>JAEEGL011214623.1_pt1 | contig 10899 bp, 9 predicted proteins | sample 9134231 | NCBI WGS metagenome assembly JAEEGL01 (sample SAMN16246548, study PRJNA631951) | gut metagenome | biome: gut microbiome; feature: rumen; material: fiber-attached | host: Bos | place: Iran: Karaj | collected 2018-10
CCCCATAAGATGATGAAGATGACGAAATCCAGGCGAATCGTGCTGAACACGCTGGCCACGTATGGGCGGTCGGTGTTCGCGATGTTCGTAGGCGTGTTCAGCTCGCGGTGGCTGCTGCAGGGCCTGGGCGCGCAGGATCTGGGGCTGCAGGGCGTTGTGGGGAGCCTCATCGGCGCGATCGTGATCCTCGAGACGGTGATGCAGGTTGCTGTGGCGCGCTTCTACGCATACGCGATAGGACAGGCCCAGACGATGGACGCGGAGGCCGGGGCGGACGAGATACGCCGCTGGTTCAATGTCGTGTTCCTGATATACACGGCCCTGCCAGCGATCGTGATGGCGGGCGGCTACCCGCTGGGGCTCTACGCTGTGCACAATTGGCTCGTGATACCGCCTGAGCGCATGGAGGCGTGCGTCTATGTGTACAACTGCTCGATCGCCACCACGTTCATATCGATGGCGTCCGTTCCTTACATCGCCATGTACCAGGCGCGCCAGCAGATCGTGGAGCTGTCGGTGTTCAGCATGGTGCGGACCGTGATAAACTTCTTCTTCACGTTCTCCCTTTTGTATGTGACTTGCGACAAGCTCAAGTACTCGGGCACCTTCGGTGTGGCGGTGACGGTCGCCATCCTCGGGACGCAGATGTGGCGGGCCTGGCACCAGTTCCCCGAATGCCGTGTGAAGCGGGCGTACCTCCTTGACTGGACGCGCCTCAGGCAGATATTCTGCTACTTCTTCTGGGAGATATTCAGCTGTACGGGCAACATGACGCGCAACCAAGGATCAGCCATCGTGGTGAACAAGTTCTTCGGGCCGGGGACGAATGCTTCGTGGTCGATAGCCAATACATTGTCTGCACAAGCAATCTCTTTGTCAAATGCTTTGACAGGGGCCTTGGTGCCAGCTGTTACGACCGAAGAGGGGGCTGGCGAACGCGAGAAGATGATTCAACTTGCTTTTCGTACTTCAAAGTTCAGTTCGTTGTTGATACTCGTCTTCAGCGTTCCGTTGATTGCGGAGATGGACGAGGTTCTACGTCTGTGGCTCGTGAATCCGCCGCAGCACACGGCTGGGCTGTGCACATGCATCTTGATCGCATACGCCATCGACAAGCTGGCCTTGGGGCATCATGTGGCAATCTCCGCAAATGGTAAGATAGGATTCTACCATAGTATAGTTGGTTCCACGTTCTTCCTCTCCGTCCCGATTGCGGTTGTGTTGATAATGTCAGGGACGGGGCCGATCTCGGTTGGATTGATGTTCATAATCTGTTATTTGATTGTGACACTGGAGCGGATAATTCTTGCTAGGCATTTGGTCAATATGTCGATCCGTCATTGCCTTCGGCACATCCTGCTGCCGATATTGGCGTTCTCCGGAATCTCCTATCTGGGGGCACTCGGAGTCACGTGCATGCTGCCGCCGTCGTTCGGGCGGGTGGTCCTCACGTCGCTTGTCGCATTGCTCATAATGGGGGCTCTGGGGTGGTGGATCGTGCTTGACGTGGACGAGCGGCAGTATGTGGGGGCGGCGATCCAGAAGGTGCGGGACCGCTTCGGGAGGAAGGACGTGCGCACATGAAGGCGCGCGAGAACAACGTCGAGCTGCTAAGGCTGGTCTTGATGTACCTCATCTGCATGATCCACGCGGTGGGGTATGTGGATGCGCGGTGGTGCCATTGGCTGTCTAATGTCTCATTCGTTGGAGTTCTGGGATTCGTTTTGATAAGCGGCTACTACGGTATTCGGTTCTCGTTGGTTAAAGTCCTGAAGCTTGAAGGCATAGCCGCAGGATGTGCCGTGACAGTGGTTGTTTCGGCAATGATTATGGATAAGCTCGGGATCGCGACGAGTCAACAAGTTTCCGTTCTGGGATGGGCACGAGAGATATTTCGCATCTTCAAATGGTATTGGTTTGTGCATGCATACGTAGTGATGATGGTGTTGGCGCCATTTGTTGAACGTATATTCGCCGACGCTCAGGCATCGCCGCAGGGGCGGCGGATTGCATTGACAGTGTGCACACCTTTTTTAGTTATGGTCTATGGTTGGTCATTCGCGATTCAAATACCAATTGTGCAGAGTTTTATACCTCGGTCGGAGGGCCTGGTACCCTACAGCGGAATCACGCTTTTTGCAGCCTATTTGGTCGGGAGGCTATACCGCGTGTTCGACGGTGACAGACTGCTGAAGGGGAAGTGGATATTGCCGGCGGCGCTGGTGGGTGGCTTCGTGGCCAGCCTTTGGTACGGGCTTTTCGCGCGCTACAATTCGCCATTTCTGCTCGTCTTCGCCGTAGGAGTGTTCTGGACGTTCCGCAGACTCCGCGTGCCGGATGGCTTCAGCTCGGTCTTGAGATGGCTCACTCCGTCGGTGCTGTCGGTCTATATGCTGCATTGCAATACATACGGGTATCGCGTATTTGCGTTGTTGGAGGGATGGGTCAGGGTGCGTATTGACTGGGACTATGCAGTCTTTTTCGCATTGGCTACGGTTGCGTTTGGCTGTGGGTTCCTTCTTGATATGCCTAGACGTCTATTCGTTTATGTGATTAGGAAGATTGTAGTTGTACAGAGATAATAGGATTGGCGTTTCGGTGGCGGGTATTACTGCGAAGGAAGGAGTTGGTGTGCAACTCACAAAAGATGGAGAGCCCCTTGGAAGCGTTGAAGATGGCGGCGAAAGTGGTGGAAGATTCTTGGGCGGCATTACATATTAGGGGGCGCTCTGCCGTCAAGTGACACAACATAAGAACAACGAAGTGCTAACTTTTAAACGAGACTTACAGAGCGGTGGGCTTTTGTAGAATGTTAATTTCAAAGACTAAGAGATTGTAATATGAATATTCTTTATTTAGTATCGACGGATCCTCGTCTGACGGGGCAAGGAGGCGAACAGCGAGTACACTTCCTCTGGGAGGGGCTAAAGAAGATAGGTGATGTTTACACAGTATATCCAGTTGCGTGGAAAAGTCTTGAAAAGCGTGACGATGAGAACAAGATATATGCCGTTAGGCTTGAGCGGCGATACTCCCCTGCATGGTTTCTGCAGAGATTGGCCAAGAGATGGAACAACCACATCACGCCATCATTCTACCTCACCGATAAACGTATCTGGAGAATGGGAGTGCCGAAGCCGGATGTCTGTGTGGTTAGACCAGCGTCGCTTGCCTACGGATTAGGACTGTTGGAAAGGTTTCCATGTTGTGTTGACAGGGATGACATTCCATCGGCAGAGGTTGAAATCATTGAAAAACACTTTGGGCGTAGTTTGAAGTCACGGGTGTCGCGTTTTCTGCTTGATAGAATGCAGCACATCATTTGCAGAAAGGCCAGACACGTTTGGTTGGCTGATGAAGAGGAGTTGCAGAGGTTTGCTGGAACATCGGTTTCGTTCCTTCCCAACATCCCAGTCCCTCCGTTGCCAGATTTTGCCGATTGTCTTGGCGACGAGAATAGTCTATTTTTTGTTGGATCACTCAATTGTCCGCCTAATTTTGTTGCACTTGATTGGTTTCTGGAGAATGTCTGGGATGCAGCGAAAATGGTATTTCCGAGACTTCGGTTGGATATTGGCGGTGCAGGCTTGTCGCCGTGCTACAAGGAAAAATGGTCTAGGTGTCGCGATGTCCGCCTTTGTGGGCGGATAGATGACTTGCGACCTTATTACAAGAATGCATTGGCCATTGTGGCGCCAATGCAAATTGGGTCTGGAACGTGTTTGAAGGTACTTGAGGCATTGAGGATGGGGCGTCCGTTGCTGTCGACGCAGCAGGGATTGAGAGGAATCCGTCCCGAATTTCGCAACATTGGAAATGGAATGTTGCCGTTTGAAGATGCGAAGTCTTTCGTGGAGGCGATGTGGTCACTTCTGAATTGTGATCGGTTATCTGTTCAGCACAAGGCGGTGGAGTTCGTCGGTTTACGCAATAATCAGGAATTCGTAGACAATACTTTGCGTAACGATATTATGCATGCTCTAGATGGTTAGAATCAATTGACCGTACGAACTTCAGACGCGCTGCTAGTGTGGTGTTTATGGTGTCGGGTCGAGTACACCCCGCTATATTGGGTTGTAAGTAAGACAAGATTTTCAAGTGCTACTAATTGCTCGCGACTTTTTCCGCTTGACGGCGGGTAATGGATAGGTTAAAATACGGAGCGAATCGTTCTGATGATTGGAAAGTTGCCAGTGAGCAGAATGACAGAAATGGGGTATTCGGCTGCATACCCCACGTGCGCGGAGCGTCTCTTGAACAATTGATTCAGTTGTGCAGAACATGCAGAAGAGAACTATATGTCATTGAGATTCTAGACACATAACATTTTAGTAAGCAATTGGACTAAATTTTCATGAGAGTTGTTCATATAGGGTTTCAGTATGGTCTTTGTAATACAGGAGGTGCCGCGATTGCCTCGACGCGGTTGCATCTTGCGTTACTCAAGGCTGGGGTGGCTTCGCATTATGTTTGTGTGTATCAGCGTGAAGATGGAACGAACGTGCATGTCTTGCCAAAGCGTGGGGTTGCAAGAATGGTATATTTCCTCTTGACGAAATTCACCCGTTGCCTTTGGAAGTTTACGCCGTATCGGAGATCCATTTGTCTTAACATCGTTCCTATGTTCGGACTGGAACGTCTTCTCGCCAAGATCAATCCCGACGTTGTTCATGTTCAATGGATCAATGCGGATGTGTGCTCTTTTGAACAACTTTCTAAATTGCCGTATAAGATTGTCTTGAATCTCCACGATCTATTTCTGTTGTTGCCGGGTGTGGGGCCTGACGGCGACGAACGCTATAGAAAGGGGTTGACGTGCATGAATTCAACGTGGCTTGAACGTTGGATGTTCAAGCGGCGGCTCCGTCTAGTTGAAATGAAGAAGCCCATATTTGTAGGCCCCTCTGAATGGGTATGCGAAATGTGCCGACAATCTGTCGTTGGAAACGGAAGTCTAACCTTCACGATACCAAACATCATCGACTCTCGTTTTCAATTCGACAGTTTAAAACGCAAAAGGCATGAAAAGATGGTCATGCTCTTTGGGGCGTTTGGAGGGCGTGGTAACAGATACAAGGGGTGGAGTGATTGTGAGAAGGCCTTGCGTTTGTTGCCGGAAGTTGTGAAACATGGAAGTGAATTACGTATATTCGGCGAAATGGCAGACACCTTCGACATTGACGGACTTGTGGTTTCGTTTCTTGGCGAGGTGCCTGACCCAGGACAACTCGTTGATGTTTATAATGATGCTGACTTGTTTCTTTTTCCTTCTGTTCAAGAAACACAGGGGATGACGAAGATGGAAGCGATGTTATGCGGGCTACCGGTGATCGCATTTGATAGAACTGCTTGTGCAGAGGGTATAATCCATTGTCAAACTGGATGGGTCGCCGATGATGGGGACATTGAGGCATTTGCGAAAGGTATCGAGTATTATTATGATTTATTCTGCAATTTCAAAATCCCTCATCAAGTCGTAGCAGAAACAAATCAGAGATATTCAGATGGTCAGATTGAGAGAATATTAGGTGTTTATCTGGCATAGTGAAGATTTTCGTTTTTAGTATCAATTTGAAGCCCTTAATGATTCAACAAATGGGCGGTGACATATGACAGATTTACCGGCAGTTGTTTCTATCGGCTATTCAAGGACATGGACTTTAGAAAGAAGTCTTTCCCGTTTGGCAGAATGTAATGGAGTGGCTGATCATGATTGTTTCCTCTTTCTTGATGCACCTTCTTGTGAAGCGGATTGCGAGAAATGTAATCAAATGTTTTTACTGGCAAATCGTGTAAAAAAGACGAGTATTCCAAATTTAACGATTATTCGACGTGATTATAATCTGGGGGTTCCTGGGAATCTTATTACTGCTGTTAATGAGATATTTATGAGGTATAATAAAATTATCTTTTTTGAAGATGATGTTTGCGTGTCTCGAACTTTCCTGCAATTCATGGATGACGCATTGGATTTTTATTATGATGATAAGCGTATATTCTGTATCAATGGTTTTAAGAGTCCGTATGTAAGGGTGCCAAGGAGTTATGACAAAGACGTCTATCTTTCTCCTCGAAATATGGCATGGGGGTTTGGAATTTGGCGAGATCGTTGGGCCTCTGTTGATTTTGATTTAAAGGATTGGTTGAAGATAAAACATGATGTGGCGATGTTGGCCAGATTAGATCGGGCAGGCGTTGATCTAATTAATTTAATTAATGCGCAATCAGAAGGGCGCATCCATACTTGGGATATACAATGTACGTATCACATGGTCAAAAATGGGCTTTACGCTATTGAACCCAAGCTTTCATTGACAAAGAATATTGGATTTGGAGTGGATGGTGTACATTGTAAAGGAGATAATCCAGTATTTTCCCATATGAAGTACTATGATTTCAAGCCATTACTAGAGAGAGGGCTTCCGCCCAATAGTACGATTCTCTCAGAAGTAAGGACGTTATGTCTTCATAGTGGTTTCTTGCAACGGATTAAACGAATTATACATCGCATGTGCGTGAGACTCACGAGCGAGAATAAATTGCCAATATCATTGTCTCTGAAGATTTAATAAATGGCAAGAGCACAAGAACTATGGGCGAATTATGTTGTTGGTGAAGGTGATAATAGAAAGGTAATAATAGATGGTGAATAGAAACAACGGATGTGCTTGGACAATGTTTCTGATGGGTTTGTTTTCTCAGACCCAAGTACGTATTATCGGTTCTATCGGAATCTCTGAATTGATCCTGTTTGCTGTGGCACCATTTGTGTTTGTGTTAAATTATGCGACATTCAAAAGAGACGGTATTTTGTTGGCGTTGAGACTTTTGTCACTCGCAATGGTTGGTTGTGTGATTTCAAGTTGGTATAATGAAACAGCCTTTCCTGCTGTGGCGCGTGGTTTGGCTTCGCCATACGGTTTTTGGGCTTGCTTGGTCGTATTTTACGTTTTATTGAGGAAATCGCCAATGTCATTTAAATGGTATCTACTTGGTGCGGCCTTTTCTTTTATACTCTGTACATTCTATTTTCAACAGGCTTATGAAGTCACCGCAGCGGAAGGATTTGGATATGGTGCAGATGCAGAGGGAATCATGTCTGGTCCAATCTACTGGATTGGACGTTTGGGAGGATTTATCATATGGCCAATACAAAGTTTTTATTTGCAGTGCCCAATTTGGTTTTCTGCTAGCGCGGTGTTTTTGTTTGGTTCGTGGTCACTGTTGACATCGGCGAGTGGACGATCTGCAGCGTTGGTTGCAATGGCTTCAGCGATGATGATTATACTGGGGGGGAAATCGCGTATTAGAATGATAAAGATATCGAAAAACCTATTTCCATTCCTTATTGTCAGTTGTATTTTTGTTTTTTGCTTTAAAACGGCTTATTCTCACATGGCGATTAACGGTCATTTAGGTGAAGAAGCACGAGTAAAATACGAAAGGCAAACGCAGGGTAAGGACGATTTGGTTAGTATCTTGATGGGAGGAAGGGGCTTGGTGTTTATAGGGCTTTTTGCATGTGCAAAGAATCCTATAATAGGATATGGTCCCTGGGCACGCGATAAATATGGTATAATCCGTGAGTTTATGGCAAAATATGGAACTAGTGACGACTATGAAACGGTCCTGAAGATTGAGCAATATAATTCGAAGATGGGTAGATTCGGTACTAGGCTTATCCCTGGTCATTCTGCTATAGTGGCTTGGTGGCTCTGGTATGGAATCCTTGGCCTCCCAATCTGGTTATATATCATCTATCTCATATATGATTTACTAAGGTACCGTATAGCGACTTTTCCAGAACTTTTTGGGTATTTTGCCTGTGTGCTTCCGTCTCAATTGTGGGCGATGTTTTTTTCCCCATTTGGAGCAAGGATGCCATGGGCATTCTTTGTAACAATGCTTCTCGTGAATAGAGCCATCAACAAAAATTCTTTTAATTCCAAATTATTTTTGAAATGAAGCTGCCGTCATTTAGTGTTGTGATAGCAAGTTATAATTATGGCCGATATCTTGATACGGCCATAAGGAGTATTATTTCTCAGGGATATGACGGGGAGGTAGAATTAATTATATGTGACGCAGGATCAAAAGACAATTCAGTAGATGTGATCAGAAAATATGCAAATGGGTTGCCGCCCAATGTTCCGTTGGAAGAATGGGGGGGGGGGAGGATGGTTTTTTGATTTCATGGTGGTGTAGTGAACATGACGAAGGCCAGTCTGCGGCATTTAATAAAGGGTTTTCTCATGCCAGAGGTCGGTATCTGACATGGCTTAATGCAGATGATATTATGTTACCAGGGACATTAAAAGCTGCGGAGAAGGCGTTTATGGCTCACCCGGAATGTGATTGGGCAACTGGAAATTTCTTAAGGTTTGTACATGCCGACAAAAAAATCATACAGGCGGCATGGGGACCGCATTATATGCCCAAGTGCTTACAAGGGAGACATTTTCCGCTTATGATATTTGGTCCTACGGCATTCTGGAAACATGATACATATGATCGTATTGGCCCTATAGACGAGAACTTGCATTATGGTATGGATACTGAATATTGGTGGCGATTAACGGTAAGTGGGTGTAAGCAAGTACGAATAAATCATTGTTGTTGGGCGTTCAGAATGCATGTGGCATCAAAGACGGCTGAATTTGGAGGTCATCGGAATTCAGAAAGTGTCCAGAAGAAGAAAGAAGAAGAATATTATTATTTTGTAAATAGACATAAGATCGAGATAACTGTTTTCGGGCGGCTCTCGGTACTGCTTTGGCGAATAGTTGACGGTTCGATTTTTATAGGATTATTGCGACGGTTGTTTATTGTGGGTAGGAGGTTTGAATGTGAATGAGGATTCAACATTTGAAGTCATTAGGGTTACATCTGGTCCCAAACATCATCTTTTCGGATTTCATGATTTAGTGCAGTCAAATGCTAGAGGGGATCTGTTGCTTGGCCTAGAAGTCGCTGACATAAGCCGACCTCCGCTACCAGGTGAGAAATGTGCTGCCGGGGTCATTGCTGATGGATCTTTTAAGAGGGTACTTGACACAAATACTTGGAATTACCCTCAGGGCGCCAGACAGCAATGGATAGGGGATTCCGATTTGTTTACATGTAATCTGAGAGATGAATGTGGAAGGGTTGTCGCAAGCGTAAATGATGGCCGCAAATGCGAACAGTTGTATACACTGCCATTTCCGATACATTGCCAAAATGCAGGGAAGGCTTTTTTTATCAATTACGATAGATTGCATGCGGTTGGGGCTTACGGATACGTTCCGAGCAAGTACTTGGCAATTCCTGTGCGTATTGATGATGTCCCCAGCAATGATGGGCTGTGGATAGGGGATATGTCTTCTGGGAAGAAAGACTTATTGATCTCGGTAAAAGAAATTGCAAGTGTAGGCGAGATAAGGCCGGTGCATACGGGTTTCCCTCATTATGTGACGCATCCAATGCTCAATCCTACCGGCGATCGGATTGCATTTTTGCATAGATATCGGCTTCGCGATGGAGGTGAGACAACTAGACTCATGACAGTGGGGATTGATGGAAGAGGTCTTAGATGTTTGGGAAAAGGTTTCTTGAGTCACTTCACATGGATTTCAAACGATGAAATCTTTATCTGGGGGGCGGATCAACCGAGAGTTTATGCGATGCGTGAATCCCGCATTTGGAATTTACCTTTCATGGTTTATTTGGCGAAGATTGCCAAGTCAACTATTAAATTAGGGAGGCGTTTCCACCTTAGGAAGAATCAGATTGAAGACAGGGGGGGGCATTCTAAAATTCAAAGTATGTCTTTTTTACGAGTAAGGGATGGCGATGAATTTGCTATAGAAGAAAGTGCAGTCGGGGTTCTGACGGAAGACGGTCACCCGATGGCTTCGCCACGGAACCTCAATCTTCTTGTAAATGACACCTACCCCGATGAAGATGGCACTAGAACACTTATGCTTTATGATGTTAAAGCAAACAGGCGAATTAATATCGGTAAGTTTAAGATGTTGAATGAATATCCCGACAACACGAAATTTGATTCAAGGGCTGTTCAGTCGGGTACAGACGTTCGTATAAAGGCCAAGTTTGACAAAGGCATTTATATGTTTACCCGCAGTGGATTACATTGTGATCTTCATCCAAGATGGTCTTATTCTGGAGATAGGATTTATTTCGACTCAATTCATGAGGGGAGCAGACAGATATATTCTGTGGAGGTTTCGCAGATTTATGGAACAATATAAGATCCGAATAGTTCAACCAGGTGTCCCTGAATATAGACGTGGATTGTTTGAGCGCCTAGGCATGAAGTTTGGTGACAGAATAGAACTTTGGGCGCAAGATTCTTGTGATGTCGGCCCCGCCTGTAGATTGAAGTACATGCGTATGGATTATTCGCATGGGTTTCGACATATTGTTGGCAATTTATGGTGGCAGAATCGAATAACCACCAAGGGGTTGGCTGCTGGAGATGTTATTGTAATATGCGGGGACATTCATCATCTCAGTTCGATTGCAGTATCAGTTGTTGCTAGATTTCGCGGGATAGCGGTCGTTTGGTGGGGCCATCATAAATCAATTTCTTCAACGCCCTTGAAAATCGCAATACGTCTATTCTTTGTGAAACTTTTGGCGACGGTGATGCTATGCTACACGAAAGAGGGGAAGCGCTTTTTGGTTGGCAGGGGTCTAAATCCTAGTAGGGTTTTTTTTACTGGTAATACGATAGATGACCAGGCCATTGCTAGGGCTAGCTGTTATTGGGATGAAACTAGGTTAACCGAGTTTAAGGATAAGCACAAGTTACAGGGTGAAAGGATATTGCTCTTTTGTTCAGTTTTACGTGCGAAAACGCGCCTTGAATTATTACTTGACGCTTTGTCTAAAGGAGAA
>JAEEGL013021645.1_pt1 | contig 10899 bp, 8 predicted proteins | sample 9134231 | NCBI WGS metagenome assembly JAEEGL01 (sample SAMN16246548, study PRJNA631951) | gut metagenome | biome: gut microbiome; feature: rumen; material: fiber-attached | host: Bos | place: Iran: Karaj | collected 2018-10
CCTACCGCTTTCCTTAATCCCGAAAGGCTGAGAGAAAAAGACGCACTTGTTAACAGCTACCTGGGAGCTCTTAAGTTTACTACCGAGGAAATGACTCATGACATTGATTCCCTTTCTGAAGGCCAGAAGTGCAAGCTTCTGCTTTTGAAGCTGATAGTGGAAGGCTGTGAGGTATTGCTGCTGGATGAACCTACAAGAAATCTCTCACCTTTAAGCAATCCCAGGGTGAGAGAAATGCTGTCAGATTACAAGGGCTGCATCATAGCCGTAAGCCATGACCGTAAGTTCATCAATGAAGTTTCAACCAGAATAGTATCCCTGGAAAACGGGGAATTGAAAGAGCTGTAAATCACATCGCATTTCGGTCAATTTTCTTTTCCCGGATTTTACCTGGAAATATAATATTTCCATGAAAAATCTCTGGTATTTCCCACAATATTATAAACAGTTTTCCTGTAAGGCCTCGCAGTGCCGTCACAGCTGCTGCAGCAGCTGGAGAATACCCGTCTCCCGCAGGGAATACGAACAGTTAATAAACATGGAATGCACCGATGAACTCTATACCCGTGTTCAGCGTGCTTTTGAAATGCCTGACTTTCCGACAGATGACTGTTTCAGATATATCTGTTTTAACTGGCTGGGTGAATGTCCCATTCAGGATAAAGGACTTTGCTCAATACACAGAGAAAAGGGTGAAGCTTTCCTGCCTAAAATCTGCCGGTTATACCCCAGAAGTCTTAAACAGATAAACCAGTATAACTTCGCTTCCTGTTCATGCTCATGTGAAAAAGTAGTAGAGCTGTTATTTGAACCCGGCGCAACTTCCATTACCAGCGGAGAGCTTGACGGGGAGCCGGAGCTCAAATACGAAGTATCAGGCGATGACGTAGCTCTGATAAACCTGTTTCAGAAGATCATGCAGGATAATACCCTGACCCTAAGGGAAAGCCTTTATGACATCTGCAAAATAGTAAATGAGAAGGAATTCCTGTATGACTATAACAGGGATTCACATCCGCTGTCCCAGGCCTTGGCAGTATTAAAGCGTCTGGCTTCTTCCAACAGCCGTCTTGAGGAAATAGTAGCGCCGATAATTGAAAGATATATCGTTAATCCCAGACTGTATGTTACCGACATAATGATGTTTGAAGATGATTTTCCTGACTGGGAAGGTTTCTTCAACCGTGTCATCAACAACTCCATGATGTACGGCTGCTTCCCGTTTGTGGATAAGCGCTTCAGCAACACCCTGGCTTATAAGGGATTATGTGTCTGTTACGGGTTGTTAAGAGTGGTATGCATAGGCAACTACTCCTTTAACCCCAGCAAGGAAGGCCTTGTTGATGCGGTAAGTGCCCTGTTCCACCTCATAGACCATACTTCCTTCTATTACAACGTAAACGTGCTGACAGACAATGCGGCTGCAATGCTGAAGTTATAAAAACAAATCTCCCCATACAGAGGAGATTTTTTAATAGTATTTATCTATGCCGCCATAACCCGGAATGATCTTTTTCTCCCGGGTCTTTTCAATGAAATACTCCAGTCTTTTTCTGAATTCTTCAGGGCGCTTTCTGGCATCGTTGATATAGGATATTCTAATTCTCTTATAAGGTTCCGTAAACCTGTTATAGTTTCTCCAGACAACAGGGTCCTTCTTAAGCTCTTCAAGGATGTCTTCAGGATATTCAAAAGGTGTTTCTATTAGTTCCCTGACTGATTCTCTTACTTCAGGCAGTATCTTACCCTTTTTATCCATTTTAATCAGTCTTTCGATGTTAGGCCTTGAATAAGGACTTCCCTGTCTTCTTGGTGTAAACCTTCTTATGCAATGATCTTCATCGAGGTGTTTCATTATGGAATCTATCCAGCCAAAACACAATGCCTCTTCAACCGCATCATTGTACAGAATGCTCTGCTCACCGGTATTTACGGTTGGAAACACCAGCCACGCTCCTGCCAGCTTATTGTGGTTTTTCTTCAGGAAGTTTCTCCACTCACTTCTCTTACTGGCAAAAACCGTTTCCGACTTATTATTCTCAAGATTGTCTATGACTGTCTTAATGGCTGTAACTATACCTTTATAAATGCCGTCAAATTCCAGATAAGGTTCATGTCCCTGTTCCCTAATGAAAGGCACATGTATAAAACCTGTGGGTACCTTACCGTTAACGTGTCCCAGCATTCCATATAACAGATTATTGCAGACATATTCCCCGGCACTCTCACTCTTTTCAACAGGTATACCCATCTTCCTGGCCGCACTGATGATCTTTAATACCGGTAATGTCGAATATCTTGTTTGTGGTCCTTCTTCCTCTATTCTTACATTCTCAGGCTTGTATCCGGCATTGTCAGGTATGCGGGCATTCATGATGTTTTTTCCAACTGTTTCGGGAGTAATGGCACTTCTGCCTCTGGCCTGGCCTAACATTATCACGGCTTTAGGAGAATACCTGTCATAAGCATCTGAAGCCAGCTCTACACATCTGTTGAATTCCACGGGCAAAACAAGCCTGATGATTTTATAACCGTCTATTTCTTCAGGCAGTCTTTCAATGATCATTCCCGTAGGATTAATGCTTTCACCGCCAAAGGGCTCAAATCCTGTAACAAGTATGCATCCGGTATTTTTCATGGTACTGTCTCCTTGCCTGTTATTATACAACAAAAGCCCCGTCAGGGGCTTTATGTTGCTGTTGATATGTAGTTTATCAGTCTCTCAGGTGTTCAATTCCGCTGTTGTAGACAAACTCCTTGCACTGTGCTTCAAATGACCATATAGCCATGAGGTATAACTGAGCATACTCAGTTCCGTTGCCAAACGGCTCTTCCTTACTGGGGTTGAACTTATAAGCCGGCTTTACCTCCTTAAGGGCTCCCGGGACGTGCATCCAGCAGTATGGAGCATCGCCGCCATCCAGAAGCTTGTCAAGTTCATCAAGACATTCCTGAGCTATATCTCTCATGGTCTTGGCTAAAAACAGGAAGGCATTGTTGACACTCTGGCAGTTCTTCATGGTCAGGGATTTCTGGTTAGGAACCAGACACTCATTTATAACTCTGATTACCTTGTCGCGGTATTCCTCAATGTCATCTGAATGAGGCTCAGCCTGTGTGGCAATTCTGGTATAGTTGTCAACTACCTGCATGTCTGAATACCAGTCATACACGAGATCCCACTTGCCGTTACCCCGGTAAATAAATGAATCCATGCCTCTGGCATCAACGAAATCCTGATAGTCCTTCATTCTTTCTTCCCTGTACTTCCTTTTCAGTTCATCCCTGGACATAGGTGTGCCGCCAGCGATCAGTCTGTCCTGATACTGGGTGTAGAAAGTACTGGACTTTTTGTCAGGAATATCGGTTACCTTGGTATTAAATATATAGTTCAGCGCTTCGATATCGCAATCCAGACGGCCGAACTTGGCAGTGTCAAGGGTGCTCTTTTTGAAGTTGGCAATCCAGGTAAGACGTCCGTAAAGTCCCCATAAATGGAACTCTCTGACGATCTCACACATCTTTTCACATGCTATGTTCAAAGTAGCCAGATCCTGGATGTACTTACGACAGGCTGCATAGGCCTTTATTACGGAGTCACCGCCTGTCAGCATTACCTGTGTTTCCGGTACAGTCAGATCTTCGCTGTTGTTCTGAACAAAGTCAGGTATCCAGCCACCAGGACCCAGGTCGTTTGATATCAAAGCTTTCTGCATGCCGTCAAGCTTATAGTAGTCACGGGTATCGACCATCTTGGCCAGCCCGTTGGCAAAGTTATTACAGTGGTCAGCCACACCCTTCAATTCCACAGTTATGGTCTGTTCATTGTTATAGGTCCATAAAACCGAATTGGCAGCCTGTTCAGCCGCATAGTCAGCATCAGCCTGAGCCGTAGCTAAATCGCCTTCAAAATCTATTCCTGTCATATCATTACCTCCTGATATACACTAGAATCTTATCTCGTAGTCACGGACATACCATCTGCCGCCGTTGGTTCTTATCAGATTCCTTCTTACCGGGCTGCCCAGCTGCTTGCCGTTCTTGTCAAATGAAATGGTCTGAACGGAAGCATATTCCACCTTGTCGCCGTATCTCTTGGCAATGTTGGCCTGGTCTTCACTGGTAAGGAAGTAGTTATCCAGCCCGTTATTATCGTCATAGCCTTTTACTACCGTTATCTTGGTAGCTTCAGGTACTACTTCAGCATGGACGTATTCCCCGTGCAGGCGTTCCTGATGCAGGTCCCAATGATATAACATCAGGGATTCCTGGGTAGGATTGATCCTTCTTTCCGGCTGTATGCAGTCGACATAGAGATCGTAGTTTTTCTCCTTTATTGCCTGAAGGAAGATCTCCACCAGTCTCTCCGGAGAGACATTTTCCGGTACTTCCTTAACGGTATACCAGCTTTCCTTGATGGCTGCTACTTCGTCTTCACCGACAAAATATCCGCTCTTTTCATTATCCTTATCATATATGCTCAGAACATGTCCCGGCACATACAGTGCGATAGGTTCAACTACCGGAGCATAGATCGGTGCGCCGACTTTCTGCTGGCCGGCTTCCGGAATTTCCATGGTCAGATCTGTTATCTCGCCCAGAACGGTCCACTTGTCAACTTCCATCATGGTGCTGTCAACCAGTCTTCTGTAACGTTTAACTGCTTCATAAGGTCCTAACCACTTACGTGAATTGATTTTTATGAAATACATGCCCGTTGAGCGCTTACCTACCCAGATGAACTCACCGGTAACACCCATGAACTGATTTGACGGGTATCTGACTTCATCCAGAATTACTCTCTTGCCGTTGAGATCGCTGATGGATACTTCGGAAGGATCCGGTGCCGGGAAGACTCTTTCCAGCATGTTGTCCTGATACTGGGCAAGGATCTTATTCCAGCCTTCTTCGCTCTTTTTGGCATACATTTCTCTCAGTTTCTGTTCATTGACCAGATACTGCGTCATTTCCGGTGTTATGGTTGTGAAGTTGCCCGTTGAACCGATGAGGCAGGCTCTGGCTCTTTCAAACAGAGCTTTTACTCTTGGATCATCCGGAGCGAATTCATTAAGGATCATGATACGTGACAAAGCATCTTCCTTGGAACGGAAGATTCCGGTAGCTCCGCTGGCTCTCTTTACTTCTGCTTCAAATTCTTTAAGATACATCTCAGCCTGCCCGATACGCATGGTGAGATTACCCTCGTTAACGGAAAAAGTAGTTTTATCGACCATAATAAATTATCCTTTCCTCATACAACTATATATTGATTATACCATAACAAAAAGTGAAACCTTCAGATTTCACTTTAGTTTTATAAAAGAGCTTTTATTAGAGCTTCCTGAAGTACCTTCGAGAAGTTGACGTTGTTTTCCATAGCCAGTTTGTTAAGCCATGCCGGAATCGTCAGTGTCTTTCAATACTGCTTAGAACTGTTATAACATTTGTCCCTTGTTTAAAAGGTCATTTAAATAGTTAATGGCTGACTGCCGTTTTATAATGTATATGACGTTTATAATTTGTTAACGGAGGATAATATGAAGAAAAGGAATAAGATCCAGCTGCTGGTGGCGATCGTACTTTGTGCGTTCAGCATTGTTTTTGCTGGCCTTCTGCAGACAGACTTCGGCCGTGTCACCATGACCGACATCACGCTGGAAACCGAAGCGGGAAACCTGACGGCTTACCTGTTCAAACCGAAAAGTGCTACACCGGAAAACCCGGCCCCTGCCGTACTGTGTTCTCACGGCTATCTTAACAACCGCGAAATGCAGGACTGCAACTACATTGAACTGGCCAGAAGAGGCTATGTCGTGATCTCACTTGATGACTTCTCCCACGGCAACTCCGACGTACCTGTCGGACATGCTGACAGCCCGATAGTACAGTCTAACGGCCTTATAGCTTTCATTGAATACCTGTACAAACTGGATTACGTAGATAAGACCAAAATCGGTGTTACTGGACACTCCATGGGCGGCAGCTATACCATTGTCACCATGACATACTATTCCAACCTCGAGCGTGAAGCCCTTAAAAACGGCATGAGTCCCGAAGAGGCTCACAAGCTAAACAAGATCAATACAGGTGTCATAGTAGGCAACTACCCTACCGCCATGGCACAGAACAAAAACGGAGAAACATTCCTGTGCCACTGCAACGTCATAGGTGCCAAGTACGATGAATTCTTCTTTGATAATACTGCCGTACTGCTGACAAGTGAAAACTCCAAAAACCTGGTTTCCAACATTCTCGAAACCAAGGTCACTTATGACCTGGAAGAAGGAAAGACATATACCAGCCCTTCAACAGGATACACCGTTACCCTGTATAACCCGGCTCAGTTCCATGCCACAAACCACTTCTCATCAACATGCGTAAAATACCTTCTGGAATCTTTTGACAGAACCATGAAGGCTCCTAACCCGATTCCTTATAACCAGCAGGTATGGTTCCTGAAGGAACTGTGCAACCTGGTAGGCTTGATCGGCTTCTTCCTGTTTGTGGTACCGTTTATTGACCTTCTGTTACAGGTACCGGTATTCGCAGGCATTAAGGAGGAAGTACAGTATTATGAAAAGCCTGCCGGCTTTGTTAAGGGCAACATAAAGGCAGGATTCATTAATTCCCTGTTAATAGTCCCGTTAATGCTGATTGGCTATGTACTGCTTAAAAACCCCATCTGGCCGCAGGATACTACTGCCGGCATAGGTGTCTGGTCAATAGGCTGTTCTCTTGTTACGCTGCTGACGCTTAAGAAAGGCTTCGGCAAGAAGATAAAGGGAAACGAAAAGGAATTCGGCAGCTACATTACCCTGCCTAAACTCCTGTTAACCATACTGTTCAGTGTTATTGTTGTTACCGTAACCTTCGGCCTGCTGTTTGCCGCAGACCTGATCAACCAGACTGACTACCGCTTCTGGAGCTTTGACATAAGAGCCTTCCCGTTAAAGAAGATCTGGGTAGCTGTAAAGTATATTCCGTTCTACGTAGGTTTCTACATTGTGCAGTCCCTGGCGGTAAAGAGATCAACCTTCAGGAATCAATCTGAATTCAAACAGATACTGACCCTGGGTCTGTTCAACATGCTGGCACCGGCCATCATGCTGATAGTGACATATGCCCCTACTCCTTTGTTACAGGCCACTACCTGGGTAGCGATCTTCTCCAAGATAGGCATACCGATGGCAGCTTCAGTATTTGCGTTAATACCAATCCTGTTATTACCTGTTGTGCCGATGATGTTTATCACCGCAGCCATAGCGGTAAGAAGCTACAGACTCACCGGGAACCTGTATGTTGCGGCCATCATTAACACACTGTTAATAGTAATGATCACCGTATCCAACACTTCATTCAGCTTCCCATATTAACCAATCAAAAACCCCGGTTTCCGGGGTTTTATTATGCTTATCTGAAACGGTAGAGGATTATGCTTGTCGCAACACCGACATTCAGTGATTCACATTTCGGATTCATCTCTATGTTTATCTTAACGTCACACAGATCCAGTGTTTCAGCACTCAGACCTTCACCTTCATTACCGACAATAATGGCATGTTTCTTCTTTGGCACAAAGGCATCCAGGTCAACACCTTCTCTGACATCGGTGCCGATGATCTGGTAGTGCTTCTCTTTCAGCTGCTTAACAACGGGATCCAGAGAAGACTTAATGACATTGATATGGAATAACATGCCTTGGGTTGCCTGTACTACCTTCTGGTTATAGACATCAACACTTTCATTTATGACTATGGTATCAACGTTAAAGGCTACGGCGCTTCTGATTATTGTACCCAGGTTCCCCGGGTGATGTATCTGGTCCACCAGCAATACACTGTCTCCCAGCTCACCGGTTTCCTTCTGTGAACAGATGCCGATGATCTTATTAGGTGTGGCCATGGAGGTCAGTTCCTTCATGACATCGTATCTGACCTTATAGGCCGGTACATCAAAGTCGCACTTGTTTTCAGTAGTAATTACCTCAACAAGCTGCCCGGCTCTATAGGCTTCCTGAACCAGGTGATATCCTTCAACAATGAACTGTTTCTTTTCGTTTCTTCTGTTTTTATCCTTTAGTTTCAGCCACTGCAGGACTCTGAAATTAGTTGTGGAATCTATTTCTTTCATATCTCTGTTCCCCTATTCACCTAAGAATTCAACTTCTCCGCTGACAATGTCATATATGGCTCCCGTCACCGTCAGATCTTTTTTATCAAGCTTTTCCCTGAGGATCGCAACGCTCTTTCTGACATTCAGTTCACATGCCTTAGAAGGCTCTTTTTCGTCTCCTATGGCTTCTTTTATGCGTCTTGTAATAACACCAACAGCTCCCTCAAACTCCCCGTGTAAGGCTGCATTTACAGCCCCGCAGCAGGTGTGTCCCATCACTATTACCGTATCTGCATGAAGGTGGTCGACCGCATATTCCACACTGGCAAATTCTGAGTCGCCGATCGTATTTCCGGCTGTTCTGACCACAAACAGTTCACCTATGCCGGCATTGTATATGGCTTCAGGTATGACCCTTGAATCCGAACAGGTTATTATTACCGCATAGGGTTTCTGACCCTGGGCATTGCTTTGTCTTCTCACTGATGATATGTCACCCGAAAACACCCCTGAATCAATGTATCTGCGGTTGGCATCCATGAGTCTTCTCAAATAAGTTTTCTTCATACGGCACGTCCTCCGGAAACGCTGGTGTTCTACTTCATTTTACCATATATTAAGGCGTAGCGCCCTGCTTGACATGTTTCCTTCAAATAGAATACGATGAAATTAATAACGGAGGATACAGTGATGAAAAAGAATACAATTAAAGCCGTTTTTCTCATGCTTGTGATTGTTATGGGAGGCCTGTACGGCTGCAGGAAGGATCCTGCCGCACAGGCTAATGAATACGTCCTGCAGGACCCGCTTCTTTCAAGTGACGGACCATCACCGGACAACGCCAGAGTCTTCTATGAGATCTTTACGGGTTCCTTCTCCGATTCCAATGGGGACGGTACCGGAGACCTCAGAGGCATAATAAACCGTTTCGACTATCTTAATGACGGCGATCCCAATTCGGGCAAGTCTCTGGGCATTGAGGGAATCTGGCTGACTCCGATATTCTCATCACCTTCCTACCACAAGTATGACGTTACCGACTATTATTCAATAGATCCGAAGTTCGGCACACAGGCAGATCTGGACGAGCTGATTGCCCTGTGTCATGCCCGTGACGTCAAGCTGATACTGGACCTGCCGATAAACCATACCGCCACTGACTGCGAATGGTTCAAGCGCTTTACCAAGGCCCATCAGAACAACGACCCTGCTGACCCGTATTATGATTTCTACAGCTATTATAAGAAAGGTGAAACGGCACCTCATGGCAAGTTCACCCTTCTTTCCGGAACCGACATATATTATGAATGCAACTTCTCAGACCAGATGCCGGAACTCAACTTTGACAACCCGGCCGTACGTGAGGAATTCTATAAGATCGCCCACTATTATCTGGACCGCGGCATCGACGGCTTCCGCTTTGACGCCGCCAAGTACTGTTACTTTGACGAACACGCTGAAAACGCTGAATTCTGGACAGAATACCTGGATACGCTGCGTAAGGAATACCCATCCCTCTACACCATTGCGGAAGTCTGGGACAAGGACAGTGTTACCAATGTCTACTACCCGGCAACCAACTGCTTCAACTTTACAACGGCTGAAAACTCCGGTCTGTTTGTGGAAACCGTTCAGATGGGTGAAGCTGATCTGTTATTTGACTATATTGAAAGATATCTGAAAAACATCTCAGGAACTAATCCTGATGCCATGTTTGTACCGTTTATCTCCAATCATGACATGGACAGAGCCGCCGGCTATCTGTCTGTCGACAACGGTCAGATGCAGATGGCAGCCAACCTCTACATCTTAGGCCCCGGTTCCCCATATATCTACTACGGCGAAGAGATCGGCATGCGCGGTTCCCGCGGTAGCGCCAATACCGATGCCAACCGCCGACTGGCCATGTTATGGGGAGACAAGGATACTGTAAAGGATCCTAAAGGATCAACCTATCCCAAGGAAAACCAGACAGATTCCAGTGTAGCTGCTCAGCTGGGAGATAAAAACAGTTTATACAACTATTACAAGAAACTGATCATGATCCGCAAGGCCAATCCGGCCATTGCCAGAGGTGAATACCACGCTGTTACAACCAGATACAGCTCCATCGCCGGCTTCACTTCCACTTATAACAATAAAACTGTACTGGTACTCCATAATGTTTCACAGTCTTCACAGACCATAGACATTTCTCAGTACGGTAACTTCACTGCCATACGGGCCTTTATCGGTCAGTCAGAAGCTTCCCTTTCAGGAAATAACCTGACTCTGGGAGCACAGACTACTGTCGTAATGGAATAAAAGAATACAGAAAAGAAGACAGCTAACTGTCTTCTTTTTTATGCTTTACTTATGCAGCAGGACCGAACATCTGGGCGGCAGCTTTTCCGTGAGTTTCACGGAGCTGAATACAACATCACCCTTTATGTCGTAATCATGTTGGGACATGTTTACCACTAACAGATACTCTCCTCTGGTAAATGTAAGTATTCTGTCTTTTTCCCTTATTTCCATTTCAGGATCAGTTAAGTCTTTGATATTCTTTCTCAACTGTGCAAGTGAACGAATGTAATTACGCAGGGAATTTCCCTCTTTTATACTGTCTTCAACAGATGTCTTATTCTCATCATTGAAAGGCAGATATGGTTCTGTTTCGGCATCACAGAATCCATGATGCGGTTCCTCGCTGTTCCACACCATCGGAATACGGGTTCCGGTTCTCTGATATCCGCCATCCTTGGAACAGATATCTGAAGTCTTCATGCCTATTTCATCGCCATACAG
>JAEEGL013415647.1_pt1 | contig 10899 bp, 9 predicted proteins | sample 9134231 | NCBI WGS metagenome assembly JAEEGL01 (sample SAMN16246548, study PRJNA631951) | gut metagenome | biome: gut microbiome; feature: rumen; material: fiber-attached | host: Bos | place: Iran: Karaj | collected 2018-10
AGCTTGGCGGCGGGGTCGACGACGACACCGTTGCCGTTGGGGTCGTTCATGAGGCGGTGGTGGGTGACGACGGCGCACTCCTTGGCGAAGCCTTCGACGTGCTCGGCCTCACGGCTGAGGAAGCTCTTAGGGATGAAGAGAGGGAAGTAGGCGTTCTGGTGGCCTGTCTCTTTGAACATGCGGTCGAGCTGGTCGTGCATCTTCTCCCAGATGGCGTAGCCATAGGGTTTTATCACCATGCAACCGCGGACGGCGCTCTGTTCGGCGAGGTCGGCGCGGACGACGAGTTCGTTATACCATTCGGAGTAGTTTTCGCTGCGTTTGGGAAAGTCTTTTGCCATATTTTATTGTTTTTTTTATTTCAATCAGAACTAAAAGAACTATCAATTTTTCTTTTTAACGGCTAATTTTACGAATTTCTCGAATTGGTTTCCTCTTCATCCCCTCCCTGGGGAGGGGACGGAAAGGGGTGACTATTGGCTAATTACTCGAAGTGTCTTTCCACTTTCATCTCTCCACTTTCCATTTGTTTTCTGCGTAGTTTAGAGTAATTCGTTTCATTCGCCGTTTCATGTTTTATTGTATCTTTTTTCTCAATCAGAACTAAAAGAACTATCAGAATATTTTTTACCTATTATACAATATTTTGTGATATGCGTCGTTTGATTTTATCGAGTTGCAAAATTACAGAAAAAAAAGCACACGGTGAAATCTTTTAGATACAAAATAGGCAAACTTCTGATTGTCATTGCTATTATCGGTGGGCCTATATCGATTGCCCAAGGCCAGGTGAAGCTGACTCCCGACACGCTGGAGTGTCACATCGTGAGTTTCCATGTTGGCACGTTGATAGCCGGCGAGGGGAGCAACAGCCAAGGGCTGACGGGAGGCAACATGGGTGACTTGTACAGTTCGCCTTATCTCGACTTCGGCTTGGAATGGTCTTTCAAGACGGCCGACCGGTGGCTGACGAGCCTCGATGCCGACATGTGGTTCGGCTTGACGAGCGACAACTTGAAGCTGCGCTACGAACGCATGGGGAGCGTCTTCACGCCCACCGGCATCGCCATGAGCTGGGGTGGCTACAGTGGCGACGTGCAGATATATAACCGCGGTCTTTCTGTACGTCCCGGAGTGGGCTACATAGTGCCCATCCTGCCCAAGAATCCCAACTCGGGCCTGCTGCTCAAGGTGAGCGGCGGCTGGCTCACACAGAAGAGCATCTTCAACCAGGAGTTCGACAAGAGTCCCGTACCACAGCTCCACGGCGACTATGCGAAGCTCTACGACCACCTGCGTCACGGTATCGTCCTCACCGAGAGCATCGGGTTCATCTACATGAGCAACTACCTCACCTACGCCAACTTCAAGGTGACGTTCGACATCAGCCAATGCTGGATGTGGTCGGCCCGTCCCTACACTATCGACAACCTGGTGGGTCTCAACGGGAAGGACAGCAGCCGATACTTCGACCTCATGTATGGGGTGAAGCTCACCTGGATGTTCCCCTTCACCGGCAAGACGAGCTATGATTACTATTACTACTAGGAGTTGAGATAAGAGATTGTTCTGATGCGGTTATTCTATACCATAGGCATTTGGTTTTACACGCTAGGCATCCGGCTTGCCGCCCTTTTCGGACACCGGGCAGCCCGCCTGATGGTCGCCGGCTGGCGAGTCCCTCTCCCCTCTCTCAACAACCAAGCCACGACTCCAGTGGTATGGTTCCACGCAGCCAGCCTGGGTGAATTTGAGCAAGCACGTCCGGTGCTTGAAGCCTACCGGCAGCGACACCCGGAACACAAAGTGCTGCTCACCTTCTTCTCACCATCGGGCTACGAAGTGCGGAAAAACTATCCGTTGGCCGATGCAGTGTGCTATCTACCGCCCGACCTGCCTCACCGAGTGCGCGGACTGCTTGACACCTACAAGCCTACCGCAGCATTTTTCGTCAAATACGAGTTCTGGTTCAACTACCTCGACGAATTGCGCCGCCGCCATATTCCCACCTACCTCTTCTCGGCCATCTTCCGCCCCGAGCAACATTTTTTCCGCCCCTGGGGTGGTTGGACCCTCCGTCAGCTACGCAGATGCTACACCTACATCTTTGTGCAGAACACCGAAAGCCTGGAATTGCTTAAGAGTCACGGTGTCACACATTGCATGATAGCCGGCGACACCCGCTTCGACCGGGTGCACCAGATTGCCGTGGCCGCCGAAGGAAACGAAAAGGTGGAGGCCTGGCTCGACGGTTACGAAGGGAACGTGCTGATCGGCGGAAGCACGTGGCCTCCCGACGAAACGCTGATATCCAAGCTTAGAATCAAGAATTCAGAATTCAGAATCATCCTGGCGCCCCACATGATCGATGAGGAGCACCTCAGACAGATAGAGCAGCTCTTCCCCGACAGCGTAAGGTATTCGGTCCTTAAAGACATTACGGACTATAAATGCCATAGAGTCCTCATCATCGATAACATAGGCATGCTCTCGAAGCTTTACCGTTATGCCGACGTGGCCTATATCGGTGGCGGCTTCGGAGCTGGCATACACAACACCCTTGAGGCTGTCACCTTCGGCAAACCGGTCTTCTTCGGGCCCAACCACCACAAATTCCAAGAGGCGCTCGACCTGCAAAAAGTCGGTGGCGGATGGTCGGTGTCCGACAGCGAGACGATGGCCACCAAACTGCAATCTCTCTTCACCGACCCCGACGGCCTCGCCAAAGCATCGCAAGCCTGTATCGACTACATGCAGCAAAACCTCGGAAGCACCGAGATTATTCTTAACACCATTGAAAAATAAGTTTCTACATATCATCCTACTCGTTGTTTGTCCGATGCTTTTCACGTCGTGCTACACCTATCGCTATGTTCCCGAAGGCGAGCACGTGCTTTTCAAAAACAAACTTGACGTGGCGATGGCCGACAGCAGCGAAGTGAGTCCCGAAGTGGAGGATGCCCTGAAGAACGCCCGCAACTACTACCTGCAGAAGCCCAACTCGAAAGTGCTGGGCATCGACTGGCTGCGTGTCGGAATGAACATCTACGGCATCGCCAATCCCAAAGACAAAACCTTCATCGGCAACTACTTCCGGCGTCTGGGTCAGGAGCCGAGGGTATATGACGCCGACAAAGCCCGCCGTACGGCCACACAGCTGCAGCGGCTGCTTCAGGCCAAAGGCTGTTTCGGCAGCACCGTAGAGGTAGACACGCTGAAACTCACACGACATAACATCACGGTCGGCTACCACATCACCGCCACACCACGCTACCTGATCGATGAGGTGACCTATCTCACCGACGACGCTACCATACGGCGATTGCTGCAAGAGTGGAGCAGTGCCTCGCTGCTCCACGTCGACGAGCCCTATGACCAGGACGCCATCGCAGCTGAACGCACGCGACTGGTCACACAACTGCGCGACGCAGGTTACTATCGCGCCACTAACGAAATGGTGACCTTCGAGGTCGACACCACCTATTCGGAACGTCGTTTGAGTATCGACGTACGCGTCGACTCCCGGAATCTGCAGGTCTACCATATCAACAACATCTATATCTATCCCAACAGCACCGCCGGCCTGACCCCGGGAGGTAACAAAGCCTCCTTCGACACACTCATTTACAACTACGCCGCACCTTGGCGCAACGTGGACTTCAACTTCGTCTACTCCACCCCCATGACGTTAAAGCCCAAGACCATCAGCCGCACCATGATGCTGTTCCCCGGTATGCCCTACCGGCCACGCTTTGTCACCAGCACCTACAATTCTCTACTCAACCTCAAGAACTTCAAGTATATAAACATCGACTTCAGCGAGTCGCCCTCGTCGACCGACTCGCTGCCGCTGGTCGATGCCCACGTGCGCTTGATTAGCGCCACCCAGCAGCGCTTGAGCCTCTCGCTCGAGCTCACCAACGCCTCGCCGCTGGGCACAGGCGACAGCGTGGGATTTATCACCGGTGGCAACCTCGGCATCGAGACCGCACTCGAGTACCAGCACAAGAACCTCTTTGGCGGTGCCGAGCTACTGAAAGTGAAACTTTCGGGCCTTTTCGAATTGCCCAAAAACATCTTCCGCGGCAGTGGCGGCGGTTTCTACGACCATTTCTCGGCCTTTGAAGCCGGCATCGACGCCTCGCTCGACATGCCGGTGCTGCTCCTCCCCTTCACTTCGAAGCTGGCTTGGCAGCGCGTCAAACCCCACACCCTCGTCAATCTCGGCGGCAGCTACCAGTATCGTTACTACTTTGAGCGCATCTTGGCCAACACCTCGTTCGGCTACATCTGGAGCCACTCCCAGCGTGCCAGCCATCAGTTGCTCCCCATCGAGCTCACCTTTGTGCGCATGCTCAACCTCGACAACAGCTTCGCACAGCGTTTGAGCGGCATCAGCGACCTCAGACTGAAGTATAAATACAGCAGCCACTTCATCATGGATGCCCGCTACGACTACACCTACACGAACCAGCAATACGGCACACGCCATAACTTCGACGCCGTGCACCTGAGCGCTGAGACCGCCGGCAACCTGCTTTCGCTGCTGGGTCACTGGAACAACGCACCAACCGACAGCAACGGCGTCGTCGAGCTCTTCGGCGTCCCCTTCTCGCAATACGTGCGGTTCGGTGCCGAATGGACCCACTACCACTACTTGGGCGAACGTAGCACCTTCGTGGCCCGCCTGCTGATGGGAGCCGGAATTCCCTACGGAAACTCGATGTCGATGCCCTATGAAAAGAGCTTCTTCGGTGGCGGTCCCACCACGATGCGAGCCTGGCAGTTGCGCCGGCTGGGACCGGGAAGCTATGCCTCGGACGGCGACATGCTCGAGCGCGTGGGCGACCTGCAACTGGTCCTTAACCTCGAAGGCCGCTTCCCCATCGTGAGCATCCTCGAAGGGGCCCTGTTTGCCGACATGGGCAACGTGTGGCTTCTCAACGCCTCGAGCCAATATGCCGGCGGCGAAATCAAGTGGAGCAGTCTGCCTAGCGAGATAGCCGTTGGCATCGGTGCCGGACTGCGTCTCAACGTGAGCATCGCCACCCTGCGTGTCGACTTCGCCATCCCGCTCTACGACCCCGGCTATGCCGAAGGCCTCCGCTGGCGTCCCACGCACTGGAAGTTCAACCAAATTGTCACCAACTTCGGTATCAACTACCCCTTCTAAGCAACTTAGCCCCCAGGCTCATTGCCATCCTGCAACAATGAAAACGACCTCGAAACCCATCGTCTATGCCGCCCTCGTGCTGAGCACCGTATTCTGGGGCATTAGTTTCATCATGACCAAAGAGCTCTTCCTGAGCGAGGAGCACATGACGGTCACCATCCTCATCACCCTTCGACTGGCCGTAGCCACTGCCGTCATGATGCCGGCGCTGGCATTGGCCCGCAAGCTCGAGCGCATACGGCGAGGCGACCTCAAGTGGTTCCTCCTCCTGGCGCTGGCCGAGCCCTTCATCTACAACCTCTGCGAGACCAGCGGGGTGCAGCTTGTGAGTGGCTCACTGGCATCGGTCATCGTGGCCACCATTCCTCTTTTCGTGCCTTTCGGCATGTGGATTGGCTACCGTAAGCGCATCGGCCTGCCGCTACTCATCGGCGTGGTGCTTTCGCTAACGGGTGTCTTCGTGATGCTCATCGGCGGCGAAGGGCTGCGGGGCAACGCACGTGGCCTGCTCTTCCTCAGCGGAGCCGTGTTCATCGCCGTGGTCTACACGCTGATACTCGTCAAGATTGTCGACCACTACCACCCCGTCACCATCACCACCTACCAGAACTTTATCGGCCTCGTCTACTACCTGCCGCTGATGCTGCTCACTGACGGAAGCCAACTGCCGCTCCTCTCGTGGAGTCCCAAGATGCTGCTTCTGCTGCTCATACTCGGCGTATGCTGCTCGACGCTGGCCTATGTCTTCTACAACCTCGGCGTCCGTTCCTTGGGCGCCTCCGAGGCCTGCATCTTCAACAACGCCATCCCCGTCTTCTCGCTCCTGGCGGCGGTGCTCATCGGACAAGAAAGCTTCAGCTGGACCAAGGTGGCCGGTATGGCCATTGTCATCACGGGTGTGGTTTTGGCACAATGGAAAGAGCGGCCTCCCAAAACACAATAATTCCATCAAAAAGCCGACTGATCTTCAACACTTTACATGCTGTTCTTTTGCTGTTCTTTTGGAAAACCAAAAGAACAGCAAAAGAACAGCAGAAGAATTGTAATGGAAATGCCGTAGTCAGGGCTGTGCAAATCACGCCTTGTCATACTCGAGTATTTCAAGGTCGCGGGGCGTGGGGTCGAGCACGAAGCGGACCAGTGTGCAGACGCGATGGAAGCCCGAGCGGCCGGCGGCACCCGGATTGATGTGGAGCAGATGATAGTCGTTGTCGTACATCACCTTGAGGATGTGGCTGTGGCCGCAGATGAAGATATCGGGAGCAGCCAGTTCGAGGGTGCGGCGGAGGGCTGGCGGATAGTGGCCGGGCCACCCGCCGATGTGGCGCATCAATACCCGTTGGCCTTCGACTTCGAAAAAGAGCTGCTCGTCGAGCGTAAAATGCAGGTCGGAGGTGTCACAGTTGCCCCAGACGGCACGCACCGGTTTGAATGCACGTAGCTCGTCGATCACATCGATTCCAATGTCGCCGGCGTGCCACAGTTCGTCGCAGTCTTTGAAGAAGCTGTACACCTGCGGTGCGATGGTGCCATGGGTGTCGGAAAGAACGCCGATTTTTTTCACTTTATCATTCGTTTGCGTGGATTTCCTTGAGATTTTCGGCAATCATCTCCTTGAGGTAGTTGATGATGTGAATGTCGTTGAGCGACATGCCGTCGAGGGCTTCCTTGAGTTCGTCGGTATCGAGCACAAACTCGTCCTGGTCGGTGCGGTAGGTGATAATGAAATGAATGTCCTCGTGGGCGGCAAGGAGCATGACGAGGGTGCCGGGGAGATCGCCCATCGGGGGACGGTCCCAATGGCGGTGGCGGAACCAGAACTCGAGACGGGTACCCTTGCCAAGCTCGCTGGTCAGTTTCATACCGCCGTCGCAGTTCTCGGTGTTCATCTTGATGAGCGGCAGGCCGAGACCCACCTTGCGGGTAGTGCGGCTGGTGGTATAGGGGTCGGTGACGCGGGCCAGAAACTCGGGGCTCATACCGCGTCCGTTGTCTTCGATGGTGAAGTGGAAGTCGTCGTTAGCGAGGCTGTCCACGATGGTCAGTTTAATGTCTTTGGCGTCGGCGGCGGTGGAATTCTCCATCAGGTCGTAGACGTGCATTGCAAGCTCTTTCATAGTTGACTGTTGTTAGAGGTCACTCTTTCAGGATGCAAAATTACATATATTTTTTCAAAGCGCAAATAATATTTTTCAACCGAGGTCGTTAATGAGCGTATATAATAATGAAAAAGGGAGCAATGAAATACTACATACTGCCGGTGCTGGCCGCCTTGATGCTGCTGCCAGTGGCTTGTCAGCCCGACGATTTCACAGAGCCGTCGTTTCTGCATGTCGACGCCATCAACTTGGTGCCGCCTTCGCAGAACGCCATCACCCTCGAGCCCGGCTTCTACACCTCCGACATTGTGGCCGCCTATGCCGTGGCCCACTATCCGGACGAGCAGACCCTCGACACCCTGGGGCTCTTCATGCTGCCGTTCACCATCCCTGTGTTGCACAACGGGCCGGTCGACTATATCGAGATATTCCCTGCCGTTCCGCAGAGCGGCCAGGCCTACATGCTTCCGTTCTACACCTTCTACAAGAAAATCACCATCCGCGACACCGCCCTCCACAGCGGCGACACCCTCAACCTCGGCACTTTGACCACCACATACAACCTCACCATGAGCGACGTGCTGATGTACGAGATGTTCGAACCCACCGAGATGAGTCTGCTGTTCGACTCGGTGATGCAGTGGCGTCCGATGGCTCCCGACGAAGCATGTTCGGGTTGGGGCTATGGATATGTGCCGGTGGCCGACTCGCTCTATACGGTCGACTTCGCTATCGACCGCCAGTTTTTGGTCACCGACCCCGGCAAATTGGTTTACCTCGAGCTTGATTCGCGCTGCGATATGGAGTTGGCTGTATTCATGGAATCGGCCATCGTGGCGGGTGGCAACACTACACGTGCAGAGGTGATGCGCATACGCCCCTCCGACGAGTGGAAGCACCTCTACATCAACATGGGGCGCACGTGGAGCTACTTCAACCACAACCCGCAGTTTCGCATCTCTTTCACCGCCATCAACGACAATCAGGAGAGCGGTGAAATCAGACTCGACAACGTAAGACTATTGACCACCAGCACGGTGCTTTAAGACATGAAAAAACAAACACTCAAATACATTATCTGCGACACCCTGGCGGCCATGCTGGCTTGGACGGCGCTGTTCCTCTTTCGCAAGCTGGTGCTCGAAGAGAGCGGCTTCGGCGGCCTTGGCCAGGTGTTTCACGACGCCAACTACTGGCTCGGCATCGTCGTGGTGCCCATCGGCTGGTTGGCGCTCTACACCATCCAGGGCACCTATCGCAACGTGCTGCGCAAGGCACGTCTCAAAGAGTTGATACAGACCCTCCTGGCCACTATCATCGGCGTGGTGGTGCTCTTTTTCGTACTGCTCATCGACGACGAGATGCCCTCCTATCGCGACTACTATGCCTCGTCGATCTTCCTGCTGGCGGTGCATTTCGCCCTCACCTACCTGCCGCGGTTGCTCATCACCTCGCAGACAGTACGTCGTGTGCACGACCGTCGCATCGGTTTTCCCACCCTCATGATTGGTGCCGGTTCCAAGGCGTTCCACACCTACCTCGACCTGGAAAACCAGGAAACCTACTCGGGCAACCTGTTCGTGGGTAGCGTGTCTGTGGGCGACACCTCCGGACAGCTCGACGGTGTCATGCCTCACCTCGGCACCGTGGCCGATGTCAAGCAACTGGTGGAGAAGCACCATATTGAAGAGGCCATCATCGCTGTCGAGGACAACGAGCACGACAAGATTGCCGAGATACTGCGTGCCCTCGACGCCTGTGGCGACATCATCATCAAAATCACCCCCGACGCACGCGACCTTATCGTGGGTTCCATCAAGCAAGAGAGCATCTTCCATTCGCCCCTGATTGTCATCAATAACCGCTTGATGGAGGAATGGCAGTATTCGCTTAAACGTATTTTCGACGTGATTATCTCGCTGTTGGCCATGATTGTCCTCTCGCCGGTCTATCTGGTGACGGCCATCATCGTCAAGTGCACCTCACCCGGCCCCATCTTCTATGCCCAGGAGCGCGTCGGCTACCACGGCCGCCCCTTCAAGATGCATAAATTCCGTTCCATGTATATCGATGCCGAAGAGAACGGGCCGGCACTGAGCAAAGACGACGATCCACGCATCACCCCCTTCGGCCGCTTTATGCGCAAGGTACGCCTCGACGAAATACCGCAGTTCTACAACGTCCTCAAAGGCACCATGAGCCTTGTCGGTCCGCGACCCGAGCGGCAGTTCTATATCGACCAGATTGTGAAACGGGCCCCCGAATATCTGCTGCTGCAGCGCGTCAAACCAGGCATCACCTCGTGGGGACAGGTGAAATACGGCTATGCTTCGACCGTCGACGAGATGGTGGAGCGCCTGCGTTACGACCTGCTCTACCTCGACAACATGTCGCTCACCACCGACCTCAAGATACTCCTCTACACCGTCATCATCATCCTTCAGGGACGCGGGAAATAACAACTATTGTCTAGAAATCATCAAGAAAGGTAATATGAAGCAATTAATTGTAACTGGAGTGGCAGCACTACTGCTCCTTACAGCTTGCGGAACAAAAAACGGAGCGCCACAGTTGCGCTCGCAGCAAGACACCCTCTCGTGGGCAATGGGTGAGAATATCGCCCTCTCGATGAAAGAGACCGGACGCGCACTCAACCTGGACGACGAACTCGTGATGCAGGCCATCCGTCACACCTTGGCCGGAAAGCCGCAACCGCTCGACAACAACCAGCTGGCCCTCGCTACCGACCGTATCCTCTTCGAACAGCAGACCGAAATCATGCGTCAGGAGAACCTGAGCGAGGCTCAAATCAACGAACAGCAAGACCAATATTTCGCCCAACTCGAGAAAGACCATCCTGATGTCAAGAAGCACCCCTCCGGCTTCTACTACGAGCAAGTGAAAGCCGGCAAAGGACGCAATGCTCGGGAAGGCGACCGCGTGAGTTTCGACTACCGCAGTTTCCTGATGTTCACCGGCGAGCCCTACGATCAGACCTATGGCAAACGCGAGCCCATCCTTCATGTAGTGGGTAAACCGATGTTCCAAGGCCTCATTGAGGGCATGCAAGTGATGAATGCCGGCAGCATCTACCGTTTCTACTTCCCTTATCAGCTGGCCTTCGGCTCACAGGGGTCGGGCAATATCGCCGGATACACCCCCTTCATCTATGAGGTAGAATTGCATGAGATTTTTGACAAATAAACTATTCGAACCATGATATCGTTTATCATCGCTGTAGCATTGCTGCTCTTAGGCTATCTGCTCTATTCCAAAGTTATCGAGCGCGTCATTGGCGTGGACCCAAAGCGAGTGACGCCCGCAGTGGCACACCCCGACGGGGTCGATTATGTGCCCATGAAGCCGTGGCGCATCTTTCTCATCCAATTCCTGAACATCGCTGGCGTGGGCCCCATCTGTGGCGCCATCATGGGCGCGCAGTTCGGCACCGCTTCGTTCCTGTGGATTGTGTTCGGATGCATCTTCGCCGGCGCAGTGCACGACTTCATCAGCGGCTTCATCAGCCTGCGGCAGGACGGCGCCTCGCTGCCCGAGATTCACGGCAAGTACCTGGGTAAGAGGGTGAAGACCTTGATGGCTTTCTTCACCATCATTTTGATGGTGCTG
>JAEEGL013743473.1_pt1 | contig 10899 bp, 7 predicted proteins | sample 9134231 | NCBI WGS metagenome assembly JAEEGL01 (sample SAMN16246548, study PRJNA631951) | gut metagenome | biome: gut microbiome; feature: rumen; material: fiber-attached | host: Bos | place: Iran: Karaj | collected 2018-10
ATGGTGGTCTGCTGGCCGTAGGGGTGGTGGGGGAAGAGGGCCGCCATCATGGTCTCATTGACGCGGCGGTTGTCCTGGGCCATGCCGATGTTCTTCTCCTCGTATACGGCCTCAAGCTCGGTGTGGAACAAGCGCAGCACCAGATTTGGGAAGCGGTCTCCCTCCACCTTGGCCCACTGCTCAAGCTGGTTGGCGGGGATGTTCTCTACATACATCGTGTAGTCGTTAGAGGTGAAGGCATTGGTGCCCTCGCTGCCGATGGCCGTCATGCTCTTGTCATATTCGTTGGCGATAGCGATGGTCGAGGCCACATAACTGATCGAGTCGATCTGATGGTAGATGGCTGCGCGGGCGGCCTCGTTGGTGGTCTTGCGGTACACCTCGTAGAGGTCCTCGATCTTTTGCAGCTCAACTTTCTCGCGTTCCCAGTCGGTGGTGCCCAGCTGGTGGCTTCCCTTGAAGAGCATGTGCTCCAGATAGTGGGCCAAGCCGGTGGTCTCGTGGGGGTCGTTCTTTGAGCCTGCGCGCACGGCGATGTAGGTCTGGATGCGTGGGGCATCCTTATAGACGCTCATAAACACCTTGAGGCCGTTGCCGAGGGTGTACTCGCGCACGCCCAGCGGGTCGTTGTCGAAGGTCTTGTACTCGTACTTCTGTGCTATGGCGCTACCGCCAACAAGGAGCAGGACCGCTACAAAACAGAGGCTGACAAATGCTTTTTTCATTGTGTTAAAATGTTATTTATTAATATATTGTGTAAATTTTCGGGTGGCTCTCTTTTTTGCAAAGATACACAAACTTCTAAAATGACAGTGGAACGATAGGATAAAAACGAGCTCGGGCAACGATCAGAGACAGTTATCAACGTGGGCGTTTGATAACTTTTCTTTGGCATTGGAAGTGGACAGGGAAATATTTTGTAATTTTACAATCGCATTCTTACCTGTATGGGTAAGGACAAAATATTATATGTCAAAAAGATAAAGTAAGCATAATACAATGAAGAATACGATGAAAGAACTTACGGAAGGGATGCAACGGCTGTGTGCCGTGGCAAATCGAATTGTGGCGCAGGACGGACGTGCCAGCCGTATAGAGATTGACCTGCTGTTGGAGGACTTGCGGGGCCTGTACGATGTGGCCTTGCGGCTGAACGGAGATGCGTTGCCGGAGCCGGTGGCGGACAGGTCGTCCGACGAGGTACCAGTGAAGGACGAAGCGCAGATGATGGCGATGATGTCGACGATGGCTGCCATGACCGTTGAGGAGGAGAGGGTGAGAGAAATAGAGAAAAAGAAAAAGAAAGAGAAAGAGGAAAAGAAAACTGAAAAGAAAGAGGAGAAGGTCGTAGAGGGGAAGTCCCCTGTCACCAAACTGGAGTCTGAACCTGTTCCCGTGATTGAGCCCGAACCTGCCCCTGTGCCCGAACCTGAGCCCCTGCCCCGGATGGAGGAACTGGAGCACAACGACAACGAACTCCTTTTTGACGAGATTATCTTAGAGGAAGTGGAAGAGGGAAAAGGAGGAAAGGTTGAAGAGGAGAAGATTGAGAAGGTGAATGAAGTGCAGAGCAAAAAGGAGGATGTAGCCCGTATGAAGTCTGAGACCCCGGCTGCCGGTCAGGCGTCGCTGCTGGACTATTTGTCGGTATCGGCTTCGCGTACACTGGGTGAGACGCTGGGGGCAGACCGCCCTCAACCCACGAGCTTGGAGAAGAAGGTAGACGACTTGCGCACGGTGATTAATATCAACGACAAGTTCAGTTTTATGAGCGAGTTGTTCCACAACAATATAAAAGCCTACAACGATTTCATTATGCGGCTGAACGCTATGGTGCAGCGTGACGAGGCGATGGCATACGTGCACGAAGTTGCAGCCCAGTACAAGTGGGATGACGGGGCATCCGCTGTGCAGTCGTTCTACAAGATATTTGACAAGAAATTTTAATTAAGTGTGTGGTGTGTAGTTGGCAGCGGGTAGTAGGCTGACGCCTGCGAAGAGGCCTCAACGACCACACACAATACACGACCAATGACTAACTATAAAATGGGCAAAGCTATATTGTTCTCAGCACCTTCGGGTTGCGGCAAGACGACGATAATCAAGGAGTTGATGCAGTATTTCGACTGCTTTGGTTTCAGCATTTCGGCCACTTCGCGCCAGCCGCGCGAGGGTGAGCAGGATGGCCGCGACTACTATTACCTCAGCCACGAGGAGTTCAAACGCCGCGCCGCCGCAGGCGACTTCCTGGAATGGGAAGAGGTCTATCAGGGTACTTGCTATGGCACTTTGAAGAGTGAAGTCGACCGCTTGTGGGCGGATGGCAAGGTCATCGTGTTCGACGTGGACGTCAACGGAGGTCGCAACCTGAAGCGCTACTTTGGCAACGACGCCTTGAGTATCTTCGTGCTTCCACCGAGTGTGGAGGTGCTGGAACAGCGTCTGCGCAATCGTGGCACCGACAGTGAAGAGTCGATACGCAAGCGCTTGGCACGCAGTGCCCAGGAATTGGAAGAGGCTTCGCAGTTTGACGTGGGTATCGTGAACGACGACCTTTCGCGTGCAGTGCAACAAGCCCGTCAAGTGATTGAGGACTTCTTGAGTGGCGAATGGCCCCAGTATAACAAATAGTCAACGATGCAGAAGCTGTTCGACATACTCCGCAAATACGATTACGTGATGCTCTTTGTGCTGTTGGTGGTGGCGTCGATTGTGTTGATGGCTCGCACAAGCTATTATCAGCAGTCGAAAATAGTGACATGGGCCAACGGAGTGGCAGGCCAGTGGTACAGCGGAGTGAATAGCATAGGGAGCTATTTCGGCCTCAAGGCCGAGAACGACCGGCTGGCGGCCGAGAACGCCCAACTGAGGGCGCGACTGGAGGAGAGTTACATCAGCTATAACGACAGCATTTTTACGGTGAATGACACCGTCTACCGCCAGCGTTACGACTACACTGAGGCTGCCGTCATCAAGAACTCATGGAGTCAGCAGAACAACTACATCATGATTGGCAAGGGAAGTCGCCACGGCATAGAACCAGACATGGCCGTCATCTCACCCGACGGCATCGTGGGTGTGGTAGTGGCCACGACGCAGAACTTCGCTACAGTGATGCCTGTGCTACACAGCGACAGCCGCAACAGCGTCAAGGTGAAGCGTACGGGCATCAGCGGGTCGTTGGTATGGGACGGCAAGGACTACCGATATGCACAGGTTATCGATGTGCCTACGACCCACCAGTTTGTTGAGGGAGATACCATCATTACCTCGGGTCAGGCCAACGATTTCCCGGAGGGAGTGTTGGTGGGATTTGTGGTCGAAGCCGACACCATCAAGGGCGTAGGCATGTACAAGTTGCGTGTGCGTCTGTCGACCGACTTTAACAATCTGGGTCATGTATATGTGATAGACAATAAGTTCCGTGGAGAACAGCAAAAACTTATGGAGGGACGGCAATGAGCAAACTTGTTTGGAGGAATATAGGTCGCTTCGTGCTGCTGATGCTGCTTCAGCTGCTGGTGCTCAACAACGTGTACCTGGGTGGCTATGTGATGCCGATGTTATACGTGCTGTTTGTGCTCATGCTCCCTACGTCACTCAAGCGTATCCCGATGTTGCTGATAGCTTTCGCCACGGGATTTCTGATTGATATCATGTCGGGCGCTTTGGGATTTCATGCGCTGGCCTGCACGCTGGTGGCCATGGTGCGCATTCTCACTGCCGACCGCATGCTTACACGCGGGGAGAATGTGATTATCGACACTCCCAGCATCTACAGTGTCACTCCCCAGTATTTCATAGGCTATGTTATGCTGTTGCTTGCCCTGTTCTATCTGGTTTTCTTCTCGATCGAATTGTTTGGCTTCCGTGGATTGGGCGGTGTGCTGCTGGCCACCGTGTGCAGCACGGTGGTCACCACGATGCTGGTGGTGCTCTACCAGGTGGTCTTTATAAAGCGAAAGGAGGAGCAATGAGAACTTCAGGAACAATGGGTGAGAAACGGAAAATGATGGCGTTGGTCTGCATCGGCATCGTTTTCCACTTTTCGCTATCTATGGTCCAGTCGGCCAGTGCACAGACTGCTATAGGGCAGTGGCGCGACTGCCTCGACTATTCATTCGTGCAACGAGTCGAACCTGCCGGCGAACGTATTTGTGCCGCCGTGCGAGGGGGCTTGCTTGTTCTTGACACCGCCTACGGCACCATCGACCTGTTGAACAAGACCACGGGCCTCAGTGATGCGGGCGTCGCCACGATGGCCTACGATGTTTCCAGTGGCACCATGGTGGTGGCTTACACCAACTCGAATATCGACTTGGTGCGCGACGGCAGAGTGTACAATCTCTCCGATATCAAGCGTAGCGAGATAAGCGGCGACAAGAGCATCTACCGTATCCGTATACGCGATGGCAAAGCCTACCTCGCCACAGGCTTCGGCATCGTCGTGGTGGACTTGGCACGCCGCGAAATCAAGGAGACGCTCTATATAGGTACTGGCGGTGGTTACACGGTTGTAAAAGACCTGGCATTCACACAAGACAGCCTCTATGCTGCTACAGACGAGGGCTTGAAACGGGTGTCGGTCAACGAATCACACCTCTCCATCAGTGACCGCTGGACGGTTGACACCCGTTTCTCGGGAGTGACAATCACTTTGCTTGAAAGCTTCTCAAACCGGCTTGTGGTTGGCGGCTATACCTATAACTCGACCATCCTCACACTCTATGATGTCCATAACGGAAACCTGGCGGTTTGGAACGTCGGAGCCATCCGTTCGGTGCATGCGGGGGGCGGACTCTTGACGGTGACCCACAATATGGGCGTGGCACGCTATGACAACTCATTGCAACGTGTCGACAGTCTCTATTCCTACTCTTGGGGCGATTTGAAGTGCAACGATGCCGTAACCGACGGCCGCGGTGTTCTCTGGGTGGGACATGAATGGGACGGACTCATCGCCCTTGAGTCGGGTCGAGACCACGTATACAGACCTTCCGGTCCGGCCTCGTCCGACAATGTCTACCGCCTGGTGCCATTCAACTACCGTATGATGCTCTGCCCCGGCGGACACACCACCACCTATGCCAATGCCTATGTTGCCGCCAATCTTTATACAGCAACAGGTCGTACTTGGCGAACGCTCGACAACAGTAACGGCATGCTCGATGGCCTTTACGATCTAGTGGATGCCGCGGTCAACCCTTACGACACTCTCGAGACTGTGGCAGCCCTGTGGGGACGTGGGGTGGCCTCAATACGCGACGGCAGTGTGCAGGTCGTTTACGACGAGTACAACACCAACGGAGCTCTCCAACCTTATACTACTGGAGGATTCAGCACTTTGAGGGCTGGCGCCCTGGCATTCGACCGCAAGGGCAACCTTTGGACTCTCCTCTCGCATAGCAACTACGCCTTGGCCAAGCGCTTGTCCGATGGCTCGTGGAGCCGCTACTCCACGCTTCAGATGGCCGCCTCACCGGCAGTCGACAAACTGGTGTATGACAGTATCAACGGCTACCTTTGGTTCTGTGGACGCGATAATATCATCTATGTCCATGATGGCGAGAACCGCATGGCGCGCGTCAACCCCAATAGCGGCAGCAAGCTTTCCTCCGATGCGGTGGCAGCCCTTGTGCAGGACCGCTCGGGCAACCTATGGGTGGGTACCAACAAGGGCATCAAGGTGATATATAATGGCTATGATGCATTCAAGAACGGTGGGGCAGGGGAGGTGTCGCCCGTCATCTGTAGTAACATCACCATCACCAACGGCGAATTCTCGGAATATTTGATGGCCTACGAAAGCATCACCGCCATTGCTGTCGACGGTGCCAACCGCAAGTGGGTGGGCACTTCGGCAGGAGGCCTCTACCTCCTCTCGGCCAACGGTATGGAACAGTTGGCTCATTTCACGGCCGAGGATAGCCCCCTTTTCTCGAACAAGATTATCGCCCTAGGCATCCAACCTCGTACAGGTGAGGTCTATGTGGGCACCGACAAAGGCTTACAGGTATACCGTGCCACGGCCACCTATGCCGAGAGCGCTCCTCTCGACGATGTGTATGCCTTCCCCAATCCCGTGCGGCCCGACTACGACGGTCCTATAGCCATCAAGGGCTTCACGCGTGACGCCTTGGTGCACATCACCGATGCGGCGGGCCATACAGTCTACAGCACCCGTGCCTTTGGTGGACAAGCCATCTGGAACGGCCGCACAGCCGACGGCGAGCTGGTCGCTTCGGGTGTCTATTATGTCTTTGCTTCCGACAGTGAAGGAGGCAACCGCAGTGTTGCCAAGATATTGGTTGTAAGATGATACTTGCCACTCCAGGATTTGTACTGCGCACCACGCCCTACGGCGACAGTTCTGTCGTTGTCAAGGCTTTCACGCGGCAACTGGGGGTGCGCTCCTATATAGTCAAAGGGGTGCGAGGTCCCCGCGGCCGCATCAAGCAGAACCTGTTGCAGCCGCTGTCGAGTCTCGACATGGTGGTCTACGACAACCATCACCACGAACTCAACCACATCAAGGAAATCACTCCACGTCACCCCGAAGTTCAGGAGAATGGTCAATCGGACGGCCAAGCAGTTGCCAACGCTCTCCGCTTCTTCGTTACCGAGGTGTTGTACAAGACGTTGCCCGAGGCGGAACCTATGCCCGAGCTTTTCGATTTTGTCGAAGAGACCACGAACAAGTCCCCGCTTCACTCTTCCCATTATCCCATCTCTTTCCTGTTGGCATTGGCGCACTATCTGGGTATCGAGCCACTGGACAACTACTCGTCGCGCGAACCCCTCTTCGACTTGCAGGAGGGTCGCTATGTGGGGGCTCCATCCGAGACCACACTCCCGCCGGTGCTCTCCTTTATGCTGCACGAATACCTGTCAACATATCAATCTGTCACTGTATCAGCCTATCAACTTACCGACCGCCGTTCGCTCATCGACGCTCTCCTGGCTTACTACCAACTTCACCTGCCAGGGTTCCACGACTTTCACAGCCATGAGATTTTACACACAATATTAAGATAAACACATGAAAAAAACAATCACACTCCTCGGCTTTGTGCTGATGCTATTTGGCGCTTCGGCGCAGAACATCTACTGGGTCTTCCTCGCCGATAAGGCAGGCGTTACCTTCGACCCTTACACCTACTTCGATGCAAAGGCGCTGGAACGCTACGCCCAGTGTGGTGCCGACCTCTACGACCGAAGCAACTATCCTCTCAACGCTTCCTATGTCGATGGAGTCGACGCTCTGGCTATCGAGGAGGTGGGCTGTAGCCGCTGGATGAACGCCATAGGTGTGGTAGCTACGCCCGACCAGGCCGCCGCTATCGCTGCACTGCCCTATGTGCTCCGTGTGCAGATGATTGCAAGCGATATGCAACTGGCGCAGGTGAAAGAAAAATATACAGAAAACATTCAACTTCCATCTCTTGAAGACACTACGCTCGCCGACCAGCTGCTCCGTATGCAGGGGCAGCTTTTCCGCGAGAAAGGCATCGACGGCACCGGAATCCGTATCGCCGTCTTTGACGGTGGCTTCCCCAAGGTGAATACCCATGAAGCTTTCCGCCACCTGCGTGAAGGTAAACGTATCCTCAAGACGTGGAACTTCCCCAACCGCAAAGAGGATGTCTACGGATGGAACAGTCACGGTACCATGACACTCAGCTGCATTGCCGGCCGTATGAACGGCAAAGACCTTGGGCTGGCCACAGGTGCCGAATTCCTGCTGGCTCGCACCGAGGTGGAACCTGAGCCCTTTAAGGAAGAAATCTGGTGGATGCAGGCTGTGGAATGGGCCGACAAGAACGGTGCCAATATCATATCGTCGAGTCTAGGCTATGGTAAAGACCGCTATTACACCAAGGACATGGACGGCAAGAGTTACGTAGCCCGCGCCGCCAACCTTGCCGCCCGCAAGGGTATGCTGGTGGTCAACAGTGCCGGCAACGAGGGCGACGACAACAGCTGGCAGTACATCATCACCCCATCCGATGCCGACAGTGTGCTCTGCATCGGCGGCATCACCCACTCGCTCACTGACTACGAACACATCTCCTTTGCCTCGTTTGGCCCCAGCGCTGAAGGCCGCCAGAAACCCAATCTCTGCGCCTTTGGCCATGCTTGGGCTGCATCGCCCAAGAACAACAAAGCCTACGATATGGTCTACGGTACCTCCTTCTCCTGTCCCTTGGTGGCTGGTTTCGCTGCTTGTGCCTGGCAGGCCAGCAAGGGCAAAACCAATATGGAGATGTTTGAACTTTTGCAGCGTTCAGGCGACCTATATCCCTATTGCGACTATGCCTTCGGTTACGGTGTGCCTCAGGCAGGCTACTTTGTAGGTGCCAATCGGGCTAACCAGGCCAATCATTTTAAATTCGAGCCCCAGGGGCCCACGTCGGTCAGCGTCATCTTCACCCATCCTGACTCCAACGTGCACATCTTCTACAAGGATGTCGCCGACGATGGTCGCATCCTCACCTACGGTAAACGCACTTTGGCCTATGTCGACACCTCGGTGAGTGTCGATTTTCATGGCGGCAACCATCTGATTGTCTATTGCAATAACCAAATGGCCGACTATGGCTTCGAGAAGCCCACACAAGTGGCCGACAAATATGAATGGGTCTCTGTCCACAGTACCGACCCTGGATTCACCGTAGGCACCCCCGATCGTCTGACTCGTGCGCCTCGTCTGGACATTGCCCGCGAGAGTCGTTCTGAGTGGGACTACTATTTTATGTTCGGTCTGCCTCTAGCTGTGAGCAGTGACGAACTCCTGACCGCTCCTTGGTCGCCGGTCAAACGCCTCGGTATGAGATGGCAGCATCACTTCAGCAAAGCCTATGGCTGGGGCCTCGCGTTGGAGTATGGACACGCATCAATGGGCCTTGGAAGTGTGGCTAACCACCTTGATTCTCTTGCCAATATGGATGACGACATCCGCTGGCTCGACAAGAAAGTCACCTCGCACCGACTCAATCTCGGCGAGCTGGGTATCGAACTCTTCCAGCGTGTACGCTTCCTCCCGGCGGGCATGTTGCACAAAGGTCTGCATTGGGACATCGGCGTCTACGGCAACTGGAGCTACAATATCTACAAACTCAAAGGTTCACGCAATGGCGACATTGCCTCTTCCCGTATGCAGAAGGTGTACAACCTTGACGTGCTCGACGGCTACCAATGGAACTATGGCGTCACCACTCGCTTCACCTACGACATCCTGGGCCTCTATGCCCGCTACCGACTCAATGGTATCGGACAGTCAGTGCCCGCTGGCCAAGTGTTGCTTCCCCGCCTTGAAATCGGTGTCCAGCTGCTCCTATAATTGGTGTAGTCCAATAGTTTAACTGTTATTCAACTGCATTTCGACTGCATTTCGACGATTTTTCCAGTCGAAATGCAGTCGAAATACGGTTTCTGTATCGTCGAATAGGGCGCCTTAAATAGGGAAGAAATTATTCTTTATATTATCCATATTAAAAAAAAAGTGTATTTTTGCACTCGATAGTGTGTATGCGTTTTGTGCAGACGGTTGATTGATAAAATGATAGAATGATACTATGAAAAAGCAGATACGGATAATGCTATTTTGGGCCTTGTTTTTGCCTTTGACAACGGTGGCTCAGAACATCAGTGTTTCTGATGCTTCGGGACAGAATATTGAGACATTCCTCAACAACAATTTGATTGGCGACGGTGTCTATATCTGGAACGTTAAGTTTGGCAATGCCACGGGCAATATCAGCAAGCCGATGATTGGCACTTTCCTGAGCAATGGATACCAGATGTTGCAGATGGATAGCGGCGTGGTGATGACCACAGGCAATGTCTCTGTGGCTCCTGGACCGAATGACGGTGGTAGTCAAAGTGCGCCGGTATCTGGCGCCTATACTGACGCTACGCTGGGCACATGGACTGGGTTCAGTGTCACCAGTTGCTCCACGATTGATTTCGATTTTGTCAGCATCTCTCCTTTTGTGTCTGTCAACTATTGCTTCGGATCGGAAGAATACCCGGAGTATGTATGTTCTAGCTTCAATGATGTGTTTGCCTTTCTGGTCACAGGCCCAGACCCCGAGACGGGAGCCAACGTCACCAAAAACATTGCCATCATTCCCCACACTGTCAGCACCACCAACCCCAACGGCATCGCTGTGACCATCAATTCGGTCAATCAGGGCACTGCCGGCTCTTATGGAGGCGGTGGTACGGGATGCTATTACAATTATAGTGAGTTCTATGTAATCAATCATACGTCTGGTCCTGGAGGAGGGCCAAACAACGCGCAGGGAGTGCAATACGACGGCTTCACGCAGAAACTTTCGGCCAATGCCACCCTTGTACCTTGTGCCACCTATCATATGCATATCTCGGTTTGCAATGTTAGCGACGGCGCCTTTGACAGCGGAGTGTTTCTGGAGAAGAAAAGTTTCAATAGTCCGTCGGCCGATGTGAACCTCTCGCACCGCTATGCCGACACGTTGGAGCGTAGCAGCCATGTCGACGTGCCTCTCTCGCTGTCGGGTTCCAGTTATACGAATGGCAGTGTCGTCGCCCAGTTCGGTGGCGATGCTGTGGTTGGTCAGGACTACACCTGCACCACCGATTCCAACCAGGTACTCGATGCCACCCACGGCTCTTTCTACATCAGCCAGGCCAACAACTACATCCGTTTGGCCGGCACTCCGGTGGCCGACCTCACAGAGCCCAAGCTGATAGAAATATACCTATCCACTGCCCTCTGCCCTGAGCATCCCGAACTCAGAACTTATGACACCATACGCTATATTCTGGCCGAGGACGATGTGGTGCGTCTGCGCCACGACACCATCGTGGCCTACGACACCTGCAAGCAGGTGAGCGTCGAAGTGGTGCTGGGCACCC
>JAEEGL014148153.1_pt1 | contig 10899 bp, 15 predicted proteins | sample 9134231 | NCBI WGS metagenome assembly JAEEGL01 (sample SAMN16246548, study PRJNA631951) | gut metagenome | biome: gut microbiome; feature: rumen; material: fiber-attached | host: Bos | place: Iran: Karaj | collected 2018-10
CGAAGATCTTGTTTTCATGCCGCCGGCACAAGCAGCAGAGATCGAGGCTCTTTACGGAAATTCAACAGTCTCCATCAGCAACGAGTTATTGCAGGCTCGCGAGCAGGTCACCAATCTTATGGAATCAAAGATTGAGCTTCTTGCGATAAAGAAGATGGTAGAGACTTTAGAGTGCAAGGAAAAGACTGATGCAAAGGGCAAACCGTATTCCGTACACTATGTAAGGATATCTGCTCCGGAGATAAGAACCCTTTCCAACAGGAAGGGAGGAAGCCTTTATACACAAATCGAGGAAGCGGCGGTTGCATTAAAGCAGAAGCTTTATATCTTCAGAGACCCCGAGAATCAGCAGTTCAAGCTCCAGTCATTCTTTGATGATATTGTCTACAGCAACGGTATCCTAGACATCGATTTTAATCCATCAACGGAAGATAAGATATTAGAGCTAAAGCGGGATTATGCAAAGATCAAGCTTTCGGTGGTCTTTAAATTTACTACGAATGGCGGTCTGCAGCTTTATAAACTGATCCGTCCTTACACATATGAGCTGGACAGGAGTGAGCAGCCATACATAAAAAAAGAGTTTTCAGTCGGCGATATAAGGTTAAGGCTTGGCTATGTGGATCTTGATAATCCAAAGATTAAGCTTGAAGCAGTCAAGGCAAATCCTGATTATGAGAAGATTAGCAAGCTTGAGAGCAAGCCAAAGTACAAACGCTGGAATGATTTTTATAACCGCGTTATAGTTCCTGGTGTTGCGGAGATCAACGCTATTTCAGACATATACATATCAAATGTCGACAATGTCCGCGGTGCACACGGAAAGATCACGGGTATTGTATTTACCATACAGCACAACAAAAAGTTCTATGAAGGCGACGAATCGGCAGAACAGGGCGATGCAGAGGAAGTAACAGCACTTACAGACACCGAAAAGATGGACTTTATCGACGATATAAGCGATCTTATTGATGAACCCCTTAAGGTCAGGGATCTTCGTGCTATAGCGGAAGCGGCCGAATATGACATGGAAAGGATCAAAAAGGCTTATTCGGTACTTAAGAAAGCCTCCGGTGTGGAAAATGTCACGGGATTTATGATATCCGCCATAAGAGAAGGATATAGTGTTGTGGCTCCAAAGGATGACACACCATTTGGACAATACCGTGAGGCGAACAAAGAGCGGCTTGAACAAATATACAATGCCTATCGCAATCATTCTTAAATCGACATGATTGGTTGGAGGAGGTTGTCGAAATCCCATGGAATGCAAAGATCCATGGGATTTTTGTATATAACAAGACAAATGTTTGTGGTTGAGATATGATACAACAATAGGCGCACGAATTATCTGGAAGAAAAATGCGGATAGCCGCAAAAATTTCACGAACGACATTGATTAAAAGGATGGGAAATGATAAAATATACATGAAATAAATGCGGATAGCCGCAAATAATTCGCGAGGTATTGGGATGTATCCGAGAGAGCAGTATTTAAAAGAAATCATTGCAAGGAAGGAAAACGGACGTATAAAGATAATTACAGGCCTTCGCAGAAGTGGAAAATCAGTCTTGCTGTTTCAGCTGTATCGAGATTGGCTTTTGCAGGAAGGCGTGAATGAGGATCAGATCATTGCCCTTGCCTTGGATATAATGGAAAACGCCAGGTATCGTAATCCATTGGAATTGGATAAGTATGTCCGGGATCAAATGGTCGATCCGACAAAGAAATATTATATTTTCATTGATGAGATACAGTTTGTCTCGGAGATCCAAAATCCATATGTAGATAATGAGGATGCAAAAATAACGTTTATAGATGTTGTTCTTGGGTTTATGCATATGGATAATGCCGATGTGTATGTTACCGGCAGTAACTCCAAGATGCTTTCCGCGGATATATTGACCCAGTTCAGGGACAGAGGCGATGAGATCCGGGTATATCCGTTGTCATTTGCGGAGTACTATAACGAATATGATGGGGATAAGCGTGGAGCCTGGCAGGATTATTATACTTATGGAGGCATGCCTTTTGCCGTTTCCCTTGAGACACATGAGGAGAAAAGCAGTTATTTAAAGGATCTCTTTGAAAGGACCTATATAAAGGATGTCCTTGAAAGGCATAATATAAAGAATGGTACCGAAGTGCTGGATATCTTGTTGGATGTCCTTGCATCGGGGATAGGGTCGCTTACAAATCCAAGCAAGCTGTCTAATACTTTTAAAAGCGAGCGACAGATTGGCATAGGGTCAGAAACGATTGAAAAATATATCGGCTATTTTGAGGAAGCGTTCCTTATAGAGAAAGCTTTTCGCTATGATGTTAAAGGCAAAAAGTATATCGGAACTCCTGTAAAATACTATTATTCTGATATGGGACTTAGAAATGCGAGGCTGGGTTTTAGACAACTGGAAGAGAACCATATCATGGAAAACATTTTGTACAATGATCTCGTCCGAAGAGGCATGAATGTTGACGTGGGCGTGGTGGAGTACAATACCAAGGATGCAGATGGTAAGAAGATCCGAAAGCAGCTGGAGGTGGATTTTGTTGTAAACAAGGGCAGCAAGAGATTTTATATTCAATCTGCCTTATCTATAGCCGATCCGGCCAAAAAGGAGCAGGAGATAGAATCATTAAAAAGGATACCTGACTCTTTTAGCAAGATAGTAGTAGTTCGGGATTACCTAAACCCCTGGCAGGACGAAAATGGGATCACATATGTTGGCATAGAGCAATTTCTTCTGGACGAAGACCTTTTGAGATGAGATTTTGATAATGAGCGAACTTAAAATTACCGACGAACTAAATATGACATATCCCGACAGCTTTCATGTGATGAATGAAAAAGAGAGACAAAGACTTAATCACATGACCGGGGATGACTTCGTGGGGCTTTCTGATCCGGAGGCCCACATGATGGTTACGGTGGGATATAAGTCAAATATCGGCTTTGCTGCAAAGCTCTTGTCTGCTAAGGATATGGCCAAAAACATGGAAAAGCAGATCGCAAAGCCCATGATGATATACAGCTACGCCAGAGGACGATTCAAGGAGACACAGATAGGTGGCATAAGTGGCTACGGTTTTGACTATTCCTACGAAGTGCAGGGGATAGTGATGATAGGAGAGTCATATGTGGTGAAACGGGATAAAGCTGTTTATTACTTTAACCTTTATTCGCGGGATAACATGAAAACCAAGAATCTTTTCGCCTGGGCGGATATGCTTAAGAACGTCGAATGGAAGCAAATCATATTCTGAGACAAGTATACCAGGCCAAGTGATTTATCTACCCCACATATCTTTCAAAGAAATATAATATTATCCCATGTATTTCTGGGATTCTTTGTCAATTACGAGTTAAATGACATTCGAGAACTCACATGATAAAATTAAGCTAGTGGCATTTTGACAATTAAGGCTGAAGCGTCAAGTCAAGTATACTACGGGTATACAGACAAGGGGAAACGGGTGTGATAGCCTTATTATGCACCGGTTTGAAGACTGTATCAGGAGAGATTTGTATGTCATTGCTTTTCACGGAAGATAAAAAGGAATTGATCGTGACATGTCAATGTGGGTGCGAGGATGCATTTCACTTTATCCTTGATGATATGGGAGACGATTTTTTCGCCTTTATAACATTTATGAAGGCTGATTTTACACAGAGTATTACATGGGACCTTGGCGATCTTTTTTGGTAAAATGCAAGAAAATCTGGTGTATTCTAAGGGGAAAAGATTATTGCTATGCTGATACAGTAATGACAAAGGATGATTTTCTGCGTTTTAAGGAATATATCAACAGCATCCCCGTAGACGGGGAACAGGAAAACATCAAGTGATGGAAAATGCCAGACAAAGAGATTTTTAAAGGAAATGACAAAATTAAAGATGTAAAGACAATCCTCTTCCCTTCGAGCTATTTCGATTGGAAAAAGGTGGATGAGGATCTGCAAAATGAATACGATGCAGTACTTGCCACAGGACTGTGGGATGTGATCATTTTCAGCTACGATAAGTGGTTCAATGAAGGCAAGCTCAGTCTGTCCCGTGAGGTTTCGGAGAGGATAACAGCTGTATACCGTGGCTGGATGATGAAAGCGGACCAGTACGCGGACTTTTTTGTTGCCTTGAAGGAGAAAAATATTGAGCTTACAACCACTCCGGAAGAATATGAGCATTTTCATTATTTTCCCAATGTGTATCAGAATGTTAGGCGTAATACGCCAGAGATCATCACAGTACCTCTTGATGAGCCGTATGATCTAGATGAGATAAAGTCACACTTTGGGAAGTTCATGGTAAAGGATTTTGTAAAATCTGTAAAAGGCACCGATTTTCCTAAGTACTTCACCAAAGATGTGACAGAGCGTGATTTCAAAGCGGCGATGGAGATTTTCTATAAGTACCGTGGAAACCTACTGGCAGGAGGCCTGTGTTTCAAGGAATATGTGGATCTAAAGAGATATGGTGATAAGACCAATGAGTACCGGGTGTTTTACATAGGCAATAAGATAGCTTCAATCTGCAGAAATTCCCTGCAGCAGGACTACACTCCCGAACCACCTAAGGAAATGCTTGATGAATACAGCCTTCTCCATTCGACATTTTACACGCTGGACTATGCCGAGCTGGAGGATGGCAGGTGGATGATCCTTGAAGCGGGTGATGGCGGCGTATCAGGACCATCCGAAGGGCAGGATCTGGAGGCTTTCTATCGCGCCATGTATCATTGCTACAAATATGACCTTACAGTTTAATTCGTGGATGAGGAGACAGAGTGAACATATCTGAATTGATACAGATTCTTAGAAACGCAGATAACGCGGCAGACATAGATACACATAGAGAAGAGATTGTGGAACTGATCCCGGCAGTCAGGATAATGTTTGGTTATGATCAGCAAAACATCGCTCATCAGTATGATCTGTGGGAGCATAGCTTACAGACTGTGGTTGGGCTGCCAAAGGATATTGATGATGATATGGTATTCCTGGCGGCGATGATCCATGATATTGGCAAGCCGGATTGTCAGATATATGGTGAGAGGGACGGACAGATCAATATGCATTACTACGGTCACCCGGCACGTAGCCTGGAAATTACAAGAGATCAGATAATCCCTGATCTGCTGTCCAAGGGAGAAGATTTGTCTGAAGACGAACAGCGCAGGCTGATATACTATGTGGAATACCATGATGATCGGATGAGCCTGAGGATGAAGCATCTGCGCCAGCACCTGAACCTCGGGGCTAGCCTGCAGGAGTTTCAGAATCTGATGAAGCTGCAGGTATCAGATGCCAGGGCACACGTGCTGATCCCCATAGTGCGGCAGAGAATTGAGATGTGTACACAGCTGTCAGGAGAGTATGCCGAGAAGCTGTATCGGGATATATTGGCGGGGAAATAGTGTATTGTTTGCGGAAACAACATGTTGTTTAAAAATGGGGAGAATAATCTGGCATTCCGATAAATATTTGGATAATCAAACTTGTTGAGGGTTTGCCAAGCAATTTGAGGGACAAACATGAGGGGAAGGTTAAGGCTTATAACCAAGCCGCTTGCCTTTAGAAAGGAAGTTAAAGATGTGTTACTTGATAACAAGGCCATCTAAACAACAAGTGCTTTTATTCAAAGCAGTTAATAGAGAGCTTAAAATGAGGGCCGGGGACGCTTTGAGTGATGAGGAACGATTTATAATAGTCTCGAACTTTGTCAGCAGCTATGATTTTTCTAACACGGCATTGGGTCACAAGTCCGCAGGTGGATGGGCTGATATGATAATCAGTGAGCTTGGCTGATGACGGCTATCCCATTTCCATTCTCTTAACGCTTCATTTTTCTTAGACACCCGCAGGGCTTATTAGAAGCTACTGCCATTGATAAAGGTGCTATAGAGATGGAATCCGTTAAGGGTATGCCCGGAAAGACATTAAGATCAGTTGCTCAAGAAACGAAAGAGCCTAACAAAGAAAACCCTCAATTAGAACCCTCACGAAGTTAGCCCCTCAACAATTGATTACCCAAATATTTATGACCTAATGGATAATGTCGTGTGGTAATAAGACCTCTCGGCATTATTTTCGTTTTAATAGAGTTTTGCCTGTGATAGAATACATAGATAATGAGAAGCTTATGAGTAAGGCAACAAACAAAGGCAAAGTGTAAGGGGGCTTTTTGGTGAGTGACTCCACAGAGGGATAGTATTTTACATGACAGTGATATAAGGGATGATCTGTGTGACTATCTGGAGCAGAAATATGGACAGGTCAGGTTTTTTGATGAGCTGGTGATAGGGAAGTCCCGGGCTGATATTGTCATGGTAACAAGGTATGCGATCATAGGCGTGGAGATCAAAAGCGATGCCGACACCTATACCAGGTTAAAGGGACAGATCACAGATTATGACAGGTATTTTGATAAAAACATCCTCGCGGTTGGCAGTACACATGCCATGCATGCACCGGAGCATATTCCAGATCACTGGGGACTGATTTCAGTGGAAATGGCGGGAAATAGGCTCGAATTTTATAGTGTACGCGAGCCTGAGAACTCAAAGAAGGTAAAGATCCGAAAGCAGCTGGATCTGCTATGGAGACAGGAACTGTATCAGCTGCAGACTATTAACGGACTCCATAAATATGCGAACAAGAGCAGAGCATTTGTTGAAAAATATGTTGTGGAGTCGGGTGATGAGAGTTTGCTTAAACAGCAGATCCGCGACATACTCTTTGAGAGGGACTATTCGATATTTAATAATTAATAGGATAAGATATGGAGATTAAGTATTTCAAACTGGAGATTTTTATCCCCAAAGATAACCTTTTGCAAATGAGGGAATGCCTGAAGAGGGTTGATGCCGGACATTTAGGCAATTATGACTGTGCGCTTTCGTATAGTGTTGTGAAAAGTACATGGAGACCATTAGAGGGCTCCGCCCCTTATATTGGTGAAATAGGAGAGCTGCACGAGGAAGAGGAGTATAAAATAGAGGTGACCGTAGAAGCGGAAAGACTGGATGAGACGCTGGAAGCTATCAAATCGTGCCACCCATATGAGGAGCCGGGAGTCAATGTGATTCCCCTTTATCAGATTGGACTATGAGGGAGAAAAGTCAGCTATATGATGGCAGGGCAGCATAGATAAAATGAGCCGTGCAAGTGATGGGAGCAATATAAAATGTGGGAGTGGTTATGTCAGAAATAGACAGGTTAAAGGAAATTGTAGTAAAACTCAGAAGCGAAACCGGATGTCCGTGGGACAGGGCACAGACGCATGAGAGTCTGAAACCTGAATGTATAGAAGAAGCTGCTGAGGTCATATGTGGGATCAATATCCTGGCGGAAACCGGTGATGCAGAGAACTTAAAGGAGGAACTGGGTGACCTGCTTTTGCAGGTGATGTTTCATTCGGTGATTGCTGAGGAAGAGGGGTTATTTACATTCGAAGATGTAGTGAAAATAGTATTGGATAAGATGGTGCGTAGGCATCCACATGTTTTTGGAGGCGTAACTTTTGAAACCGAAGAGGAACTGCATACTGCATGGGCTGAGATAAAGAGACAGGAAAAAGAGGGGAAGGAGTGGCATGAAGATTATCTGCCGGACGCTTTTGATGAGGCTTGTGAAATGATAAAAAAAGCAAAGGGAAGAAAGGGGAAATCATGACTTTTAATGGTATGAAAAAGATATTTTTTGGACTTATTGCCATAAGTGTGATGATAGTGTCTTTGCTGTGGGGCACTTCAACAATGGCAAAGGATACAAAGGGTGCGACTGCGGCTGTATCAATAAGCGAGAAGAAGCTTAAGCTAAATGTGGGCAGCAAATATACGCTAAAGCTTTCAGGGACATCCGCGATAGCGAGATGGGAATCTTCAAACAAAAAAGTTGCGACGGTATCTCAAAAGGGTGTTGTTAGGGCAAAGGGAATCGGAAGGGCGACGATAACAGCTAGCCTCAATGGTAAAAAGTATAAATGTAAGGTTACAGTAAAGGAGAAAAATAAAGTGAATACTGAATACATCTACGCTTATGTTGGTGATAAAGCCTTGAAAATAAAACTTGCCGACAATTCATCAGCAGCCGCTTTTGCGGAGTATCTTTCAGAAGGGGATGTATCCATTAAAATGAGCGATTATGGCAACTTTGAAAAAGTGGGAGACCTTGGGACTACCCTGCCGCGCAATGACGAGGATATCACAACGGAGGCTGGAGATGTTATCCTTTATCTGGGCAACAAGATAACCATATATTACGATACCAATTCGTGGGATTTTACGAGACTTGGGAAAGTACAGGGGGTAAGTCAGTCAGAACTTAAAGATATACTTGGAGATGGTGATGTAAAAATAAGGTTCTCATTAAAGTGAGACGTTGGTAAAAATGAGATTATTTGCGGCGTCAGAAGATGCCGTGGAAAAGACGGAATGGTATATTGGCGGAACGATAAGGGGTTTAGCGATGTTAATACGCGAACTGAGAGAAGACGAAACCGGGCTATTAAGGGATTTTCTTTATGAAGCAATCTTTATCCCGGAGGGAGTGGATCCTCCGGATCGAGACATCGTTGAACTGCCGGAACTTAAATTGTATTATGAGGATTTCGGCAAGGGCGTGTCGGACTACTGTTTGGTTGCTGAGGATGCTGGCAAGGTGATAGGGGCGGTTTGGACGCGGATTATGAATGACTATGGCCATGTGGATGATAATACGCCTTCATTTGCGATATCGCTGTATAAAGAATACCGGGGGAAGGGTATGGGAACCAGTCTGATGAAAGAGATGCTGGCATTGCTCAGGGACAAAGGATATAAACAGGCTTCACTCGCGGTGCAGAAGGCAAATTATGCGGTTCGGATGTATGAAAAGTTGGGTTTTGAGATCATAGATGAAAATGACGAAGAATTCATTATGGTTTGTAAAATATAGAAGGGGAAATCTTTTTGGAATTTATTGTAAAACACTTTTGCGATCTTAGTACAACAGAGCTATATGAGATTTTAAAGACCAGATTCGAGATATTTGTTACGGAGCAGGAGTGCATTTATCAGGATCTGGATGACAAGGACCAGGAGGCTTATCATGTTTTTTGCTGGAATTCAGAGGGTAGAGTGGCAGCGTGCCTGAGAGTATTTTGGAAGGATGAGGAATCCGGAGTGGCTCAGATTGGCAGAGTGGTCACGTTAAAGCATGGTCAGGGGTTAGGTGGACAGCTGCTCCATAAGGGTGTGGAGATTGCTGAGGAACAGATGAAGGCAAAGACCATTTATCTTGAAGCGCAGGAATATGCCATAGGGTATTATGGTAAAGAGGGCTTTGTGGTTGTGTCGGAACCATTCATGGAAGATGGTATACCACATGTGAAGATGGAGAAAAGACATAGATGAAATGGGAGTTTGATTCGGATAAGGAAAAGAAGATTTATTTCCACAGGATGACAGAGGCACAAAAGATAGAGGCTTTCGGTGAGATTCTTGCGGAGTCTGACCATGCTGTCTTTCTTGGTGGTGCTGGAGTATCGACGGAGAGCGGCATCCCGGATTTTCGTAGTAAGAACGGACTGTATCATAAGACCGACAAGAGGTTTTCAAGGTATAAGCCGGAGTATCTTTTGAGCTACAGCTGTCTTAAAAAAGAACCGGAGGTTTTCTTTGATTATTATAGGAAGAATCTGGATGCCAGGCGCATAGAACCAAATGCAGCGCACAAAAGACTGGCGCTGTGGGAGGCAGAAGGACGGATAGATGGCGTGATCACACAGAACATTGATGGACTGCATCAAAAGGCCGGGAGTAAAAATGTCCAGGAGATCCATGGGACTACATGGAAGAACCACTGCGTTTCCTGTCATAAAGAATATGGCGTTGATTTCATTTTTGACAACAAAGATCCGGTGCCAAAATGTCCGGAGTGTGGGGGCGTTGTTCGTCCGGACGTTACGCTTTACGGTGAGTTCTTGCCGGAGGAGGCACATCAGAATTCTGTAAAGATGATCCAGTTTGCGGATTTACTGATAATAGGAGGCACATCCCTTGCCGTAGGCTCTGCCGCAAATCTTGCACATATGTTCCATGGAAAGTATCTGGTGATAATAAACAAGACCAAGACAAAGATGGAGGGCATGGCAGATCTCGTGTTTCATGACAGTATAGGCAAGATTGATACTTGGGGGATATGATGTAGTGATGTAGCATTGTAGAAAATGATGGGAGGCGGGCTGTGAAAAAGTGGTACGATGAAGAATATGAATTTACGATTGAGGTAGTAGGTTTTCTAAAAGGAGATCATACAGAGAATTACTGCAGAAACGGGGAACAGAAAGGTGATAAATATACCTGTACATATGGCTGCCCGGTAAATCAGGATGGATTTGGGATATGCTCAAAAACTATGATGATGCTATATCCCATAATGGAATCTGTGAGGAGCGGAGGAGATCTTGAGAATGTTGGCGGAGAAGGAAGGTATTCAAAGACGATTGTGTGTCCTGACGGATGCGTGATGTTCCGCTTGACCGCAGAGCCGCTTGGTAATGAGAATTTTTATATAGGGAATTTCTGGAAGGATCCTGATGGAATGCAATAAAACGATGGCTTTATACCAGGGCGCAAAGTCATCTTAAGAAGAGAATGCGACCACGAATAATTTTATTTTAAACAAAGGCTTTTGGTGGTTGTGCCCTTGTGAGTTTTCTTTCTCCTGGTCTTTGAGATGTTTTTCAGCACTGTTTTCTACAAGAGCAGGGACATCTTTGGAGAGTGGGTTCTTGAGATGTTGACGCCTTAAAAGCTCAAAATATGTAGGTGTGTGTATGCTTAAAATGAGCACTTAATACGCATGTATACTACGGAAACCATGGCGGCATCCAGGGACAGACCTTCAATAAACGCAC
>JAEEGL014253506.1_pt1 | contig 10899 bp, 5 predicted proteins | sample 9134231 | NCBI WGS metagenome assembly JAEEGL01 (sample SAMN16246548, study PRJNA631951) | gut metagenome | biome: gut microbiome; feature: rumen; material: fiber-attached | host: Bos | place: Iran: Karaj | collected 2018-10
AAAATGAGATTCATCATTTTTTCCATATACATTTAATTCACTCATACAATAAGCATATAAATTTAAAGAATCTTTTAAATAAGATTTTAAATCATTATCAATTTTATTTAATTCTTCTTTTAAAATTTTATTTTTATAATTTAACTCTTGAACAGAATTAAAATAATCTAAAAAAATAGAAAAGCCATTAATTCTAATTCTTTTATATTGAATATCACTTTCTTCAAGATTATAATCAATATTTTCATCATTAAAATCACTTAAAGTACTATAATAAGAAATTTTTTTAAGAGATAAACCAATATTAAAAGGCATAGAATAACTTATTTCATCTTCAAAAATAACAAAAATATTTTGACAAATAACTTGAATATTATTTATTATTTGTTGAACATAACCTGGTGATTCATTGATTAATTGTTTCATTTGAATAGAAAATTCTTCATCATTTTTTAATTTATCTTTTTTATTATTTTCCATTAATTTTATTTCTTCTTTTTTAGATAAATCATTTACATTTTTTTGTCTAGTATGAATAAATATATTATCTATTTCTACTTTTATTGGATATAAATAAAATCTTGGTAAAGATAATGTTGCTTTTATTTTTCCTACATATCCATCTACTAATTCTAAATATGGAAGATTTAATGTTTGAAATATGCTTTTTTTAAATTTTATATTATTTAATTCTACTGTTCCATTCCATAAATCTGCTTGAGTTTCTTCAGGATTTATTTCTAAAAACTGAGATAAGTAATTTTCAACAAAATAATTTATTATACTACTTGTCATGTTTTATTTTTTTATTTTTTTTTATTATATTTTTTTTATTTAATTTCAAATTATCTTATTATCATATTAATGTAGTAATTATTTTAATTATAATTAATATTTACTTAATATATTTATATTAATGATATAGTCCTTATAAATAAATAAATAATTAAATTAAAGAGAAATAATAATAAATACTAAATTAAAAAAAATAATATTCACAATAAAAAATCCAAAATTTTTTTTAAACTGGTAATCCAAAATAAATTCCACATACGGATTTATATTGATTAATAGTAGAAGCTCTAAAAGGTCTTTCATATAAAATAGAAGGTTTAAATTTACTTAAACATAATAAAACATTAGCTTCTTCATCTTTTAATTTTTCTTTTTTTCTAGTTAAATCTTCATTAATACATTTTTTCTTATATTTTTTAATTCTAATCACTCTTTCTAAATTATTAAATTCAATTTGATTCGAAGGATTAATATCAATATAACCTTCATTATTTAAATTTCTAATTTTACTAAATAATTTTAAATTTTTTTTCATTTTTTCTTGTGATAAAGTAGAATAATAATTTTCTTTTATTTTCTTCATATCTCTTTCAGAATAAGATCTTTTTTTTATTTCATCTTTATTATTATGAGTTAAATTATAATAAAAAGTGTCTCTATCTTTATCAGGAATAAAATAATTTTGACTTTTTTGATATACATTTTTCATTCTTTCTTTATTTATTTGTTCTATTGTATTTTGAGTTATTTTTAATTTTTTTTTTGCAAAATCTGAATTTTGATTATATTCACTCATAAAATAATCATTTATTAAATATTTATTTAATTTTGATGTTGATGTAAATAATTGTAATTTTTTATCTACTTTATTTTTAAATTGTTTTTGAATTTCTTTTAAAAAAAATTTCCTTTTTTCTTTATCATTAATATAATTTTGTCTTTCTGATTCTTTTGTTATTCCTAATTTATCAGTATATTCATTTAATTCATTTAATACATCTTTTAATTTAATTTTCCCTTTTTTATCTTTAAATTTATCAAAATTAAATTTTTTAGAATTTGATTTATGAATGATATTATTATTTAATAAATCATTATTACTAAAATTATTTTTCATAAATGTACTATTATAAGTAGTTATATTTTCACTATTTCTTTTTAAATTTCTTAAATATTTTCTTTCTAATTTTTTAGTGATATTTTCTAATTCTTTATCACTTTCAATTTTTTTATTATTTTTCGATAATAATTGTAAATCAGAATATTCTTTATTTATTTTTATCATTTCAGAATTTTTTTGTGGTAAAGATAATACTGAAGATCTTTTTTTATTTGAAGATAAAAATGGAGATTTTATATTTAATATTTTATTTGCTTCACTATTAATTAAACTTCTTCTTAATAAATAACCTTTTGCACCTGCGAAATCCATTATTTTTTTTATTTATTTAAATGAAAAAATTATTTATAAAATCTAAGAAATATTTTTAATTAATTAATTTATTTATTTTTTTATTTGTTTGATTTTTTATTGTCTAATCTATCGAGAAGTAATAAAGAATATTTTTCTAATAATTTTTCCATTGTTGGATCTAATGATTGATTTCCTAATCTTATTCTTACTTTATCTAAAACTTTTTCTAAATTATTTTCTAATATTTTTAAATCAGAATTATTTAATTTATATACATCAATTTTATTTAAATCATCATTTAATTTATCTTTTATATCAATATTATGATTGAAACTAAATTTATTTTCTTTTACTATTTTTTTAATAGGTTCTTTTTTTTTTTAACAAAATTAAAATTATTATTTGTTACCTTATATTGTTTAGAAGATAATTTTTTAGAAGAAATAATACTATTAATATCAAAATTACTTTGAGTAATTTGCATATTTCTTATAAAAGATTGATTAACTTGACTTTGAGAATTATTAATTATTTTATTATTAAAACTTTGTTTAGAAGCTTCAGAAGTAGGAATTTTTTCTTGTATATAATTATTATTATTTTCTATTTCTTCATTAATATTTTCATTATTATTATTAAATCCATTATTTTCTTCATTAAGATTAATATTAGAATATTTATTTTCATTTATTTTAACTTCTCTTTCTTCTTTTCTTTCATTTAATTTATCTGATAAATTTATATCATTTAAATTGATTGGCTCATTTTCTATTATTTGATTATTTATTTCATTATTGTTTTCATTTTCTTTTATTATATCATTTAATTCATCTGTTTTTGATTCTATATTATTATCATTTATTTGGTCATTTTTATTTTCTTCTTCATTTTCTTTTTTATTATTTTGATAATTTGTATTTTCTTCTTTTTCTTTTTTTATAATATTTTTTACATAACTATCAGCTAAACTTTTTCTATTAATATTATTATTTTTTTTTAATAAATTTTCATTACTATTTATTTTAGTTAAACCATTTTCAAAAATTTTACTTCTAGTTAAAAACCCTTTATTATCATTTTTATTAATATTTTCATGAGAATTATCATTATTTTCATTTTCTTCATCATCATTATCTTTAGGTTTATCTTCTTTTAATTCAATTAAGGGTTTTTCTTTAACATCTTTTTTATCATCTTTATAATTTTTTTTATTTTCCTTATAAAAAGAATCTAATAATTTTAAATCTTCAATAGTAGTTTCTTCACTTTTTTGAAATTTATCAATTAAATATTTAACATGTTCTTTTTTACTATTATTATTATCATTTTCCATGAATTTCTGAAGAAACTTTAATTTATTATTAATTTTATTTTTTTCTTCAGTAGAATTAATTAAATTATTATCTTTAGTAATATTATTCATATATTCTTGAGATAATTTATAAAAATAAATATAACCTTCAACACTAGTAGCAATTAAATAATTATCATTAATAATAAAATTTAAAGAAGAAATACTTTCTGCAGTTTGAATTTTAGTTAATAAAGAACCATTATGTAAAGCTCTAATTCTTATATTTTTATCATTATTTGAAGTAGCAAAAATTAATCCTTTTGAATCACAAGAAACTCTAAAATTATGTAAATATTTATCTCCTTTATTTACTTGAAAATGTTTATGTACAATACATGTACTTGTTTTCCATATTGTTATTCTTCCATTATGTCCTGATATTATTTTCTTTATTGATTGACAATTTGTTAAATTATATGTTTGTAAATTTGGCTCTCCTTTTATTTTTTGTATTGTTTGAAGTGAATCATTTTGAATTGTAAAAAATGTTATTGTTGAATTTTTTTCTGCTGTCACTAATTTAACTTTATTATTTTTATCTATGCAAAATACACAATTTACTATTATTGAATTTAATTTTTCTATAAAAGTATTATTATTATCAATTGTTAAATTTAATCCATTTGAAATATCAATAACAATAATTGAACAATCATCTCCTCCAGAAACAAAATAAGTTTTATTTTTTTCTTTATCTTCTATCATATCTATTGAATTTACATGACCTGAATGAATTGGTATTTCTTGAATTAAATTAAAATTATTTAATGAAAATATATAAACATTACCAATATCATCTCCTATACAAACAAAATTTTTATCAGGAGAAAATCTTATACTTGTTAAACTTTTAATATTATCTTCTTCTTCTTTTTTATCATCTTCTTCACCTATTAATTTATTTTTAGATATTTTAAAATGATTCCATTTATCACTTAAATAAAAAATATGTCTAATATATTTAGAATAAGCAATTCTTTTTGGATTTTGATGATATTTATTTTCAATAAAATCATCTAATTTAAAATTCCAATAAATTGCAGTAAAGTCATCTCCAGCAGTAATTAATTTTAATAAATTATTTTCAACATCAATATCATAATCTAAACATAATATACTTCCTGAATGAAATATGTTATATCTATAAACAGAGCAAGTTTTATTTGAAAGAATATCCCAAATAAACATTGATTTATCTGAATATATTGTTATTAACTTTTTATGATATATATTATATTGAACTGAAATAACATCTGGAAAAAGAGAATTTGGATTGTTTGTTATTTTTTGATTTAATTCTAAATTAATATTACCGAAAGAATAAGTTTTATTTAAAGTAGTATAATGTTGTAAAGTATCAGCATTAAATATTCTTATTATTCCATCTCCACATCCACATCCAATATATTTATTATCATAAATACATAATGATAATCCTATTGAACTTTTTAAATGAACCCATCTATTTAAACTTAATGATTTTGGCTTCATTTCTACTAAATAACAATCATGAGTTAAAAAAAATATTTTTTTCTGATTATCTTTTAAAGGAAATATAATTGTTGAAATAAAAGCTTTGTCATTTAATTTTGATAAATCTATCATATGTTTATCTATTCCTGATTTTCCTAAAGAAGGATCTTCAAGTAATTTTTCATAATTATATATTTTAATAAATTTATTTCCACAAAGAATCATAAATTCATCACAAACATCACAAGATAAAACTTGTCTATTATATTTAGTAGAAAAAATTACTTCTTTTTTTTCTATATCAAAAATATTTATTACTTTATCACTTTTATCTCCTATTGATAATATATAATTATCATTATTAAAAAATAATATTTTATCAATACCATATTTATGATATTTATAAGAACAAAAATATGAATGAGTTTCTTCATTATTATCATAATTAATTTTATATATTGATACTTCCCCATTTTTACAATTTCCTTCTCCAGTTGAAATTAATTTTCCATTTTTACTGAAATTTACACAGGATAAAATTTTGTTATTTGGGTTTTTTAAAAAAGAAATTTGCTCATCTTTTTCTATATCATAAAATACTAAATATGGTCCTGTTACCCAACACATTAATCCATTTATTGGATTTTGAGATATTGAATAATTACTTTTTACTCCTAAACCAAATACTTTATTTAAGGAATATAATTCATTTTTTGGGTAACTATCATGTGATTTTTCTTGAGTTAACATTTAATTTAAATATTATTTTTAAATATTTAAATATTTATCTTTTAATTTTTTTTTTCATTTTTTTTTATTTTATTTAAAATATACTTTTTATATTTTATTGTTTTTAATTAATAAAATTAAATATATATAATTTAAAAATTGATATCATTTATATAAAAAAATTTAAAAATTCAAATATTTAAATTATCAATTTTACAATGTAAAGCATTAATAGCATCAATAAATTCTTGTTGTGAATTAACATTAGGAGAATTATTATAATTGAAATTATTATTTTGATTATTGAAAAAACTATAAGTATTCATTTCTTCTCTTTCACTATTAATATCTTTAATATATTTATTAGAATAATTTTTTTTATCAAAATAATTATCTTTACTATGACTTCTACTTCTTTCTTCAGTTTTTAATTGAAATTTTCTAGGAATAGTTAATTTAATATTATAAGAAGAAATATCTTCTCCTAATCTTTTTTTCTTATATTTTTCATATTCTTTTTGTTTTTCTAATACTTCTCTTCTTTTATTTACATAATCATTCATTTGTTTTAAATTTTTCATTATAAATTTTTCATCGTTTTGAATTTTTAAATGAGAAATTTCTGGTTTAAAAGTACAATTTTGTTTTGTTAAATTATCAATTTTTTCTTTTTTTTTTAAATTTTCATTTTCTAATTTTTTCTTCCATTCACATTGCTTTTTATATAAATCTGTTATTAAATTATTATTATTTTTTGAAGAAGGAGAATTTGATTTAATAATATTATTTTTTTCAATAATAGGTGAATTTTTAATTAATTTAGGTTTGAAAGAATAATTTTTATATTCTTCTTCTTTTTTTATTTTAGTTTCTTTAAATATTTTTTCTCTTTTAATCATCTTTTCAATTCCTTTATTATATAATTCATTACATCTTTTTAAATGTTCTTTTTCAGAAGGAGAAATACTATTTGATTTAGAATGATTATTATAATAAATATTATTATAAATATCTTTATTTTTACTTTTTTCATTTGTATATTTTTTTTTCTTCTTCATTAATCTTTGAGAAGAAGGTTCTAATTTATTTGCAATTTCTAAACTTTTTTTATTTAATCTAGGTTTATGATCTTCATAAGAATTATCTTTTGAAATTTCTTTTTTTTTATATATATGAAAATTATCATTAGAATCATTATTATAATATAATCTACTTTCAAAAGAAGAATCTCTAAAAATTTCTTTTGATTTAGGTAAAATTTTAGGAGTCATTTGTTTTTGAATTTTTTCATTTTCTTCTTTTCTTTGTTTTTCTAATTTATTCTTTAAATAAAAACCATAATTATATAATCTATTACCACAATCATTAGGAGGAATATAATTTGATAAATCTTTACTTTTACTTCTTTTTGTACTTTTTGAAGGAGTTTTAATATTATTATTATTATCTTTATTATTTATTCTGTTTTCTACTATATTTTTTATCTTCATTTCATTCAACGAATTTTTATGTGAATGAGTATTAGTTGTTTTTAATTCATTTATTTGTGACTTGTTATTATTATCTAATAAGAAATTTGAGTATATTTCATTAAATTGTTCACTTGTTAAATTTGATGTTGGAAATTTTGTTTTTGAATTTTTTTTCATTGTTTTTCTGCTTGATAATATTTGAGTCGAACATTCTTTATCTATGTTATCAAATAATTTCAATTTTTCTTTTAGTTTTTGATCAAGAAGATTCATTTTTTTTTTGTTTTTTGAGGTTTTTATTTATTTTTATTTAAAATTAGTTTAATTTTTAAATTAAGAAAAAAAAATTTTTAATTTCCAAATTTAAATATGTATAATATTAATAATAATAATAATAATTCAAATATATCATTTTTATCAAGATTTCAAAAAATTGGAAAACCTAGAAATAAATATAATATAAGAATTAATAGTGAAGAGCTTATAAAAAATTTATCTTTAGAATTAAGTCCAAAAAGTTTAAATCCCAAAAAAATATTAAATTCTTTTCATAACTCAAAAAATAATTCAAATGATTCACCTAATAATTCAGATTATAAAATTTCAATATTTTCAACGTTAAATAAAAGAAAGAAAAGATTAAATAATTTATCTCCAAAAATATTTTTAGAAGATAATACAAATAAAGAATCAAATTCAATTCGTTCTGCATATAATAGTCCAAAAAATTATTATCTTCAAGATTTAATTTTAGATTCAAAAGAAGAAAAAATAAATTTATCTCCAAAAAATGATTCTTTAATAAACAATAATGAAAAAAATGTTAATAATAATAAAAAAGATAATTTAAATATAATCTCAAAATTAAGTAAATTTAAAACGGAATTAATAAATTTACAAAAAGAAAATGAAAATTTAAAAATTGAAAATGAAGAATTTAAAGAAATAATAAATAATTTAAAAGAAGAATTTAAACATATTAAAGATAGATCTAGAAATAATGAAAAAATAATTGAACAAGAAAAAACAATTAAAAATTTAAATTCTTTCTTAGAAAGACAAGAAAAAGATTTTAATGAAGAAAAAATGAGAATTTTATTTGAATTAAATGAACAAATAAAAGAAAATGAAAAATTACATCAAAAATTAAATAATAGTGATAAATGGAAATTGGATTATTATCAAGATTATAAAAATCAATTTAAATCTCAATTAAAACAATTAAAAATTAAAGATGAACAAATAGAAAGTTTACAAGAACAAATTTATTTATTAAGTAATTTAGGAGGGAATAATACAATACCATCAGATCCAAATGAAAGTTTAGATAATTAAAAAAAAAAATATAATTTAAATAATATATTATTTTATAAATAATAATTCTTTAAAAAACAATAAAAATATTAAAAAAATAAAATAAAAACCTAATTTATTAATACTATTTCCAAAAAAAGTAAAAAAAATGGGAAATACTCATGAAATAGAAAAAATTGAGGATTTGCGTTTTAAAAATAAAAAAGACAAAAAAAAACAGAAATTAAAGGTATCAGATCCATTATATAAATTTTTAAATTATGAAGGAGATATAACTAAAATGAGTTTAATAGCAGCATCACCTCAAATAAGAGAAATATTAATGGATAACAATATATATTACAATGTAAAATTGGAGCTTCCGCCAAAAGATGAAATAGAAAGAATGGCATTTGAAGATAAAGTATTAATATTTAAATCTTATTTACAAAGATTAAAAATTGATTGGAGACAAGGAGCAGAACATATAGATATTAATAGAGATGAAATAATAAATTTATCTATTCATCAATTTAAATTAATTAATCCCTATAAAGAATTAAAAATTAATTTTAATGGAGAAGTTAATCAAGATGCTGGTGGTTTAATTAGAGAATGGTTAACTGTTATTTTTAAAGAATTACAAAGTGAAAAAGAAAAATTATTTGAAAAAGCTGATACTTTAGATTATTCTATTAAAATCATTTCTGATTTAGCTATTAATGAAAGAAATATTGAAATTTTTAATTTTATTGGAAAAATTATAGCTAAGGCTTTATTAGAAAATTTAACTGTTAATACTTGTTTTAATAAATATATTTATAAAATAATTTTAAATGAAAAAATAGATTTTAAAGATTTAGTATTTATTGATCAAGGATTATATCATTCTTTAGAAAAAATAAAAAATATGGAAAATGTAGAAGATTTAGAAATATATTTTAATATAGAATATGTTGATAATAAAGGAAAATTAATATCAGAAGATTTAATAACAAATGGAAGTAATATAAAAGTAACAAAAAATAATTTAGATTATTATATAGAAACAAGAATAAATAATTTAATTTGGAAAAATAGAATATTATTAAACGAAATAAAAAAAGGATTAATTTCTTTAATTCCAGAAAATTTAATAAAAATATTTACATCAGAGGAATTTGAATTATTATTAAATGGAACACCTTTTATAGATTTAGAAGATTGGAGATTAAATACAACATATAATGGTTACTTTACAAATGATAAAATTATTTTAGATTTTTGGGATATAATAAGCGAATTAACTCAAGATAAATTAGCAAGATTACTTCAATTTTGTACTGGAAGTTCAAGAGTGCCTATTGGAGGTTTTAGATCTTTAGAATCTAATCGAGGAAATAAAAGTCCTTTTTGTATCACAAAAGTCGACTATAATATTAATGGAGAAAATTTTATTAGAGCTCATACTTGCTTTAATAGATTAAATTTACCTAATTTTCCTAATAAGGATGAATTGAAAAAAGGTATTAATTTTGTTCTCGAAAACGAAATTCTTGGGTTTGGAATTGATTAATTTTCATAAATGTTTTTAATTAAATTTTTTTTATTTTTTTTTTGTCTTTTTTTTTTATCTTTTTTTTTTTGGTTTTTAGGAATAAAATATAAATGTTAAAATTAATTAAATGAAAAAGAATGATGATTATGAAGAAAAGGTTTTTATATCTAAAAAAATTAAATTTTCTATTGATGCCAATGAAGATGAGAATGATGAAGAAATTATATTTATTCATAATTTTGTTAAATATAGAAAATTTGAATATTTAGAAAAAAATAATAAACCTTGTTTATTTAATAATTTAATTAAAAATGAATTTAAAAACAATACAATAATAAAGAGAGATGAAATAAAAATAATAGAAATAGAACAAACTTTAAGTAATTTAAATGTAAAAATATCTAAATTTTTATCTTATAAAGATGAAGAATTTAATTGTACTTTTATGGAAAATTTATATTCATATGCAGAACAAATTGGTTTTGAAAACACTGTAGGATATTTATTTCCTTTATTAAAAGAATTACATTATAATAATTCAATTAAACCAAAAATAATAACATCTTTTTTTATAAACTTTAATAAATTACAAAATTTTCTTTTAAATGAAGAGCATAAAGAAAAAGGATATAAAGTAATAATAAATGATATTATACCTTTAATAGAAGATATATTTAGATTTAGAAAAAATGAAGATTTATTAAAAGAAGCTTCAAATTCATTAAAATTAATAATTAAAATATCTAATAATGAAGATAAATGTTCGAAATTAATTCCATTATTAATTTTATTATCTCAAGATTCAAATATAAACAACCAAATTTTATCAATA
>JAEEGL015059266.1_pt1 | contig 10899 bp, 5 predicted proteins | sample 9134231 | NCBI WGS metagenome assembly JAEEGL01 (sample SAMN16246548, study PRJNA631951) | gut metagenome | biome: gut microbiome; feature: rumen; material: fiber-attached | host: Bos | place: Iran: Karaj | collected 2018-10
AAGGGGAGGGGAGAACCGCAGAAAGCCGGCAGTCGCCCTCCCTTCCCTTCAAGGGGAGGGGAGAACCGCAGAAAGCCGGCAGTCGCCCTCCCTTCCCTTCAAGGGGAGGGGAGAACCGCAGAAAGCCGGCAGCCGCCCTCCCCTCCCTTCAAGGGGAGGGGAGAACCGCAGAAAGCCGGCAGCCGCCCTCCCCTCCCTTCAAGGGGAGGGGTTGGGGGTGGGGTCTGTAACTTAGTTATATAGAAGTCAAGATGAAACAAGTAAGACCAAAGAAGAATCTGGGCCAGCACTTTCTGACCGACCTGTCCATAGCACGTCGAATAGCCGATACGGTAGATGTCTGTCCCGATATACCTGTGCTGGAGGTAGGCCCTGGCATGGGCGTGATGACACAGTTCCTCGTAGAGAAACCCCGACCGCTGAAGGTGGTGGAGATAGACCGCGAGAGTGTAGAGTACCTGAAAAATACTCTCTTTGCCCCCGCCTCTCACCCTTCACCTCTCCCCTCTCACCCTTCACCTCTCACCCCTCACCCCTTACCCCACACCCCTATTATCGAGGGTGATTTCCTGCGCATGGATCTTCACCAGTTGTTCGACGGTCAGCAGTTTGTGCTGACGGGCAACTATCCATACGACATCTCGTCGCAGATATTCTTCAAGATGCTCGACAACCGCGACCTGATACCCTGTTGCACGGGTATGATACAGCATGAAGTGGCCGTGCGTATGGCTTCGCAGCCGGGCAATAAGCAGTATGGCATCCTGTCGGTCTTGATTCAGGCGTGGTACGACGTGGAGTATCTCTTCACCGTCGAACCAAGTGTGTTCAATCCGCCGCCCAAGGTTCAGAGTGCCGTTATCCGCATGACGCGCAATAAGGTTCAGCACTTGGGCTGCAACGAAGAGTTGTTCAAGCGCGTGGTGAAGACAACCTTTAACCAAAGGCGTAAGATGCTGCGAGTGTCGCTGCGCCAGTTGCTTCCACCGGAATCCTCGCTCTTTTCTCAGCATGCTGAAATGCTTACCTGCCGCCCCGAACAGTTGTCAATTTCGGAATTCGTGGAACTGACAAATATGGTGGAAAAAGCATTGTGTGCGAGCACAAACAGTTGATTTTTGTCAATAATACTCACTTTTTCTTATAAAACCCAACGAAAAATGATACAACGTATCAGATTTCGTTGTACCTTTGCATCGTCAAAAGGAAAAAAGAATAAAGGTAAAAAGATTGAGGCCTTGTGAAAGGCTACAGGATATAAGATTAGAGTAAGCATAGAAAGTTAGTCATAGGTATTTATTAGGTTTTTAGTTATTAATATCGTAAGAAAGGATGCAGGTCATGGTGAGCGCACCATGACCTGCATCGCTTTTGTGGCAGATTATATGCCAACAGTGTTAATAATAACCGATTATTTATGCCAACAGTGTTAATAACCAACTATTTCGCCGTAGCCCGGAGAATGCGGATGTCGTCAACGGGGCGGTTGTAGCTGTCGGTGAATGCCTTTTGTATGCGCTCCACTACGTCGAGACCCTCAGTCACTTCGCCGAAGACGGTGTACTGGCCGTCCAGATGAGGCGAACCGCCTACTTTTCGGTATGTCCAGAACATTTCCGATGAGAGATTGGTCTGCCCGTTGGTGTTTTTCATTACCTTTTCCTGGATGGCCTCCAGTTCCTTGGTAGAGTAGGTCTTTCCCCATACGATGTAGAACTGACATGCGCTTGAGCGGCGCTCAGGGTTCCTTGTGTCGTTTTCGCGGGCCATGGCCACGGCTCCACGACGGTGGTAGTGTGTGGGCGTGAGGATTTCTGCGGGGATGGTATAGTCCAGGTCGCCGCCGCCCAGCGTCTCTCCCGACTGTGCTGTGCGGCTCTTCGGATCGCCCGCCTGTATCATGAAATACTTGATGACGCGATGGAAGAGCAGCGAGTCGTAGAAGTGCTCGTCCACCAGTTTCAGGAAATTGTCTCGGTGTTGTGGTGTATCATCGTAGAGCATGATGCGTATGTTGCCCTCCGTGGTTTCCAGCAGCACCTCGTGTGTCTGTGCGTTTATTGCTTCACTGAAGAATAAAGAAATAATAATAAATAATAAACTGCCTCTCATTTTTTTATAATAATTACAAGTTTCTCTAGTTATATCCCGCTTGTTTTTGTAAGACGCGTAGCGTAATTATTGACTTGCGAAAGTAGTATTGCTCTGCAATCTAATTTAGTTTGCTCTGCAATCTAACTTAGTTTGTATTGCAATCTAACTTAGTTTGTATTGCAATCTAACTTAGTTTGTTTTGCAATCTAACTTAGTTTGTTTTGCAATCTTAGGTTTTTCGTGCAACTGCTTGTTCCATTTTCCCTTTATGAGTCGTGCGAGGAAGATGGTGCCTCGGAAGGTGAGTTCAATAGCCATAGCCAGCCAGACGCCTTTCAGCCCGTAGTCCTTGGCGAGCATCCAGGCCAGCGTCAGGCGCACTCCCCACATGGATACGAGACTCATGATGGCCGGCTTGAGCGTATCGCCGGCACCTACGAAGATGCCGTTGCACACGATAGATGCAGCAAACATTGGCTCGGCCCAGGCCTCAATGCGCAGCACCTCCGAGCCCAGCGCGATGACCTCCTCTACAGGCGACATGATCATCATAAGTTGTGGAGCAAAGATCCACATCATCACGCCCATAAGTGTCATCACCATGATGCCCAGGGTTACCGACATCTGAGCGAATGAGCGCGTGAGCAGACGCTGTCCGGCACCGATACCTTGGCCTATGAGAGTGGTGGCTGCCTCGGCAATGCCGAAGCCTGGCATATAGCACAGGCTTTCTACGGTGATGGCCAGCGAGTGGGTTGCTATGGCCACGGTGCCCAGAGGTGCCACGATAAGCGTGCTCACTATCTGTGCACCGCCCATCAGCAGGTGTTGCAGCCCCATGGGAGCGCCTATCTTAAAGGCGGTGGATACCACGTCGGAAGTGGGACGGAAGGTAGTTAGTTTAGAGTTTAGAGCGGATAGTGTAGAGTTTGCTACCTTTGTCTTAAAGATTCCCAGCATCTCGCTGCGCCACAGCAGGAACCACATCATCAGCCCGGCGGTGATGAGTTCGGCCAGGCCAGTACCCATGGCGGCACCCATGACTCCGAGGTCGAGTATATATATAAATAGGTAGTTGAACATGACATCCATCACACACATGCCAATGTTCAGCATCGAGGGTACCTTCATGTTGCCCGAGCATTTCAGCATCGAGCCGGCCAGACCTTCCATCTGGAAGAAGATGCCGCAAAGCCCGATGATGGCGAAATAGAGCGACGCATCGCGTGCTATCTCCTGGCTGCCGCCAAGCCAGTAGGGTAGGACGGGGCTGATGGCCAGGCAGATAATGCTCATGACCATGCTGAACAACAGGCAGCACACCAGCGACTGGCGCAACACACGACGGGCGGATTCGAAGTCGTTGGCACCGATAAAATGGGCCACCTGCACCGAGAAGCCCATGTTGGCCGCCGATGCCAGGCCGCCCATCAGCCAACCCGTGGTCTCCACGATACCGATGGATGCCGATGCCTTGGCGCCGAGATGCCCCACCATTGATGCGTCGACGAGAAACATCACCGTGGCCGAAATCTGTGCAAGGATAGAGGGAATAGAAAGTTGCACGATGAGTCGCAACTTCTCGCCGCGAGTCATCGTGCGCCCTTCACGAATGTATGCTAACAGGTCTTTAGACCTCATTACTCATTACTTATTACTCATTTCTCATTTCTCATTTCCCGTGATATTGTCCACGGCCTCGCGTGCCTGATCGTTCAGGTTCACGTTGCGTGTCACCTTGGCTTCCATGGTGCCTGCACGCATGATGTCGGCCATGTCAACGCCGGTGGCACTCTTCAGCACGTCGAAGGCCTGCTTGATGGCCACGGGCACGCCGCCGCTCATCGAGGCCACGCCGGCACCGGTGTCCTGCCCGCCGCTGTACACGTGTACGTCCTTGATGGCTGAGATAGGCTTAGCCACGTTCTCCACCACCTGTGGCAGCACCTCGATCATCATCTGCACCACGGCCGCGTTGTTATACTTCTTGTAGGCCTCGGCCTTCTTGTCCATGGCCAGAGCCTCGGCCTCACCTTTCTTCTGAATAGCGTAAGCCTCGGCCTCACCCTTGGCCTTGATACCGGCAGCCTCCTGCTCTAAGCGGTAACGGGTGGCGTCCGACTCGGCATTCTGAGCCAGAGCGCGCTGCTCGGCCTCGTATTTCTGAGCCTCGGCCACGCGCTTGCGCTGCTCCAGATCGGCGGCGGCATCTTTCTCCACTTTATATTTGTCGGCATCGGCCTTCTTCTCAATCTCGGCGGCCAGACGGTTTTGCTGGATTTCAATCTGCTCGCGCGAAAGAATCTGCTCGCGTTTGGTCTTCTCGATCTCGGCCTCCACGGTCTTGATGTTGATGGTTTTCTGCTGCTCCTGCTGCTGTATAGCGTAGGCAGCGTCGGCATCGGCCTGTGCTGTGTCGGCCTGCTGTTTTAGGGCAGCGCGCTTCAGGGCCAGTTCGTTGTTCTTGATGGCAATGGCCGTGTCGGCATCTACACGGGCATCGTTCGACTCTTTGTCGGCCTTCGATACCTCAATCTTCACGTCGCGCTCGGCCACGGCGCGGTTGATGGCGGCATCCTTCTTGATCTTTGCCGTGTTGTCGGCACCCAGGTCTTTGATCAGTCCCTCGCGGTCGGTCACGTTCTGGATATTGCACGAGATAATCTCTATGCCCAGTTTGGCCATGTCGGGCTGTGCCTTCTGCATCACCTGGTCGGAAAAGCCGTCGCGGTCGGTGTTCAGCGAGCGCAGGTCGAGCGTACCGATGATTTCACGCATATTACCCTGCAGCGAGTCCTGTAGTTGCATGGCTATCTGTTCGGGCGTCATGTTCAGGAAGTTCTTGGCAGCCAGTCTTGTGCCGTCCATATTTGGCATCACGCGAATCTTGGCCACGGCATCCACATCGACGTTGATAAAGTCGTTGGTGGGTACGCTCTCCTCGGTCTTGATGTCTACGGTAATCTGACCCAGGTAGACGCGGTCCAGACGCTCAAGGAAGGGTATGCGGAATCCGCCCTTTCCTATGAGCACACGTGGCTGGCTACTGAGACCCGAGATGATGAATGCGAACGAAGGCGGTGCCTTGACATAGGAGATAAACACAAAGAAGCACAACAGCAGGATTCCACCTGCTATGAGCACATACATAAGCATTCCTTCAATCATAATACAAATAAAGTTTGGTTGTTAATCTAAAGTTTGGTTGTTAATCAGATTTTCTTTTTCATGTTATCTTACCACAATCTTCTTGCCCCTGTAGATATACACGCCCTTGCGGAGTGTCGGGGTGACGGCATCGGCCACCTTGCGGCCGTTGAGGTCGAAGATAGAGCCGTTGCTCATGTCGGCAATGATTGTGGGAAGTATGCCCATCGGCATCTTGTCGGTGACGTGCAGGATGCCCTTTTCGAGATCTTTCACGTCCCAGTACAGGCCTTTCGTGGCATCTACGGTGAGGTTATGCAGTTCGGGCGTGCCGGCAATCTTCTTTACGTTCTGCCACAGCACCACGCTGTCGCCCACGGCCAGCGTATGGGTCTCGGGCACGAACACATCAATCACGCCGTTGAGTGTCAGCGTGCCAATGTCGTTAAGGCTTGCACCGCCCGTCGTGTTGGTGTCGGCAGGTTTGTAGACACCCAGCCGCAGGGTGGAGTTCTGCTGGAAGGTCACGTTCTTGCCTCCGAAGCACATCATGCCGATGGTGCTGGTGGCCGTGTTGCCCACGCGCAGCGTACCGCCCTCGTTGACGACGATGCTGCTGTTTTGCAGGGGCACGGCCGTGGTGGTCTGTCCCGACAGCGTGGCACCGCCGTTCACCGTGAGTTTGCCGGTGCCGAGTGATGCGCCCGACTTCAGGCACAGTTCGCCCTCCTTCACGGTGGTGGCACCGCTATGCTTGCTCTTGCCGCCGAGGCTCATCTTGCACGTGCCCACCTTGTTGAAGACGCACTTGTTAGTGCCGCCGTCGTCGGTAAATGTGCCGTTGAAGGTAAAGTCGCCCAGGTCGTCGTTGCCAATGTTCCAGGTGTTGCTGCCCGATGGCGTGCCCTGGCTCTGGAAGTTGGATATGGGATGTGCCAGCGAGCCGCTACCCGTCAGTTTGCCTATGGTAAAGGCCTTGCACACGTTGGTCACCGTACAGCCGTCGGCAATGTCGAGCGTACCCTTGGGCATGCCTCCTGTCATGTCGAGCGGCAGCCAGATATCCTTGTTCGTGTGCTTCACCGTGCCCTCGAATTCGCTCCAGTTGCCGGTGATGCGCACGCGGCTCACGGTGTTGCGCGGCACGATGGTCAGCGTACCCTCGCCTGTCAACTTATTGGAGTAGGCAGTATAGTAGGTATAGGTGAGTTGCCAGGTGGCCGACTTGCCCTTGGGCACATAGATGCCGTGGCTGGTGGCCTGCACATCGTCCCAAAGCGTACCGGCTTGCAGTTCGATGTTCTTCACGGCGTTGGCATCCTGGATGGCTATCTGGCCTGCTGCCAGTACGATATTCTCCAGTGTGCCTGCCTTCATCAGGTATAGGCAGCCGTTGCCCCGCTTGGTCAGTTTGGTGCCCGCCAGTGCAGCGTTCATCTTAAAGTCGGCGCTGGCCGTGATGATACCGCCTTCTTCGCCCACCATCTTCATGGGCGAGGCCGTCTCTACTGCGGCCGTGGCCTGCAGCATGGCGCCGTTCTCCATGGTGAAGAGGTTGACGTTGTTGGTGATGCCGCCCAGGTTGCCCGTGGCCGAATACTGGTTGGCCAGTTGGCTTACACGCACGGTGCCTCCCATCAGGTGATTGCCGCCGGTGTAACTGTTGTTGCCCTTCATCGTGGCCATGCCCGTGTTCTGCTTGTTGAACACGGCCTTGCCGCCGATGGCTCCTGTGCCTCCGAAGGTATAGGCAATAGTATTGTCGACCGTGATGGATGCCGGATAGACATCCTCGGCCACGGTGACCGTCTTTGTCTGTGCGTTGTCGTCGAACAGCACATCATCGCCGGCCACGAAGGGCGTGCCCTCGCCGTCCATGCTGAAGTTGGCCGTCTCACCTACGTTCCATGTGCTGCCGTTGGCACCGGTCCATGTCACGCTGCCTGCCTGTCGCAGGCCCACGATTTCAAGTATGAGTTGGTTGCCCTCCACATAGAGCACTTTTTTATCTGTTGGCAGACCCTCGATGATGATGTCGTCTAAAGAGCCGTAGAGGGTCTCTACCTGTCCGATGACGTATTTGCCTGCATCCATGTCGGTCTTTCCGGTAGCGGGATGGCCAGTCAGTTCGATGACGGGCATCAGGTATTCGGGGCCGCCCTTAGTCCAGGCCTGTTCCGTCTTACGCTCAATGCGCAGGGCACGGGTAGTGACCTTGTCGCTCTTCAGTCCGTCGCTGTAGAGGTCGATGCAGAGGCGTGAGCCGAAGCCCAGGCTGATGCTGTCGGCCTGCAGCGTGCTGCACGCGCCGTCGGTGCCGGGCACGATGGACGAGCCGTAGTAGGCGCCGATGCTATGAAACTGTCCGCCGTCGGTCTCCAGCGTGGTGTGGCGGTTAAGCCAGAGGTTGCTGGCCGTCATCGTACCGTCGAAGCGCAGCGTGCCCTCCCAGACGTCGGTCGTGCCGCTATGGGTGAACTCAGCCTTCGGCAGCACCAGCGTGCCGTCGCCCTGCTTCACCAGTCGGGCATTGCCGGCCAGTCCGCCGCCAGTCACCGTACAAGTATAATAGGTGTAGTTAATCTTCGTGTTCTTGTTTGAACTCTCGCTCGGGGCCGTACCCTGCACCCACGAAGGCACGTTGAACGTCACCACGGCCGGCTGGGCACCGTTCTCAATGCTGGCACTCATATCGCTGGTGCCGCTCACGAGTACGTGCTCGCCGTTATTGCCGCTGCTGATGCTGGATGTCAGCGTGCGCCCGTTGTTGATGAGTGGCGGCGGGGCAATGGTGATGTCTTCCAGTTCGCCGAGGAAGTAACTGGTATGGGGCGGCTGGTTGTAGCCGCACATCTGCCATACCATGGCGTTGCGATACTGGTGGTCGTGCCACAGCGTATAGTTGCGCCACTCGGTAGGCGTGGACGTGGAATAGATGCGGATGTTGTTGCTGGCCGTGCGCATGATAATCTCTTCGCGCCAGTCGCCCAGGATGTCGCCCTGGAAGCAGGGCGTGCCCTTGGTGTCGTTGTTGGTCATCGAGCCGGCACAGGTGTAGATGGGGCTCCATGCACCATATTTGGCTATGCAGCCCTCGGTGTTCTTGCCGTTCAGGTAGTTGAACGTCTCTTCCAGCAAGTCGCCGTCCCAGTAGATGCGCATGTTCTGGTTGATGCCAGCCTCGGTCATGCCGCTAAGGCTGGTGCTGGTCACGGTGCTGATGGGGCCTATGTTGGTAGGTGTGCCAATGCAGCCGGGATAGTCGTTCGAGAAATTGCCGGCCATGCAGCGGCCCACGTCCTTGCCGGCCGTATAGCGGTAGTATACCTTCGACGTGGTTGCATCGCGGTAGTTGGTGCCGGGGTTGTCTTCCATGCAGGCAAAGATCTCCAGACCGTGTACGTAGGGGTTCAGGTCGCCCACATGCTCGGCATCGCCGTGGCCGAAGCCGGTGGTGGAGAGGCCCTTGCCGTTGTCGTCGATGACCATCGAGCCGAACACAATCTCGTCGCGGCCGTCCATGTCAACATCGGCCACGCAGTAGTTGTGGTAGCCCTGTCCCTTCCACGGGCCGTTGGTATTGTTGTACCAGCGCCAGCGTTCTATCAATTGGTGGCTGCCGGGGTCAATGTCGTAGGCTATCATCTTATGGCGTGTATAGATGCCGCGTGCCAGGAAGAGACTCGGATGCTCGCCATCGAAATAGGGTGCGCCGAAGAAATGCTTCGAGCAGCGATGGCCGTAGCCGTCGCCCCATGCGCGGTTCAGGTCGCTCTCGCCGCTCTCCAAGCGTTTCAGGGGGTAGGGGATGCACTGGTAGGGCTTGCCTGTCAGTCCGTCCATATATACTAAGTATTCGCCGTCGGTGGTCACAAACCAGTTGGTGCCGCCGCCAGTGGCTCCGCGCACGTTGACAGACGGGTCGCCCACGGTATAGGTGGTGCCGTCGGCCAGATGGATCACGGTGCCGTCGGCAGCACGCATCACGGCCTCGGCGCGGCCGTCGCCGTCCCAGTCGTAGGCCACGATGTTCTGCTCGTTGTTCTGGAAGTCGCCCATATTAGGACCGCAGTTCACCCACCATAGGCGCGTGCCGTCCATCTTCAGGCATTCCATGATGGTGTACTCCCTGGTGACCGTGCCGTTGATGGTGGGGCCGTTCTTGGGGTACGACTGCTCCATCTCACTCAGGTTGTCGAACTTCATCAGGATTTCCAGTTCGCCGTCGCCGTCAACGTCGGCACACGTGGCATCGTTGGGCACCAGCGTACTCTTGATGCCCTCGTGCTTCAGTTGAATCTCCTTGTAACTGGTAGTCCACGGCTTCACGGCCTTGCTCTCGTCCTGCTCGCTGCCGTTTACCACGGCCTTCACGGTGTAGGTGCTGCTCAGCGTGCCGCTGCGGTCTGTATAGTTAGACACCGAGAGCGGCGCGTCGTTCAACTTCTGACCGTCGCGATACACATTGTATGTCACATTGTAATATTCCTCGCCCAGGATGCGCCAACTCAGGTAGACTCCTCCGCTCACCTTCATGGCCACCAGGCCGCGATCCAGCACGTCAACCGTGCGCTGTGCCCGTATGCCGATAGTGGTTAGAAGCATCAGGCTGATAGTAATAATTATTCTCTGCATGAAAAAATAGTTAAATCCGAATAAATAGAAGTTGTAATGATTTGTTGTTGCAAAGGTAAGTCAATTTGCCGACATATCCAAACAATTAACTTTCTTTTAATTTGTGTATGTCAGAAAAAAGCAGTAACTTTGCAGGCAAAAACCGAAAAGACAAGAAAAAATGAATATCGAGACACTGATAAGTCAAGCCGCCGGAGAGGCCGTTAAGGCACTCTACGGCATGGAGGCCAGCGAGAAGATGCTGCAGTTGCAGAAGACACGCAGCGAGTTTGAGGGTAACCTGACACTGGTGGTCTTCCCCTTTGTGAAGGCCGCCCGTAAGTCACCTGAGCAGACGGCACAGGAGATAGGCGAATACCTTGTAGAGCACTGCCAGGCCGTGGAGAAATTCAATGTGGTGAAGGGATTCTTAAACCTGAGCGTCGGACAGGGCGCATGGCTGCAACTGTTGGAGGCTATAGACCAAGACGAACGATTCGGTACCAAAGAGGCAGACGAGTCATCGCCTCTCGTAATGATAGAATACTCCAGTCCCAACACCAACAAACCCCTGCATTTGGGCCATGTGCGTAACAACCTGCTGGGCTGGTCGTTGGCTAAGATTATGGAGGCCAACGGCAACCGCGTGGTGAAGACCAACATCGTGAACGACCGCGGCATACATATCTGTAAGTCGATGCTCGCCTGGCTGAAATACGGCAACGGCGAGACTCCTGAAAGCAGCGGCAAGAAGGGCGACCACCTGATTGGCGACTATTACGTGGCCTTCGACAAGCACTACCGCGAAGAGGTAAAGGCCCTGGCCGCCCAGTTCGTGGCCAGTAGTTTACCCGCTGAGCAGGCTGAGGAAAAGGCCAAGCAGGAGGCCCCGCTCATCAAGGAAGCCCACGAAATGCTGGTGAAGTGGGAACAGAACGACCCCGAGGTGCGTGCGCTTTGGGAGAAGATGAACAGCTGGGTGTATGCCGGCTTCGACGAGACCTACCGGAAGATGGGCGTTTCCTTCGACAAGATATATTACGA
>JAEEGL010755237.1_pt1 | contig 10898 bp, 9 predicted proteins | sample 9134231 | NCBI WGS metagenome assembly JAEEGL01 (sample SAMN16246548, study PRJNA631951) | gut metagenome | biome: gut microbiome; feature: rumen; material: fiber-attached | host: Bos | place: Iran: Karaj | collected 2018-10
ATCTTCCGGGAGGAGATCATCAACGCCCTCTACGGCATCCCCCAGGGGGCCTACAACATCGGCTTCGGCAGCGTGGAGCTCCCGGCCCCCGCCGGAGTTCCCAGGACCTTCGTCATCTCCGGCTGCGGAAGGGGCATCCCCGTCTTCCGCCGCCTGCAGAAGGAGGACCGGCCCTTCTATGCCGGGATCCTCTATGAAAACGACCTGGACTGGCCCGTGGCGAGGAGCCTGGCCGCCCAGGTCATCTCGGAGAGGCCCTTCGCGCCCATCTCGGACGAGACCTACGCCCGGGCGCTGGAGGCCATGAAACGGTGCGAGACCGTGATCCACGTCCCCTTCCCCATCGGGGAGGGGAACCGGCGGATCGCGGACTTGATAAAGGAAACGGAGGCCCTGGGGCTTCTGCGGGAGGAAAGGGGCGAGACGCACGCCGGGGCCTAGCGGCTCCCGGCCCGCCGGACAGGGCGGGAAAAGCAATCCTGTCCAGGCATACCGTTCTTCCAGTGCCGCCCGAAGGGGCGGGTAATAGGGAACCGGGCGGGAATCCCGGGCGATCCGGTCACTGTGAGCGGGGAGCGGCGCGGAAAAGCCATTGTGCTCACGCAGCATGAGAAGGGCCGCGCAGAGCGTCGAGCCGCGAGCCAGGAAACCTGCTGGGAGAGAAGAAAAAGGGCGGAAGAGCTCCGTCCGCGTCATTTGGGGCTGCCGAAGACGGCCCCGGAAGGAGGAAAACTTGAAAAAAACAGGAAAAAAGCTATTGACCCTGCTGCTGGCGCTGGTCATGGTGCTGGGCATGCTGGCCGTCCCCGCGCTGGCCGCCGATCCCTTCGCTTATGAGGGCGACGACGTCAACTTTATCAACGCCGACGGCGACCAGTTCGGCATGTTCACCCGCATGGACGGCTCCTCCATCTACATCGTCAACGACGACGTAGTCATCCACTACGTTACCAAGAGCAACGTCCGCTCCAGCGATCAGACCCTGGTCTATACTTCCATCCACTGGGGCTCCATCACGGACACCCTTACCGCGGACGTTCCGGCCAACGCCGACGGCTCCTTCGACATCACGCTCTCCAAGGAGAACTGCGGCAAGGCCATCCCCGTCGCCCCCGTCAAGCCTGCCGGCGGCACCACCTCCTCGCAGTACTACCTGGCCATCCCCGCCGCGAGCAAGCTGGAGGACAGGACCCCTGTCGTCGAGCCTTTCGCCTATTCCGGCGACGACGTCAACTTCATCAACGCCGACGGCGGCCAGTTCGGCATGTTCACCCGCATGGACGGCACCACCGCCGTCATCAACGGGGATAACGTGGTCATCCACTACGTTACCAAGAGCAACGTCCGCTCCAGCGATCAGACCCTGGTCTATACTTCCATCCACTGGGGCCCCATCACCGATACCCTTACCGCGGACGTTCCGGCCAACGCCGACGGTTCCTTCGACATCACGCTCTCCAAGGAGAACTGCGGCAAGGCCATCCCCGTCGCCCCCGTCAAGCCTGCCGGCGGCACCACCTCCTCGCAGTACTACCTGGCCATCCCCGCCGCCGACAAGCTCACGGACGTGACCCCCGCTCCGGAACCGGTCACGCTCACGGACGGGACCTATCAGCTCCCCGAGCTGTCGGCCGGTCCCTCCGCCATGTTCAACCACTTCGTGGCTGATTCCAGGCAGCTGATCGTGAACGGCGACAATGCGACCGTCCGTTTCATCACCGACGGCTCCACCTCCTCCATCCAGAAGTATTCCCGCATCGCCCTGGGCAGATCCAGCGAGCTGGTCTCCACCGCCTACCAGCCGGAGCTGGCCGCGGGCGTCACCGTCATCGACGGCGTGCTTCAGCCCGACGACGGGACCGGCAAGGCCAAGTATCTGTTCGAGATCTCTCTCGGCAAAACCGCCGTGGAAGCCCTTCTTTCCGACACGATCGCCGAAGACGTCTACATCACCGTCTGGAACAACCAGGGCGCTGCCTCCAACGGCAACGTGCCCGGCTGGTACAAGGCCTCCGACGACATCTACCTCTCCCTGGGCGCGCTGGGCAGCAAGCTCGACTCCGGCACGGATGAACCGGGCGAGCCCCTGACGATCAACGCCCTGGTGAGCATCAGCGTCGCCGGTGAGCTCGTCTCCGGCGCGGACGGCACCGTCGTGGCTGCCGTGCCCGTGCTGGTCACCGATCTGGACAACAGCGGCGACATCAACATCGACGAGACCATGGTCGCCGCCCATGAGGCGTTCTACAACGGCGGCGCCGCGGCGGGCTATGCCTCCTCCGTTGGCAGCTGGGGCCTGGGCATGGACATGCTCTGGGGCGACACCTCTTACGCCTTCGGCTACTATGTGAACAATGCCTCCGCTTGGAGCCTCGCCGATCCTGTGGTGGACGGCGATCACGTCCAGGCCTTCGTCTATCAGGATACCCAGTACTATTCCGACGCCTATTCCTACTTTGACAAGCTCACCGCCCAAACTGCGGACGGCTCCGTCACCCTGACCCTCAGCAGCACCGCTTACGACATGAACTCGGGCGCGATGGTGGCCTCCCCCTATGCGGGCGCGACCATCACCATCGACGGCGAGGCCACCGGCTTTGTCACCGACAGTGATGGCAAGGTCACGGTTTCCTTCAGCACATCCGGGACCCACCTGGTTTCCGCCGTTGGCAAGGACAGTGAGATCCTGGTGCCTCCCGTGTGCCTGGTCACCGCTGCCGTGACCGAGCCTCTGACGATCAACGCCCTGGTGAGCATCAGCGTCGCCGGTGAGCTCGTCTCCGGCGCGGACGGCTCCCTCGTGGCCGCCGTTCCCGTGCTGGCCGCCGACCTGGACAACAGCGGCGACGTCAACATCGACGAAGTCCTGTATGCCGCCCATGAGGCCTGCTACCCCGGCGGCGCCGCGGCCGGCTACGCCTCCGCCGCGTCGAGCTGGGGTCTGAGCCTGACCACCCTCTGGGGCGATACCTCCGGCAACTTCGGCTACTACGTGGACAACGCCATGGCCATGAGCCTCGCCGACCCCGTGACCGACGGCGCGCACGTTCAGGCCTGGGTCTACAAGGACAGCCAGTACTGGTCCGACGCCTACGCTTATTTTGACAAGCTCTCCGCCGACGCCCCGGACGGCTCCGTGACCCTGACCCTCAGCTCCGCCTCCTTCGACGAAAACTGGAATCCGGTCTTCGCGGCCTATGCGGGCGCGACCGTCACCATCGACGGCGAGGCCACCGGCTTCGTCACCGACAGCGCCGGCAAGGTCACCGTCACCTTCGACAGATCCGGGACCTACGTGGTCTCCGCCCTGGCCAAAGACGGCGAAGTCCTGGTGCCCCCGGTATGCCTGGTCACCGCCACCGCGGGCGGCTCCGGCGGCGGAGGAATGGGACGGATCGACCTGGAGATCACCAACAACACCAGCATGTTTAAGGCCGTCACCGCCTACATCGAGACCGAAAACGGCGTCTCCGAGCTGGTCATGGCCCTCAGCGGCTCCGGCTATCACGAGCTCTTCAAGGGCACTTATGAGAAGGCCGTTGCCAACGGCAGCAACACCGCCGCCTGGATCCACGGGTACGAGAACAGCGACGGCAAGTGGGAATTCCGCATCCCCCTGGCCGACGGGGAGAGCTATATCCCCCTGGTCGCGATCTCCAATTCCTACTACACCAAGTATCTGGCCGGTGAGAATGAGCTGGAGCGGGCCTTCTTCGCCCGGGAGCTGGAGATCGACTGGGACGCCGGGACCCTGGTGACGGGCGACTACTCCGGCGAGACCATCACCGTCAGCGTGAGCAGCAGCGTGGACGACCTCCAGGTGGCCGGCAGCACGCAGATGACCGTGGTGGGCGGCCCCAACTCCAACAATTTCAGCATTTCCTTCTCTCTGAAGCTGCTGGACGACACCTACGATCAGCTGACCTATCCCACCGTGGTGGGCAGCGCGCTGGGCACGCAGACGGCAGCGCTCTCCGGCGGCGCCTTTGAGATCGAGATGATCAACGCCCCCAAGAGGACGGCCTTTGAGAACGGCGTTCCCTGCACCATGACCCTGCGGTCCTCCGGGACAGGCAAGACCCTCACCATCGACGTGACCATCGACGTCCTGGCGAAGACCATCGACATCGAAGCCGGCAGCGAGGAAGCGGGCGCCGACACGGGAAGCGCCGGGAGCACGACCCCCGCGTCGGCCGAGGCCGAAGCCGTGGCCGCCGGACTGGACGTGACCGCCGAGACCGAGGACGGCAAGGCCGCCGCCGCCCTGGACGCCGCGGCCGTCGCCGCCGCCCTGGAAGAGGAGGCGGAAGCCGAGATCCTCTCCGTCAAGGTGGAGAGCAAAGACGCCGACACCGTGGAGCTCACGCTGGACGCCGAGGCCCTCAAGGCCGTGGCGGAGGGCGGCACCGCCCTCCGCGTGGAAACGGAGCAGGGCGCGGTCACTCTCTCCAAGGACGAGCTCAGCAAGCTGGCGGAGGACGGCGGCGAAGTGGCCGTCACCCTCAGCGCTAGCGAGGACGGCAGCACGACCCTGAACGTCACCGTGAACGGCGAGAGCGCCGACGTGACGGTGAAGGCCGCTCTGCCCGCCGTCGAGGACAGCCAGGTCCTGGTCCTGGTGAAGGAGGACGGCACGGAAGAGGTGATCCGCAAATCCCTGGTGGAGGACGGCACCGCTTACGCTTACCTCCCCGCCGGAAGCACGGTCAGAGCCGTGGACAACAGCATGGAATTCGAGGACGTGGGCGACAGCTGGTACGCCGACTACGTGGACTTCGTATCCAGCCACGGTCTCTTCATCGGCGTCTCCGAGACGGAATTCGCGCCCCAGGACAACATGACCCGCGCCATGCTGGTGACGGTGCTCTTCCGCCTGGAGGCCGAGCCCGACGGCTTTACCGGGCTGAAGTTCGGCGACGTGAAGGACGGCAGCTGGTACGCCGACGCCGTGGCCTGGGCCAGCGAGACCGGTCTGGTGAACGGCACGGACCGGGGCTTCGAGCCCAACGAGAATATCAGCAGAGAGCAGATCGCCACCATCCTGTACCGCTACGCGCAGTACGTGGACCTGGATACCGGAGCCAAGGGCGACGTGACGAGGTTCAGCGACGGGAGCGAGGTCTCCTCCTGGGCGTCCGATGCGATGACCTGGGCGGTGGGCGTCGGTCTCTTTGAGGGCGACGGCGCCGGCAGCCTGAATCCCAAGGGCGACGCAAGCCGCGCCGAGGTCTCCGCGCTGATGCTCCGGCTGGTGAAGCTCCTCGTCAGGTAAAGCCGAGCGTCAAAACACTTTCGCACAAAACGCATAAGATCGCCGCCGCCCTGCCGAAGCAGGACGGCGGCGATCATTATACCGGCCTCGCTCGAAGCGCTTGAAGAAGCGTTTTGAGCGCCAAGGGCATTTTCATGCCGGCAGCGTCAACAGATAGCTCCAGATCGCGTCCCCGACGGCCAGGAGCACCTCCACGAGCGCCAGGATCAGTCCGACCGCGGTGAGGATATTCACCGTCCTGTTGGTCCTGGTCCGGCAGATCAGGTCCAGGTCGGATTCCACCAGCTCCAGATAGTTCTGAGCGATCAGCGATCCCGTCAGCTCGTCGTTACGGTCGGCGTATTTGAATTCACTCATATCGTCCCGCCTCCTCCTCCGCTTCTTCCATGCTCCGGAAGCCCTGGTTCAGCATTCCCCGGGTCTGGATCTCCGAGGCAAAGGAGACGCCCCGGGCTTTCTTTTCCTCGATGCAGCGCAGGAGCTTCTCCAGGGTCCCCTCGGAGTAGGTCATCAGCTCGCCCTTCTCGTACGTCTCCACGGAGGCGTAGCCGAAGCGCTCCTGGGAGGCCAGCAGCGGCCGCCCGTGGCGGGCCACGGCGGGATACTTCCGCCGGAATTCCACGGTCTGGGGCAGAAGCAGGGCCCAGATGGCCTCCACCAGCGCCCGCTTGGCCTGGCTCGCGGGGGGCAGCTCCTCCCGGAAGTAGACGTAGTGCTCCGGCTCCGTGCTCTCCATCATGTGGATGTATTTGTCCCGAAGCAGGTTCCTCCCCTCCCGCAGGGCTTCCTCCAGGTCCCCCAGGTAGGAGCGAAGGGACTCCTCGTCCCAGGCGGAAAACTGGGCCTCGCGCATGGCGACGAACATGGGGTGGTTCTCCTGGCAGTCCGCCCGCTCCTCCCCGTTGACCTCCTGAAACATCGGCCATTCCAGCCGGATGATCTCCTCGATCAGGCTTTTCTTATCCATGTCCGGTACTCTCCACTTCTATCCAACGGAAATATCCAGCGCCGCCAGCGTTGGGTCTTCGATCCCCGACGCCACGGCGAAGGCCTGGTCCACCAGGAAGTCCGAGGGGGAAATAGTGAGCTCCTGGCGGTATAGCTCTTTCAGGACCTCCAGGCAGATCTTCTCCGTCAGCGCTTCCTTTTCCCCTTCGGCGCAGCCAGGCAGCTGCCCCAGGAGGCGCACCGCCTCCCGGCAGAGGGGCAGCTCGAGCGCGCCCCGGTACAGCCACTTGTAGTAGGGGGCGTAGCGCCCGTTCAGCAGAAAGACCGCCCGAAGCGCGGCGGAGGCGAATTCCGCCGCGGCCAGGAAGGCCGCCACGGCGTCTCCCCGGCGAAGAGACCGGGGAAGGTTGTACTGCCCCGCCTGGCCCATGGTGAAGAGGCGGGCGGCCAGCTTCTTTCTTCTCACGTCCGGCGGATAGCCCCGGAGAAGCTCCTCCCGGACGGCGGTGAACGCCCCCAGCTCGTCCCGGAAGACCTCCCCGTTCACCGCCGCGGCCAGAAGATGGTCCGGGACGCGGAGCCACTGCATCGGCTCCCCGGGCGCGCCGGGACAGCCGGTGAAGCGGCGGTAGAATTCCGGGATGAGGATGACGCCGCTCCGGTCCTCCGCCTGGGGGGTGACCCCCGGCAGATCGGCGGTGAGGCGCGCATAGAAGGCCTTCAGGGGCTCTCTCAGGCGAAGAGCGTCCTCCTCCGGGATCCAGAGGCAGAGCCGGGGCGCGAAGTCGTGGTCCCGGGAGATCTAGTCGTCAAAGCCGAAGCACTCGGAGCCGGGGCCCGCCAGGCTCACGGCGATCCGCCCCGCGTCCCGGGGGAACTCGGAGGCAAGCAGCGGCGCGGCCCTCTCATAGAGCTGCCGGGAGAGCGCCAGCCCGGTCATCCCCCCGCCTCCCGGAGAAGGGCCCGGACGCGCTCCGCGTCCTCCCGGGCTTCCGCGGACTCATAGGAATAGAGGGCGTTTCGCAGGAGGATCGCCCGGCGCTGCTCCGCCAGGCCCATCTCCCGCCAGGCCCTGGCCGTCTCCTCGAAGCGCCGCCCGGCCTCCCGGTAGTCCCCCCTACGGAAGCAGAGCTCCGCCAGGGCGGCCAGGGCGGTGAAGCGATGGATGTCCACGCTCCCCTCCGGGGTGACGTAATAGGCGAGCGCGTCGGTGATGAGCTTCTCCGCTTCCTCCAGGTCCTCCGTGACGGAGGCGACGTTCAGCCGGGAGGAGGCCAGCTCGTCCGCCGCCCCGTTTCCGGCCTCCAGGATGGCGAAGGCCCTCCGGAAGGCCTCCCGCGCCTGGGCCTTCTTTCCCTGGGCCCGGTACAGCAGGCCGTGGTTGTTGTACACCGCCGCGAGGCGCTCGTCCCCCGGCTCCAGCAGAGTCTCGTGGAGGGCCGTGGAGCGGCGGTAGAGCTCCTCCGAAAGCTCCTCCTTCCCCATGACGCAGAAGGCCGTGGCGCTGTTGAGGAGGGTGACGGCCTCCTCCATGGTGCCGTGCAGGTCCAGCTCCTCGACGCAGCGGAGGGCGGTCCGGTACAGCCCCTCGATCTGATCGAAGAGGACGTTTTCCCGGCAGAAGCCCAGATAAGCGTTGACTACGGTGAGCAGCATGGCCGTCTCTCCCCGCGCCTCGGCGGCAGCCAGCTGCTCCCGGAGAAAGGCGTGAGCGCCCCGGGTATCCTCCGAGGCGTAGAGGGCGTCCAGTCGTCGGTGGAATTCTTTCGCGTCCATATTCCGGCCTCCGCAGCTCGGGAGCGGAGCCCCCGTTTCGTTTTTTTCTATTCTATTTTTCCCGGAGGCTCTTGTCAAGCTCCCGCGGCTGAGATACAGTAATACCAGGCACAGAGTCAAACCAGGCGCAGAGGAAAGAGGAGGCGGCAAAGATGGTCTACTCCGGGGTCAGGGAGGGAGTCTTCCTGGAACGGCCCAACCGCTTCATCGCCCGGGTGGCGCTGGAGGGAAAGGAAGAGACCGTTCACGTGAAGAACACGGGCCGCTGCCGGGAGCTGCTGCTTCCCGGCGCCAGGGTCCTGCTCACCCCGGGGCCGGGACCGGGACGGAAGACCGCCTGGGATCTCATCGGCGTCTGGAAGGAGGGCCTGGGGCTGGTGAACATCGACTCCGCCGCCCCCAACCGGGTCGCGGCGGAGTGGCTGGAGACCGGGGGATTCGACCGCATCCGTCCGGAATACACCTACGGCGCTTCCAGGCTGGATTTCTATATGGAAAAGGACGGCGAAGCCTTCCTTATGGAGGTGAAGGGCTGTACTCTGGAGGCGGAGGGCATCGGGTACTTCCCCGACGCGCCCACGCTGCGGGGCGTCAAACATCTGCGGGAGCTGACGGCGGCAGCCGGGAAGGGATACCGCTGCGCCGTCGCCTTCGTCATCCAGATGGAGGGGATCCGGGAGGTACGGCCCAACCGGGAGACGGACCCGGAGTTCGCCCTGGCCCTGGAGGAGGCGAGGAGAGCCGGGGTGAGAGTCCTCCCCCTCCCCTGCCGGGTCCGGCCGGACCGGCTGGAGATCCGCGGGGAAATACGCCCGGAGGCGCTGCTATTCTGAAATGAGAGGAGAAGGAAAATGAAGGTCGTCAACGTATACGATCGCTATTACCAGGGAAAAAGCACCTATAACGGCGTGGAGCGGAAGGGCGTTCAGGTCCTGCTCATCGCCGCGTCCGAGGAGGGGACGATCCGATACGAGGCCGCCGTGAGCTTTTTCCCCCACCGGGACGAGGAGGACTTCGCCGTGAGCTATGACGCCTACGCCTCCGAAGAGCTGTACTCTGCCAGGGGCCGCCGCTCCAAAAAGCGGGAGGAAGGGCTGCTCAAGGAACTCCCCCAACACGCGGACGCCCTGGCCGCCTCCCTGGGCGGGACCATCGATTGGGACGCGCCTTTGAGAGAGGCCAGACTGGGATAGGCTGCTCAGTTTCGATAACGCCAAGCGGCGCGGACGTTCCTTCTTCCGGATCGTCCGCGCCGTTATTTTGTCGATCGATCACGCCGCCGCTTCCGCCGCCGCCTGCTCCTTCATCTTCTTCCCGGTGAGGACAAAGAAGATGACGAGGAAGCAGATCGCCGCCCCGGCCCAGGTGATGGGATAGACGGAGGCCAGGGACTCGATGGTGTGGACTTTCGCGGAGAAGACGGCCAGAAGGGAGACCCGGAGAACGCAGAGGTTCAGGATGATGACCACCATGGAGGCGATGGCGCGGCCCATGCCCCGCACCGCGCCGCCGCAGACCTCCAGGAAGGGATAGATCCAATAGAAGGGGAAGGACACCAGGGCGATCTTCATGGCATTCGTCACCACGTCCGGGTCCTTCATGAACCAGGAATAGACGGTCCGGGGGAAGAGGAGGAAGAGCCCCGCGAGGCAGCCTACCACCGCCGCGCCGATGAAGGCGGTCATCACCGTTCCCTTCCGGATGCGCCGGAACTGCCCTGCGCCGGTGTTCTGCCCGGCGAAGGTGGTGGAGGCCTGGCCGAAGGCCATGATGGGCAGGTAGATGAAATTCTCCACCTTGTAGTAGGTCGCGAAGGCGGCCACCGCCGTCTCCCCGAAGTCGTTGATGTAATATTGCACCATGACGTTGGAGAAGGTGACGATCACCGTCTGGATCCCGGTGGGAAGGCCGATGCGCAGCACACTTTTCAGTACGCCCAGGTCGATGCCCAGCTTCCGGGCGCTGAGGCGCAGTTCGCAGCTTTTGCGGGAAGCCAGCAGGGCCACCATCAGGGCGCTGAGGCTTTGCGTGATGGTGGTGGCGATGGCGACGCCCGCTACCCCCAGGGGGATCCACACGATGAACAGCGCATCCAGCACCACGTTCAGCAGGCCGCAGACCACCAGCACCAGGAAGGGCGAGCGGGAATCCCCGTAGGAGCGCATACCGCCGGACACCATGTTGTAGAAGATCAGCATGGGGATGCTGATGAGGTAGATGCGGATATAGGTCAGGGCCTGGGGGATGACGGTCTCGGGCGTGCGCAGCAGGCGCAGGAGGGCCGGGGCGAAGACAATCCCCAGTATCATGAGCAGCAGGCCGCCCAGAAGGCCGAAGGTAACGCTGGAATGCAGGGCCTTTTCCGCCCGTTCCCGGTTTTTTGCGCCGATGGCCTGGGCCGCCACCACGCTGGTGCCTACGGAAATGCCGGAAAACAGGCCGATGGTACAGGTGATGAGAGTGGCGCTGGCGCCCACCGCCGCCGCGGCGGTCTGATCCAGGCAGTTGCCCACGAAAATGAAATCCACCGTGTTGTACAGCTGCTGGAACACGCTGCCGCCGATGAGCGGAAGGATGAAGCGCACCAAAGGGCCGAAAATCGGCCCTTTAGTCATATCAATGGTGCGGGAACCTCTCATAGATTCTTGACGAAGAGGCAGCGGATCGCGTTGAGGACTGCCAGGATCATGACGCCCACGTCCGCGATGATGGCGACCCACATATTGGCGATGCCCAGAGCGGCCAGGAGCAGGCAGATGAGCTTGACCCCCAGGGCCAGGGCGATATTCTGCTTCACGATGCCCAGGCACTTGCGGGAGATGCGGATGGCCTTGGAGATCTTCATGGGATCGTCGTCCATCAGCACCACGTCCGCCGCCTCGATGGCCGCGTCGGAGCCCAG
>JAEEGL010776379.1_pt1 | contig 10898 bp, 10 predicted proteins | sample 9134231 | NCBI WGS metagenome assembly JAEEGL01 (sample SAMN16246548, study PRJNA631951) | gut metagenome | biome: gut microbiome; feature: rumen; material: fiber-attached | host: Bos | place: Iran: Karaj | collected 2018-10
AGGTCCGGGCGAGCCTGGCGTCGCCGAGTATGCTGTAGAAGGCGCCGTGCAGCGTCATGGCGCCTTCACGCTGCCCGTTGAGCGAATAGTATGCCAGGGCTTCGGTGATCGCGACAGCGAAGTCGGTGTCGGCGAGGTTGCGGGGCATCGAGAGCGGCGACGTGTTCGAGCCGCTTGCGTAGCAGTAGTACTCCCTGCTGCCGCCGCCCGAGTTCGGGATCGGCAGGATTCCGTAGTCGCTCTTCATGTCGGTCAGTCCGTTGACCGACGAGAGGGTGGTCGACCTGAAGAGGCAGTTGCCCGACTTGAAGATGTTAACGGCGGCCGTCCACTGCTCCGACGACGAGAAGTAGTTCCCGTTGTTGACGATCATGATGTCCCTGTTCGAGGCCATCAGAGCCGTCTTCTGGAAGAAGTTAGAGACTTTCTCCTCGGCGAGGTGGCAGGTGAACTCGCCGCCCTCGTTCGTCAGCGTCTTGAGGCCGGAGCCGAGGAAGAAGTAGTAGGGAGCGGAGACTTCGCTGAGCATGCCCCACATGCCCTTCGTGTCGTTCGGGTCGGCGGTCTTGTCCTTGATCATCTCCATGAGCATCTCATAGGTCCAGTTGCCGGCGGAGACGATGTCGTACGGCTTGCCGTATGTCGCGTTGTAGCCGTAGTCGTTGTAGAGCTCCTTGTTGTAGATGACGCCCATCGTGCGGAGGTCGTCCCTGATGTTGATCTCGCCGTCGAGCGTGAAGAGACGCGGACCGACCGCGTATTCCTTTATCACGCGGGCGTCCCACCAGGGAGCGTCGGTGCGGAAGCCGTCGACGGTGTTGAGGTCGAGGAGCAGGCCGTTCACCGCTCCGGAGAAGACGGTCGTCGCGGGCATGAAGATCGCCTCGCAGACGGGGTCGCCGGCCGACGACGCGTTGGCTACGAGCGTCGCGGCGTTGGAGTCGACGGTGTGCTCTATCTCGCAGTTGTAGAGCGACTCGACGAGCGTCTCGCGGCTGTATAGGGCGTCGTTTATCGCGTCACCGTTCTCGGTATCGCTCTCGGAGAAGTGCATCTGCACCCAGAGCTTGTTGTCTTTCATGAGCATGCGGTAGACGAATCTGCCGGTATCGATGACGGCGGGCGGCTCGTATCCGCTGTCCGCGGTCTGTCCGGCGGTAGTGCCGTCAGGCAGTCCCGACGATCCGGCGGCCGGAGACCCCGTGGTATCCGCGGGCGTATCTGGCTTCGCGCATCCCGCGAAGAGCGACGCGGAGAGGATCAGCGCGAGCAGCGCCGACAGTATCATCCCGGCCTTTATCCCGGCGTTTGAAGCTGTTCTTCTTTTCATATGTCTTACCTGCCTTTCGTCCTCGCCGGGCGCAGAATGCGGTTTCGCGGTCCGGCTGTGTTATTATAGCATATATCAAAAAATAAGTCAAACCGTAAAGATAAAAAAGGGATGAAAGACCGGGAAGCCGGTGTTCCCCGGGATAATTTCCGGAGGCAAAGAAGGTTTGAAGGACCGCAAAGCCGGTGTTCCCCGGAAAAATGCGCGGGTCCCCGCCCCGTTTCCGCGATTATCCGGCGCCACGGCACAGAAAAGTCTTGACTTTAACACTTTAGCGTGGTAAAATATAAAGGCAGCCGGGAGAGAGAACGCGTGTACGGACCGGCCGCGGGAGACCGACGGAGAAAAACAAGACACAAAAAGGGGTAGAAAAATGATCGGCCGCACAAGTTCCATTGACAGACTTTTCGAAGCTGTGATGCAGCTTTCCTCAATAGAGGAATGCTACGACTTCTTCGAGGACATATGCACGGTGAAGGAACTGCTCGACATGTCAAAGCGCCTCGACGCCGCGGTGCTGCTGTCGGAGGGCAGGAGCTATCAGCAGATAGTCGAGGCGACGGGCCTTTCCACCGCTACGATCGGGCGCGTCAGCCGCTGTCTCAACTACGGGCAGGGGGGATACGTCAAGGCGATCGCGAGGCTCGCCTCCGCGGAGAAGGCGTCTGACGGGAGTGACGCCCCGGAGCACGCCGGAACGAAAGACGCGAAGTAAAACGGAAGAGCAGAGCATATAACAGAAAGACGGAGACGGAAAAGAGAAATGGACATAGACGAGACCATACTCAGCGGGAGCGAGAAACTGATTTTCGGGCTGCGGGAGCTCTACGCCTCGCGGGGATTTGTCCCATACCGCATGAGCAAATTCGAGGAATACGACCTGTACGCCGGAAACAAGGAGTTCCTGATCTCGGACAACGTGATCACCTTCACCGACACCGACGGTAAACTGATGGCGCTCAAGCCGGACGTGACGCTGTCGATCGTCAAGAACACGCCCGACGACCCCGGAGTCACGAAAAAGGTCTACTACAACGAGAACGTATACCGCGTGTCGGGCCGCTCGGGACAGTTCCGCGAGATGATGCAGTCGGGCGTCGAGTGCATCGGGAAGGTGACGGCGGAGGAGACGGCGGACGTGATCATGCTGGCGTCAGACGCCCTGATGAAAGTCTCTCCCGACTCGGTGCTGAGCATCTCCTGGCCGCTCGTGTTCCGCGGCATCCTCATGTCCGGCAGCCCCGCCGCGGGCTCGGAGGAGGAACTGTACGCCGCTGCGGCCGGGAAGAACGCCGACGGGGCCGAACGCATATGCGCCGCGGCGGGCGTCGCCGCCGGGTACCGCGAGGCGCTGCGCGGCCTGCTGTCCTTCAGACAGCCGGTACCGGCGGCGATACCGGCGCTGGAAGCGCTCGGGCTGCCGGACGGGCTCATCCCGCCCGAATTCACCGAACTGCTGTCGATCCTGGCGAAGAGAGACCGGAACTGCCGCATCACCGTCGATTTTTCGGTGACCGGCGACATGAACTACTACAGCGGAGTCGTTTTCAAGGGATTCGTGGGCGGGATCCCGTCCGCGGTGCTGTCCGGAGGCCGCTACGAGGGGCTTATGAGGCGCATGCAGCGGCGTTCGAACGCCGTGGGATTTGCGGTATACATCGACGTCATCGAGCGCTCAGGGGCCTCGGAGGGGCTCTCGCGCGGGGGATGGATAAACGTCGCGCTGCCGAAAGGGCGGCTCGGCGAGAAGGTCTACTCGCTCTTCTCGCAGGCGGGATACGAGTGTCCGTCGATTCTCGAACCGAACCGGCGCCTGGTATTCGAGAACCCCGAGCGCATGGTCAGGTACTTCTGGGTAAAGCCGTCCGACGTCCCCGTGTACGTCGAGCGCGGCGCTGCCGACGTCGGAGTCGCCGGGAAGGACATCCTGCTCGAGCATTCGCCCGACGTCTACGAGCTGCTCGACCTGGGAGTCGGCGTCTGCCGGATGGCGGTCGCCGGCCCGAAGGATTTCACCGACGGCGGAGAGGGCACGCTGAGGGTCGCGACGAAATTCGCGGCCGTGGCCGGCCGCTACTACCAGTCGCGCGGTCGCGACATCGACATCATCCAGCTCAACGGCTCGATCGAGCTAGCGCCGCTGCTTGGACTCTCCGACGTGATCGTCGACATCGTCGAGACCGGAGCGACGCTCCGCGAGAACGGGCTCGAGGTCAAGGAGGAGATATTCCCGATCAGCGCCCGGCTGATCGCGAACAAGGCCGCCTACCAGTCGGGCGGCAGCGGGCCGATCGAGGCGATGAAAGCGGCGCTCGCGGGCGTCTGCGGCAAATAAAACGGAACACCGGAGGACCGAACTTTGATAAGGATTATGAAATACGGCGCCATGCCGGATAACGAGATATTCGCGAGATCCGACAGCACGGCTGACGTCTCGGCTGCGGTAGCCGAGATAATAGAAAACGTGAGGATGAGAGGAGACGCCGCGCTGCTCGACTATACGCGCAGGTTCGACGGCGCCGGCATCGACTCTCCCGAGCTGGATAAAGAGGAGATCGAAGCGGCGTACGGGCGCATCCCGGCAGCGCTGAAAGAATCCCTGCTCTTCGCCGCGGAGTCGATCACCCGCTACCATTCGAAGCAGAAGATGAGATCCTTCTCCACCGAAGGGACCGCAGGCCGCCTGACCGGACAGCGGGTCGTCCCGCTCGAGCGGGTGGGGGTCTACGTCCCCGGAGGCACGGCGGCGTATCCGTCGACGGTGCTCATGGACGTCATACCCGCCTGCATCGCGGGCGTCGGAGAGATAATCATGGTGTCGCCTCCCGACAGGAACGGGAAGATCTGCGACGCCGTGCTCGCCGCCGCGAAGATCGCGGGGGTCACGAGGATCTTCAGGGCAGGAGGGGCCCAGGCGGTCGCCGCCCTCGCATACGGCACCGAGAGCATACCGGCGGTCGACAAGATCGTCGGCCCCGGCAACGCGTACGTCGCCGAGGCGAAGCGGCAGGTCTTCGGCAGGGTGTCGATCGACATGATCGCGGGACCGAGCGAGATCCTCGTCATCTCCGACGGGAAGACCGACCCCGAATACCTCGCGGCCGACATGCTCTCGCAGGCGGAGCACGACAGACGCGCGAGCGCGGTGCTCCTCACCGACTCGGACGCGCTGGCGAAGGCCGTCGCCGGGGCGATAGAGCGGCAGCTTCCGAAGCTCGCGCGCGAGGAGATCGCCAGGGCGTCGATCGAGTCCGAGGGGAAGATAATCACAGTTAAGGATCTCGACCAGGCCTGCGACGTCGCCAACCGCATCGCGCCCGAGCACATCGAGCTGTGCGTCGACGAACCGATGGAGCTCTTCGCAAAGATCCGGAACGCCGGCTCGGCGTTCCTCGGCCGGTACTGTCCCGAGGCCGTCGGTGACTACCTGGCGGGTCCGAACCACACCCTTCCGACCGGAGGCACCGCGAGGTTCTCGAGCGCGCTCTCGGTATACGATTTCTGCAAGCGCATACAGTATGTGTATTACACCGAGGAGTCGCTGCGGAGCGTGTCGTCCGCGATATGCGAGCTGGCGAACACCGAGGGCCTTACCGGCCACGCCGCGAGCGTCACCGTAAGGACAGGGGACGTGAAGGGCGGGGAGGATCTCCTCCCGCCGAACGAAGCCCGCGTGCCGCGGGAGTGGAGACTTAACAAATGAGCCGGTATTTCAGTGAAAAATACGGCGGCCTCGTGCCGTACGTCCCGGGCGAGCAGCCGCGCGGGAGGAGTTTCGTAAAGCTCAATACCAACGAGTCGCCATTTCCCCCTTCGCCCTTCGCGCAGCGCTTCGCGAGGGAGGCCGCGGGTGACCTGAGGCTTTATTCCGACCCCGAATGCCGGAGGCTCCGCGAGACGGCTGCCGATTATTTCGGCCTCTCCCCAGACTGCTTCGTATTCACCAACGGGTCCGACGAGATCCTTTACTTCGCCTTCAGCGCATACTGCGACAGCTCTCACCCGGCGGTCTTCGCCGACATAACATACGGCTTCTACAAGGTTTTCGCCGGCGTATGCGGCGTACCGGCGCGGGTGATACCGCTGAAGGACGACTTCACGCTCGATCCTGAAGACTATACCGGAGCCGGCGGCACCGTCTTCATCGCGAATCCCAACGCCCCGACCGGCATCGCGCTGCCGCTCTCCGGTATCGAAAGGATCGTCGATTCGAACCGTGACAACATTGTCGTGATCGACGAGGCATACGTCGATTTCGGCGCCGGATCGGCCGTCGGGCTGGTAAAAAAATACCCGAACCTGCTCGTGACTCAGACCTTCTCGAAGTCCCGCTCGCTCGCGGGAGGCAGGCTCGGCATGGGGATAGCCTGTCCCGAACTGATCCGCGACATCGAGACGCTGCGCTACTCGACGAACCCCTACAACGTCGGCAGCATGACCCAGGCGGCCGGCATCGGGGCGCTGCTCGACAGGGAGTACTTCGAGGAGTGCCGGAACAAGATCATATCGGTGAGAGGATCGACGGAAAAGAGGCTGCGGGAACTGGGCTTCGAATGCACCGACTCCTCGGCGAATTTCATCTTCGCCGGGCACCCCCGCGTGTCCGGTGAGACCTTTTACCGTGAGCTGCGGGAACGCGGGATACTGGTGCGCCACTTCGACGCTCCGCGGATCTCGAACCGCAACCGGATCACCGTCGGCAGCGCGGAGGAGATGGAGCTCTTCCTCGCCGCCGCCGGGGAGATCGTGAAGGCGGCGGAGCGAAAGGATGACGGAGGAGCGGGCGACTGACATGGAAAACTCCAATGCTGAAAAGACTGCCGGAAGAACGGTCGCGATAACAAGAAAGACCGCCGAGACCGACATCAGGCTGAAGCTCTGCCTCGACGGCAGCGGGAAGAGCCGCGTCGACAGCGGATCCGGCTTCCTCGACCACATGCTGACGCTCTTCGCGTCGCACGGCAGGTTCGACCTCGAACTCGTCTGCAGGGGCGACACATACGTCGACTACCACCACACGACCGAGGATATCGGTATCGCGCTCGGCTCCGCCTTTGCCGCTGCGCTCGGGGACAAACGCGGCATCCGCCGCTACGGCGACACCGTGCTGCCGATGGACGAGGCGCTCATTCTCACGGCGGTCGACTTCTCAGGCCGCGACTTCCTGGGATACGGCCTGCGGATCCCGACCGAAAAGGTGGGCGACTTCGACACGGAGCTCGTCGAGGAGTTCTTCCAGGGATTCGTGCGGCGGGCGGGCTGCGCGCTGCACATACGCCAGCTCGCGGGCAGGAATTCTCACCACATCATCGAGGGTGCCTTCAAGTCGGCCGCCCGCAGCCTCCGCGCGGCGGTATCGGTCGATCCCGCGCTCGGAGGGGAGATCCCCTCGACGAAAGGAGTGCTCTGATGACGGCGATAGTCGATTACGGCGTCGGCAACCTCTTCTCGCTCCGCTCGTCCTTCGGGGCGGTCGGCGAGGAGGCCGCCGTGACGTCCGACCGCGGCGTGATCATGAGCGCCGACAGGGTCGTCCTGCCCGGCGTCGGGGCCTTCGGGGACGCCGCCCGCAAGCTCTCGGAGACCGGCCTCGGCGACGTGATAAAAGAGGCCGCGGGAGAGGGGATACCGCTTCTCGGGATCTGCCTCGGGATGCAGCTGCTCTTTGAGCGCAGCTTCGAATACGGGGAACACGCCGGCCTCGGCCTTTTGCAGGGCGAGGTGAGGCCGATCGCCGAAACAGTTCCGGAGGACAGCCTGAGCGGCCTGAAGATACCCCACATGGGCTGGAACTCGCTCGACTTCGACCTGAAGGATGGAAAGTGCCACCCGCTGTTCAAGTACATCAAAAACGGCGACTACGTATATTTCGTCCACTCGTACTGCGCCGTGGGCTGCGAGAGCTCGCGGATAGCGTCGTCCTTCTACGGCGCGCCGCTGACGGCCGCCGCCGCGCGGGACAACGTCGCGGGCTGCCAGTTCCACCCCGAAAAGAGCGGGCGGACCGGCCTCTCTATACTCAGGGCGTTCTGCGAGACGCGCCGCCCGGCGCCGTGACGCGCAACAGCACCGCCTGAGGCGGGGAAAGGGAAAGGAAACTGTCGGAATGATCATTTTTCCAGCTATCGATATCATCGACGGCAAGGCCGTCAGACTGTACAGGGGAGACTATTCCCGCATGACTGTCTACAGCGACGACCCCGCGGGCGTCGCGGTGTCCTTCAGGGAGGCCGGAGCGGAGGCGGTGCATATCGTCGATCTCGACGGCGCCAGAGCCGGCGGCACGCCGAACTTTGAGACCGTCGCGAAGATCAAGGAGGAGAGCGGCCTCTTCTGCGAGGTCGGCGGCGGCGTGCGCAGCCTCGGCGTGATCAGAAAGTACATCGACGCCGGCATCGACCGGGTCATCATCGGCACCGCGGCGGTCACGAATCCGCCCATGCTGATCGAGGCGACCGCGCTGTACGGAGGCCGGATAGCGGTCAGCGCCGACGTCAAAAACGGCAGGATCGCGATCCGCGGATGGACGGAGAAGTCGGGGGAGGATCTCTACGATTTCTGCGAGCGCGTCTCTGCCGACGGGATCTCGAACATCATCTGCACCGACATCTCGAAGGACGGGGCGATGCGCGGCACCAACATAAAGCTCTACCGCGAGCTCGCGCGACGCTGCGACGCCGACATAACCGCGTCGGGCGGGATCACGAAGCTCTCGGAGATAGAGGAGCTGAGATCGATAGGGCTGTACGGAGCGATCGTCGGGAAGGCGTACTACTCCGGCGCGTTCACTCTGGAGGAGGCCCTCACGGCCGCGAAATGAATTTGAAGGATGCTGACTAAAAGGATAATCCCCTGCCTCGACGTAAGAGACGGCAGGGTGGTAAAGGGAGTCAATTTCGGGGGCCTGCGCGACGTCTCCTCGCCGCTCGACCTGGCCGCCCGGTACAGCCGATGCGGCGCCGACGAGCTCGTTTTTTACGACATCACGGCGTCGGCCGAGGGTCGCGGGATCTTTACCGGGATACTGCGGCAGACCGCGGAGAACGTCTTCATCCCGCTGACCGTCGGCGGGGGCATCGGGTCGGTCGCCGATTTCGACCGCGTGCTCAAGTGCGGCGCCGACAAGGTGAGCGTCAACTCGGGCGCGATAAAAGACCCGTCGATCATAAAAAAGGCTGCGAAACTCTACGGCAACCAGTGCGTCGTGCTGTCGGCCGACGTCCGCCGCGTCGACGGGAAGTTCACTATCTTCGCCCGGGGCGGCCGCGACAACACCGGCATCGACGCGATCGAGTGGATCCGCCGCGGGGCCGAAGACGGCGCGGGCGAGATAGTCGTCAACTCGATGGATACCGACGGCGTCCGCGGAGGCTTCGACCTTGAGATGCTCGACGCCGTATGCAGGGCGGTCAGCGTGCCCGTCATCGCATCGGGAGGCGCCGGATGCATACAGGATTTCATCACTCTCTTCAAGTCGGTGCCGGGCGTCGACGCCGGACTTGCCGCTTCGATCTTCCACTTCGGCGAGGTCGACATATCCGAGCTCAAGCGCGCCATGCGCGACGCCGGGATCCCCGCGAGGATATCCGACACCGGCGGGGAGGGAGATGCCCCGGAGCTTGAAGCCGGGACAGCCGGTAAAGATAAAAAAACGGGCATCTGCCCGGAAAAACGCAAATAAAAAGTAACGGGGTCAAAAAATGATCGATATAAACGAACTGAGATTCGACTCCGCGGGGCTCATTCCCGCGGTCGTCGCCGACGCGCGCACCGGCCGCGTCCTCATGCTGGCTTACATGAACAGAGAGAGCCTCGGGATAACGCTTGAGAAGAAGCTTGCCTGCTTCTACAGCCGCTCGAGGCGGGAGCTGTGGCTCAAGGGGGAGACGAGCGGGAACTTCCAGCACGTCGTATCGGTCACAGCCGACTGCGACCGTGACGCGCTGCTCGTCAAGGTCATCCCCGACGGCCCCGCCTGCCATCTCGGCACCGTGTCGTGCTTCGAATATCCCCTCTACGCCGATCCCGACGCCGAAGCCGGGTTTTCATACGAGGGCCTTATGGCGCTCATCGCCGGCCGCCGCGACGATCCCAAAGAGGGCTCGTACACCACATATCTCTTTGAGAAAGGGCTCGACAAGATACTGAAAAAGGTCGGCGAGGAGTCGACCGAGGTGATAATCGCGGCGAAGGCGGAGGACAAAAAGGAGACGGTCTACGAGATCGCCGACCTCGCCTACCACGTCATGGTGCTCATGACCGAGGCCGGCATCACGCTCGACGACATAAGGGCGGAGCTCGCCTCGCGCCATGTCATCGACAAAAAAGTCAAGCAGGAGAAGATGACCTGAATGGCCGGCGCTGAAAAAAGACGGCTGTCCCGGCCCGGAACAGACGGGCCGTACGCCGTCTCTCGCTCTCCTTTCCTGCTCGGCGATTTCCATGTCCACAGCACCTTCTCCGACGGAAAGTCCGCCCCGGAGGACGTCGTGCTCGCCGCGATAGCCCGCGGAATGAGATATATCGGCTTCTCCGACCACTCGCACACCCCGCACGACGAATCGTACTGCATGCGGAAGGAACGCGCCGCGGAATACCGTGGCGTGATCGCCCGGCTGCGCGAGAAGTATTCAGACATGATAACCGTCCTGTGCGGCGTCGAGCAGGATTACTATTCCGACATGCCGTCCGACGGGTACGACTATGTCATAGGTTCGGTCCACTATATCCGCGCCGGCGGGGAGTTCTGCGAGATCGACGGCCGCCCCGAGCGGCTCGTCGCGGCCGCGGAGAAGTATTTCGGCGGCAGCATAGCTGCGCTGTCTGAGGTATACTACGAGACGGTGTCGGATGTCGCCGCCGTCACGGGAGCGGATATCGTCGGGCACTTCGATCTTCTGACCAAGCACAACGGGGGAGGAAAGCTGTTCTCCGAGTCGGACCCCGTCTATATATCCGCCTGGACCGCGGCGGCGGACAGACTGCTCGCCGGCGGCCGTCTGTTCGAGATCAACACCGGAGCGATCTCCAGAGGATACAGGAATTCGCCGTATCCGTCGGCAGAGCAGAGGAGATACATTTTCTCTCACGGGGGAAGGTTCATCCTGTCCGGCGACAGCCACCGCCCGGAGAACCTCTGCTTCGGCTTCGAAGATCTTGTCTCAGAGCCCGGACTCATCACTCCCGAAGAATTTGCCAGGGGACTGAAAGGCGCTGAATAACGCAGAGACCCGGCCGATCGGGAGCATAGAAACTGATAGATGTAGATTGCTTTCTCCTTCCTTTTGTACCCATACAAAGATTATACACCGATTGTCAATTAATCAGCGCAGTCCAATCACGGGGGACAGCATATTATTGACGCTGCTGACCGTGTCGCAGAACAGTTCCGCCACGGTGGATTTACCGATACGCCGCGCGCCCTCTATCATAAGCGCCGTTCTGCCCTGCGACTCGTTCTTCCACTCGACAAGCTTATCGTATATCTTTATTTTGAACATGGTTTCGACTCTTATCGCAATTTTAATTTCGCCATCAACCGATGTAATCGCAATTTGTTTATGTACAT
>JAEEGL011152268.1_pt1 | contig 10898 bp, 2 predicted proteins | sample 9134231 | NCBI WGS metagenome assembly JAEEGL01 (sample SAMN16246548, study PRJNA631951) | gut metagenome | biome: gut microbiome; feature: rumen; material: fiber-attached | host: Bos | place: Iran: Karaj | collected 2018-10
CCCTCCTCCACTGGACCCCCTACCACACCGCCACCCTTCTCCTCGCCCTCCTCCACCTCGCCGCATCCCGCCTTGCCCGCACCATCCGGAACCCCGCCACCCGCCACGCCGCAACCCTCTTCCTGGCCAACGCCTTCTTCTGGCTCGTGCTGTTCGCCGTCCCCTACCAAGCCCGCGACACCCGCAAATCCATGCGCGCGGCGACCCTCCGCATCGCGGCCGCCCTTCCCGCCGACACCTCCCGCGTGGCCGCCTACCACCTCGACGAAACCGCCCGCGCCCTCCTCGAATTCCACGCCGGCATCGTCCTCGCCCCCCTCGACGTCCCCTCCGCCGACAAACACTTCCCCGACCACTCCGCCTCCGCCCCCGTCATCGCGCGCGTCCTTTCCGGCACCCACCCCCGCTTCACCTCCATCCTCGCCGAAACCCACGACCCCGCCGAAATCCACTGGCCTCCCTCCGCCGAATCCGCCCGCTCCTCCCTCCCGGACAACGGCACCCTCTACTACCTCGCCCCCCCGGCCTCTCCGTAGGAGAAGCAGTCACCGGGTCGTAAAAAGGCGCAGGGGGCGTCAGGGTGCCAAGGCATCCAGATTGCGGCGGGCGCTTTCCAGGCCGGGATCCTTCTGCAGGGCCCGTCCGTAAGCGGCGCGGGCCTCTTCCAGATTCCCCTCCGCCGATGCGATGGCTCCCATGAGGTTGTCCCACCGGGCCGTCCACTTTTCGGGCGCCACCTCGTTGCACCGTTTGTGCCACCTTTCGGCGACCCGCCTTGCCGACGGGGCGTTCCCCGCGCGCAGATGCAATACCGACAGCCGGAAGAACTGGTCCCCGGTCAACCGATCGTAGAACAACCGCAACCTCTCGTCCTCGGCCTCTGCCGCATCGGCAAGACGTCCCGCCCGTTCGTGGCTGACCGACAAGCTCCAGAGGGCTTTGTCGTGCTCGATCCCGCACCGTGCCCACCGCTGGTACACCGCCGTTGCTTCGTCCCAGCGCTCCAAGTCGGCGAGAGCCGCACCGTGGTTGCGGAGAATGGCGGGCGACACCACGTCGCGCTCGGCTTCGCTGAAGCGTTCGACCGCTTCCCGGGCGTGTCCGGCTTCCAGAAAACGCATCCCTTCCTCCGCCAGGCTCGTACCCTTTGGGGAAACGCCCGGAACTCCCAGCGACCGGGCCGTTTCCAGCAATGCCCAGAAGAGCATTCCGGCAGCAACGAGCGCCAATCCCCATGCGTTTGCGCGGCTTGCCCCCCCCGGTCCATATTCCCCGCCGTCTTCTTCGCCGCCCCCGCACCAAGCGCCCAGCAACAACCCGGCCAGCGGCCCCGCCAGGGCGGTTTGCCACGTGAACGACAGCAGCGCACTCGTCCCCGTGAACACGGCCACGCCCGCCGCCGCCGTACGGTCCGCAAGAGGTCCCCTTCGGATCCGGACGGCAACCATCCATGCCAGAATGCCCAGCAACGCCACTCCAACGGCCCCGAATTCCGCTCCGAACTGCAGGATGTCGCAATGTGCCTCCCGGGCGTACATGGCCGCCTCCAGATGCCAGTGTTCCTTCCTCTCCGGGAACAGCCTCCCCAAGCCGTCCAGATACTCCCGGCTGTAGGCTCCGCCCCCGGCCCCCGCCCACGGATGTTCGCGCCACATCGCCCAGGCCACCCGGGCCATCCAATACCGCGACCGCACGGCCACGGTCTGCCGTGGATGCACCAACTCCGCAACGCGTTCCCTCATGTCGGGACTGGCAAGCCCCGCCAGAACCGCCAGGAAAACCGCCGCAACGGCCAGCCAAACCCTCTTCCGCACCCGGGCAAGCACCCGGAACGCCCCTCCCCCCCCGACCAGCGCCATGGCCAGGGCGCCCATTGCAACCCCCGCGATGGCCCCGCGGCTCGCGCTCATCACCAGCACCCCCAGGATGCCTCCGATGGCCACCCAGCGCCAGCGCCCCCTCCAGCCGTACGCCGTGCAGAGGGCCGCCAGCCCGAGGAATTCCGCCGCCTGGTTCTGGTATCCGATGGTCCCCACCATCCGCGCCGGATAGTAAGTCATCTCCCTTGTCACTTCCCCCCACAGCGGATCCAGCCCCCACCACTGGAAGAACATCAACACCGCTTCCGCGAATCCCGAAACCGCCACTGCGCGCGCCAGCAACCGCTTTTCCCCCTCCGTCCAGCGGTTCGCGGCCGCGAGCGCGAACATCGCGCACGGCATGGCCCACGCCATCCATGGGGCCGCCCAATGCCCCCAGCCATCTCCCAGGAAATTCCGCACCCCCATCCACGCGAACAGCCCCCACCAAGCCGCCTGCAACCCAAGCGCTCCTGAATAGCGTTTTCCCCGCAGCACGCCCCACGCCAACCACGCCGCGAGCCCGCCCCAGACCAGACGCTTCGGCAGTTCGAAGGCATCCCCGGCTTCGGGAAGCACCACCCACGGAGCCAAGGCGACACAAGCGGCGGCGCCGGCCGGCCATACCCCCCAGCACCGGTTCCCTTGTGGGCATCCGGTTCCGCCGCGGGCTTTTTTGTGGGGCATTGTCCTGTTGCGTTCCATGCAATCCAGTTTGTACCCCCTGCCACCGTCCGGCGAAAGCCTGAAAACAATCTTGTCCCCGGCGAAAACAAACCGGGGCGGGCGGCCGGTGTCCGGCGAACCTGCCCCGGGAACGGGCGGAGGATGCCTATTTCAGGGAAACGCCTACCCGGAAGAAGCGCCGGTCGCCCTCTTCTTCATCCGTGCGGACGGGATTGAATTCCCCGGAAAGCGAGGACGCCGCCTCGATTTGGTACGCACGGGTTTTCTCGTCTTTGGGTTCGCATTCCACCTGCCATTCCCCATCCTTGTATTGCAGGGAAGTGACCCGGAACACGTCCGCCTTGTCCTCGGGATTGGTCCCGGCGACATATTCCTCCCAAGCGGTCTTGCCATCCCCGTCGTAGTCCGCCACCGCCGCCGCCTCGCGGTCCCCTCCCGCGGCGGCCAAGGCGTTGACATGCTTGTCCAACCAGGTGTTCGGAACCGGCACCGGGGTTCCCGCCGTTGCATTGTCGGACGGGTCGAACGGGTTGTCGCCGCCGGACAGTTCCCGGTCGTTGCGCACGCCGTCGCCGTCGCTGTCGTCGTAGGTGTTCGGCGCCGTGATGTCGAGCGTCGTGTCCAAGCACGGAACCCACTCGCCGGATTCTTCGTCCCACACGAAGTCGGGGACCGCACGCGGCGCGAAAGGCCTCATCTTGGGGTGCCGCAGCAGGATCGAGTGGGACGCGCTGTGCCACAGGTCGCCCTCGTACGATGCGGGGTCCATTCCGCCGACCGTTGCCGGCGTCACATCGCCCGCCGGCAGGTAGTCGACATAGATGTCCATTCCGGGGACCGCGCTTCCGACCGCGACGCTCATCGCCGGTTCCGACGCGGCGGCCAGCGGAATGCTGATTTCCGCCTCCGTTCCCGCTTCCACGCGGAACTCCACGGGCCGCGGCCGCAGGTATCCGTCCTTCTTCAGCAGCAGGATGTGCGCATGGCTGGCCGCGGCCGAGAGGTTCCCGACCGTCAAGGGCGTCACGCCCAGCGGTTTGTCCGCGTAGTCCACCCAGACCTCCGCGCCGGCCGGCTCGGTCACGATCCGCACGCTGCCCGATTCGGAGGAAAAGTGGGGGCAGGCTTCCACGGTTGCGCCTTCCTGTCCTTCCACGGGAGCCTGTACCGGCGCTTGCGCTCCGCTCTCCGGGCGCTTCACGGACACGAGGTGCGGCAGGAGCACCGTGCCGTCGAGCCCGGAAATCGAGGTGGCCACTTCGCCCAGGTCGAGCAAGCCGTCCTGTCCCGGTTTCGTCGGCCACATGTCCAGGTAGATTGCCGTTCCCTCCGGCAGTGGGACCACGGAACAGTCCTCTTCGTCGAGCCACTCCCCGTTGCCGGCGAGGTGGGCTTCCACTTTCGCCATCGCCCGGCCTTCGCCCCGCGGCAAATCGAAATCCAGGCCGCCCACCGCGCCGCCCATCGTCGACACTTCGGCCACGTCAGGATCCACCGCACCGGGGGCTTCCACCCGCAAGGCATAGGTTCCCGGGATCACCCCGTCGATGAGCCACCGCCCCTCCTCGTCCGCCTCGGCGCGCCCGACCGCATTGCCTGCGGCGTCCAGAAGGCTGACCGCCAGCGGCCCGGGCGGCGGAGCTCCCTCCACCGTCACCGTCCCGCCGACCGTCACGCGTTCCCAGGGTTCCCATGCCTCCGGATTGCGTCCGTACAGGGGTTCCAGAACGTCCGCGATGCTGTCTCCGTCCGTGTCCGCCGCCAAAGCCGTGCAGTGGCTCTCGCCCAAGGCGATTCCCGAGACGGACCCTTGCAAGCCGGCCGGCACGTCGTGCATTCCGGTTTGGTAGGCCCCGCCCCAGACATGGACGTACCCTTCCGCGTCCAAGGCCGCCGCCGTCGGGAAGTTGGCCCCCGACACCGCGGCCGTGAAGCCGGCCGTGGAAACGGGCACTTCCGTCAGGCCGTAGTAGTTCTCCTGGTCTCCCCATGCCTCCAGCCGCCCGTCGGCCAACAGGGCGATGCCGGCAACCCATTCCACGGCTGCCACGGCCACGGCGGAGGTGACACTGGCGGGCACCTCCGTCGCCCCTTCCCACGAGTAGCCCCATGCCTCCACCGTCCCGTCCGCCTTCAATGCCAGCGCAAAACCGCCCCCCGCCGCAATGTCCACCACGTCGGACAACCCTTCCGGAACCTCCGCCGCCTGTGTGTACTCGCTCCCCCAGCCCACGACGCGGCCGTCGGCCGTCAACGCCAATGCATAGTCGGAGTCCAGCGACAATTTCACGACATCCGCCAAGTCGGACGGCATCGTCCCGGCCAGATCCACCCCGTTGGTCCAGGTTGTCCAGTCGCCCGTGTATTTCCACTCTTCCGTTTGCTCGTTGTATTCGGCATGCGCCCAGTCGTCCCAATAGGTTTCGACATGGCACGTCCGCCCCCACGAGGTGACGCTCCCGTCGTTTTTCACCGCAAACACGGCTTGTCCGGCCCAGGAGGAGCCGCCGATCGCAACCTGCGAAACGTCCGACAGCCCCGCCGGGACCGCGCACGCTCCGCTGCCCTGGTCGTTGCCCCACACCGAGACGGTTCCGTCCGAGAGCAATGCCGCGGTGAGTTCGCTCCCCGCGGCAAGCTGCACCATGCCGCTCACCCCCGGGGGGGGCGGCATTTCCGCAATCTCGCCGTCGCCCCAAGTCACCGGCACCCCGGCCGGTGCGGGCGACACCTTGAATCCTTCGCTGGTGGCCGTCCCCCCGTCGGTTTTCACCGTCAGCGTGTACGTACCGAAGTCGCTCGCCTTCAGCGACGCGATGTCCAGCCGTTCCGACATCGAGACCTCGACGCCATCCCGTTTCCAGGAATACTGGGCGCCCGCCAAATCCCCGTTCGCCTTCGCCCGCAGGACCAGCCGGTTCCCGGCGAATGCCGCCCCCGTCAGCTTGTAAATCCGCCCCACCGAGAGTTGCGCATCGGACATCACCCCCGCGGCCGGAAGCTCCACCGTGTCGATGGCCCGGGCGACCATTGCCATCCCGGCCGTCCACCACACGATTCCTGCCAACAACCAATTGTTCATCGCCTGCATTCGGTTCCTCCGTTGTGTGCCAAGGGAATTCCAATATGGATGGGCAGTATATGCGAAACCGCATGCCCGGGGCAAGTTCGTATACGCCTTGGAACAGGCACAGTGATTAAAACTCAAATCGGAAATTGACACATGGCGATGTTTCGGGGATGATGCAACCAAAAGTCGATTTTGAATCGCGGATGGTGTGTCGGCGGATTCCCGAGTTTGTCCCTCGATCCCATGGGCCGTGGGGGAAGGTGCGCATGCGCTTTCCCTGCGGTTGGGATTATTGACGGTCCGGGGATGCGGCGGATACCAGTCGGGCAACCTCTTCCCTGTCCCGGAGAGGCGGCTCGGGAACCTAACATGGGGCTGAAGGACGAACGCGCATGAAAAAGTGGATGAAGTGGATGCTGGGTGCCCTGGCCGGGTTGTCGGTCTTGGTTTGGAACGGGACGGCATCGGCGGAGTTGGCCATTTCGACTGAGGAGCTTCCCGAAGCGACGGAGTTGGTGGCTTATGAGTCAGTGCTGGCGGCGTCCGGAGGTGTGTTGCCTTATTCCTGGACAGCGGTTGGCGAGGGGTACCAAGAGGGGGCGCAGACGGGAACATACGCGGAAACGGGTACGGCCCAGGGGTGGCAGGAGGATGACGGGTGTTGGGACTTGGCTTTGCCGTTCGCGTTTCCCTTCTTCGGCAACTCCTACACGACTGCAAAAATCAACAGCAACGGGACGATTTCTTTCGGGGATGACTATTTCTACTACTGGAGCTACGACGAGGGGCGGTTTCTGGGAAATCCCGTCATCGCGGTGCTGTGGCGCGATTTGGGGACGTACTCCGGCGACGTGTACGTGGAAATGGGGGCCGATTGGGTGAAGGTCCGGTGGGGGGCGGAGTATCTGGGAGGCGGGGCGGTGAACTGCTCGGCCACACTGTTCGCGGATGGGCGGATCGTGCTGGCGTACGGAGCGGGGAACGCAACGGGTGGTTTTGTCGGCATCAGCGCGGGGGACGGCGAGTCGTCGCTGGTGTCGGCCATGAGCAATGCAGGGAGCCTGGACAACGCGGCCGACATCGTGTTCGCCCCGCGGGGGTTGCCGGAGGGGTTTGGGCTGACGGAGGCGGGGGTGCTCCAGGGGGTGCCGCAGAACCCCGGCCTCTTCACGTTTACGGCGGTGGTAACGGACGCCAACGGGGCGACGGCAAGACGTCCGCTGACCTTGGAAGTGGCGGAGAATCCGGCCATCCGTCCGGCGCTGGCGAAGACATCTCCGGTACAGGGGTACGTGAACCTGAAGACGGCGACGTCCAAAAAGTTCTGGGTGAAAGCGACGCATCCGTCCGGCGGGACGCTGTCGTACGAATGGAGCGTGGACGACGGGGTGGTTGCCGGGACAAAGACCAATTACACCTACCGGCGGACGGACACGGCGATGCACACGGTGCAGTGCACGGTATCGGCGGCGGACCTTGCGCGCACGGTCACGGCGGAATGGCAGGTGGGGGTGCTGACGGTGGCCGGGCCGGAGGATGTGACGGTGTCCTACGGGCAGAACGTGCTGTTGCAGGCGGATGTTACCAGTTCCCTGCCTGTCGACGTGACGTGGCATGACGCGGATGGGAACGAGGTGGGGTATGGCGATGCGCTTGCAGTGGCGGACATGCGGGCAACGGCTTCCTACTACGCGGAGGCGACGAGCGCCCTGGGGACGGTGACGGGGCGGACAGCAACGGTGACGGTGGATGCGGCTCCTGCGGTGGGGCATATCTACAAGTTGACGGGGGCACCGGTCACGGGGAACCGGCTGGTGTTGCGGGCGAAGCCCTACGGGGATTTGACGGACGCCTCCTATTCGTGGAAGCGGGACGGGGTGGAAGTGGCCACGACGGAGCGGCTGGACATCGCGTCGCTGGGGGCGGGCGACTTCGGGACGTACACCCTGACGGTGACAACACCGCTGGGCACGGCAACGAGCGGGGGATTCGTTCTGGAAGAAGCCCCGAGTGGCGTGCCGGTGGTGTGGGGGAGTGACTGGGAGCTCCACCCTGTTCCAGCCGGACTCTCCGGGGTAGTGCAGGTGGATGCCGGAAGCCAATGGGAAAACGCTTTCGAGGTCGCGTTGCTGGCGGACGGGACGGTGGCAGCTTGGGGCAACAACGGCTACGGCGCATGCAATGTGCCAGATGGTTTGTCCGGGGTGTCATGGGTTGCGGCCGAGGCCAACAGCTGGAGTTCGGGCCAGGCGTTCGCGGTGAAGAGGGACGGGAGCGTGGTGGGGTGGGGAATGTCTGACACGGATTTGATTGGGACCATTCCCGAAGAACTGTCGGATGTTGTGAAAATCGCCGCAGGTTCGGGCTCCGTCCTTGCGCTCAAAGCGGACGGGAGCGTCGTGGCATGGGGAACCGGATTGGTTGCTGAGATGCCGTACGGGATGGCGGACGTGGTGGACATAGCCATCGGATCAAATTTCGGGCTGGCGCTGATGGCGGATGGAAGCGTAAGGGCCTGGGGATTCTCCGATTCCGGCGCAACGGATGTTCCCGGGGACTTGTACGATGTCACGGCCCTTTGTGCCACTCACAGCGATGTCGCCGGAGTGGCCTTGAAAGCGGACGGGGCACTGACAGGGTGGGGCGACTCCCACAATTGGTATGGGATGCGGGATGTTCCCGGATCGGATGAAGGTTTTGTGGCCGTGAGTGCAGGCGGATATTTCGGAATGGCGCTTGACCAGGGGGGCAACGTGAGCCTGTGGGGCGACACATGGTCGGCTGGGGAAGTACCGGCTTTTGTTCAAGGGGCGACTTTGGGGGTCGAGGCCGGTCCTTACCATTGCGTGGCATTGCTGGCGGACAGCGACGGGGACAGCGTGGCGGATGTGCTGGAGCCCCGCTACGGCCGCGACCCGTCGGTGTGGGAACCGTGGGAACGGGTGGCGGTTCGGGGAACGGTGGCGGTGGAAGGGGAAGCGCCGGCCGGAAGCGTGAAGGTCCTCCTGCTGGACGCGGAAGGCGACGCGGTCGGATATGCGTATGCGGACGAGTCGGGTGCGTGGCTCGTCGATGGCGTGCTGCCGGGCAACTACTCCCTGCGGGTGGAGGCCGCCGGGGCGGTGGATGTCGGCATGGCCGGAATCTCGACGATGGACGGTCCGGTCGCCGGGCTGGATTTCGACCTCGTGCCGGGCGAAGGGGTGGCCCTGGCAGGGGTGGAAGCGCATCTCGCCTCCGACGGGGAGGCGTGCAGCGAAGCCAGTTGCAGCGTGGTTGAATTGCCGACGGGGACGGCGGCGTACCTGGACATGTGGCCGGTGGAACCGGACGGGAACGGCTTGATTGATTTGGGAGAAGTGGCCGACGGCCCTTCAACACTTGACGGGACGGAGCTCCTGCCGCACCTTGTGACCGTGAAGCGCCCCGAAACCGGCGCCCAGATGCCGGTGCCGGCCCCTGTGGCGGGGCGGGAAAGCGCGACCGTGGCCGCCAACCCCCACTTCTCCCCTGAATCGGGCAGCGTGCGGATCGTGACCGATCCGGCCGGTGCGGAGGTTTGGGTGGACTACGCGGACGCACCGCTGGGCGTGACGCCCTTGACGGTCGGCAACCTCTCGGCCGCGGCCAGCCATGCGCACATCCTGCTGCTGAAGAAGGACGGATACCTGCGGCCGCGGCCCGTTGAGTTCCGCGTGGAAGCGGGAACCGAGGCGGAGATCAACATTCCGCTGGCCGATGCCTCGGAACCGGCCCTGAGCGTTGCGGTGGAAAGCGCCATTCCCGGAATGGAAATCCATCTCGACTATTTGCCGACGGGCGAGGTGACACCGGCAACGGTCACCGGCCTGGATCCGGCTTCCTACGTGGGCTACCTGTGGGAGAGCGCTCCGCACTCGATCCTGCTGCGGCACGCGCAACTGCGGCCTTTCGCGCCGCGGGCGATTCCGGATGATTGCATCTGGGACGAGGAGGCCGGCGGGTGGCTGCCCTCGGCACTCTCCATCACGGCCCCGAGCATCTACGACGACACCGACGGCGACGGCGTGCGCAACGATGTCGAGGTCGCGGCCGGAACCAGCCCATTCGATCCGGCCGAATATCCGGTGGACCAGGTGACAACGTTCGATGGCAACGGCGGAACGCCGGCCATCCAGAAGATGACCAATGCAATGGGTGTGGCCTACGGGACCTTGCCGACGCCGAAGTGGACGGGCCACATCTTCCTGGGATGGTTCACCAAGGCCGTCGGGGGCGAACAGGTGACGGCCGCCGACATGGTGACGCCGGCGCCGGCCAGGACGCTGTACGCCCACTGGACGGACCAGCAGGTGACGACCTTCAAGGGCAACGGCGGCAAACCCGCGACGCAGGCGACGACGAACACCATCTACGCGGAATATGGCGAGATGCCGGTTGCCACGCGGTCGGGCCAGGCGTTCCTGGGCTGGTTCAACGACCCGACGGAAGGCAAACGGGTCTACGAAACCTCGAAGGTGACGCTGGCGGCCGCACGGACGCTGTATGCGCACTGGACGGACCGGCAGGTGACGACCTTCAAGGGCAACGGCGGCAAGCCGGCGACCCAAAAGACGACCAACACCATCTATACTGCCTACGGGACGTTCCCGGAGGTCGAGTGGGCGGGCCACGTCTTCCTGGGTTGGTTCAACAGCCAGACGGAGGGAAAGCAGGTGTACACGAACTCCAAGGTGACGCTGGCGGCAACCCGGACGCTGTATGCCCGCTGGACGGACCGGCAGGTGGTAACGCTCAAGGGCAATGGAGGTTCGCCTTCGTCCAAGGTGGTGACGAACACCATCGGGGCGGCGTACGGGGCGCTGCCGGCGCCGAAATGGTCGGGCCACATCTTCCTGGGCTGGTTCACGGCGGCGGCCGGCGGCACGGAAGTCACGCCGGAGGACCCGGTCACGCAGGCGACCGCCCGGACCCTGTATGCGCACTGGACCGACCGGCAGGTGACGACGTTCCTGGGCAACGGCGGGAAGCCGCTGGCGCAGGTGACGACCAACACCATCTACGCGGATTACGGGGTGTTCCCCGAAGCGAAATGGTCGGGACACGCGCTCGTGGGCTGGTTCAACGCGCCGGAAGGCGGAAAGCGGGTGTACACGAACTCGACGGTGACGCTGGCCGCGGCCAGGACGCTGTACGCCCAGTGGACGACGAACCAGGTGACGACGTTCAAGGGCAACGGCGGCACGCCGGAAATCCAGAAGACGACGAACGCCATCTACACGGCCTACGGTCTCTTCCCGGAG
>JAEEGL011185632.1_pt1 | contig 10898 bp, 7 predicted proteins | sample 9134231 | NCBI WGS metagenome assembly JAEEGL01 (sample SAMN16246548, study PRJNA631951) | gut metagenome | biome: gut microbiome; feature: rumen; material: fiber-attached | host: Bos | place: Iran: Karaj | collected 2018-10
TAGCACCCTCTGACAAAGCTCAAATACCGGTTTTTCGGGGATATCTCCGGGGCTCTGCGCTCCGGAGATATCCCCCGACAATTCTCACCCAAAGACGATTCGATTCAAAAAGGCGGGAAACATCGATGAAAAGCTCGCCGGCTACGGCTTTATCCTGCGCTATACCGAAGACCAGTACAACAGTGAGGCGACTATCGTATGGGTAAATAAACTGGAAGAAATATGCAAGGGCAGTCCCTTCCGTCGGGGCTGCCCCTCTTCTTATGCAGCCTCACCTGTTTGGCTGTGAACACCGGTGCCGCGCCAATAAAAACTGTGATTCCGGAACTGCATTCCTGAGCTCTCATTCCATCCGGATCATTGAAATGTCAAAATCTTATCCGGATTGGACAGAATCTTTATGCAGTTTTGTGCAACTTTATTGATTGACTCCCCTGTGAGATCGTGCTATCATACATTCATCACACCTAATCAATACAAATCTACAACAAACGGATCAACGGAGGAAACCACCATGAAGAAACTTGTATCTCTGCTTCTGGCGCTCAGCATGATGCTGTGTCTGTTTGCCGGATGCAGCTCCTCGAAGGGAAACGATTCCCAGGCGGGAGGCGATTCCGCTTCTCCAAAGGGGGAAGGCGTCAATGTTGCAATGGCATTCCAGATCACCAACCTGGACGAGGGCATCAATACGGAAACGGGCAGTGATTACATCCTCAACCACCTCTATGCCGGCCTCTTCCGCAAGGATGAGAACGGAATTGCCCACAACGAGCTCTGCAAGGACTACACCATCAGCGAAGACGGCTTGACCTATACCTTTACGCTGGTGGACGACGCTCTTTGGAGCGACGGCACCCCCATCACCGCTTACGATTTCGAATACGGCATGCTTCGCGCCCTCTCCTATGGGGTCGACAATGCTTATTCCATCAAGGAGATCCTCAGTTACCTCAAGGGCGCTAAGGAGTACAACCTCCATGCCTGCGAAGTCGGAAACGACTTCGACTGCACCGTGGAGGATCACAGCTCGGTCGGTATCCACGCCCTCGATGAGAAGACGCTTCAGGTCGAGCTCTTCGCCCCCTGCGCCTTCCTTCCCGCTTTGACGGCCTCCAGAGCCTGGGTCGCCGTGCACCAGAGCACGCCGCAGCACGACTCGGTGTGGTCCCTCAAGGCCGGGTTCCCCACCTCGGGCCCCTATGTACTCGATGAGATCAACCCCAACGAAAAGGCCGTTCTGAAAAAGAGCGACACCTACTTCAAGAAGGACGACATCACGATGGATACCGTCACCTTCTGGTGCATGACCGATGAAGACGCCCAGACCCTCGCCTTTGAGACCGGCGAGATCGATGTGGCCCTTGCCATCACCTCCGATGCGGCCGACAAATATGCGGGCACCGACACCGTGAAGATCATCAAAGAGGGCACCAGCTACTTTGTCGCCATCAACTCGGGCGAAACCGGTCCCGAATCACTGAAGGACGTCAACGTCCGCCGCGCCCTCGCACTCGCCATAGACAAGGATTCGATCTCTCAGGTGCTGGGAGCGCAGTACTATCCCGCGCTCAACGGCTACATCCCCCACGGCGCCCCCGGCGAAACGGCGGAGTTCCGCGATGAGGGCGACGCCGACGGATACACCCTCGTCTATGACCCCGACCAGGCCAAAGAGCTGCTTGCCAAGGCCGGTTACGATGAGAGCAATCCTCTCAAGCTCCACTATAAGTACAGCAACAACAGCATCCACGGCGATGTGGCCACCCTTCTCCACGCCTTCTGGGCCGCCGTCGGCATCGAAGTTGAGCTCGACAGCGTGGAATACGGCGTGTACTACGATCAGATCGACCAGGGAGATTTTGAGATCTGCCGCTATGCCGACAGCGTCTCGGACGACGCCATCCGCCTGCTCAAGCTCTGGACCACCGAGGGCCAGGTTGTCGCAGCCGTAAGCGACCCCGTGTATGACGAGATGTGCGACAATACGCTGCAGCTCAGCGACCACGCCGCATACATCAAAGCCATGCATGAGATGGAGGACTATCTCGTGGAGGAGAACGTTTACCTCATTCCTCTGTTTGAATACATGACCCCCATTCTCATCTCCGACCGCATCCAGGGGATGACCCTTTGCGGAATCGATCCCTTCTTCGGTTACAGCACGATCGCCGAGTAGCACCCTCTGACAAAGCTCAAATACCGGTTTTTTCGGGGATATCTCCGGGGCTCTGCGCTCCGGAGATATCCCCCGACAATTCTCACCCAAAGACGATTCGATTCAAAAAAGGCGGGAAATATCGATGGAAAAGATTAGGATGGAAGACATTGCGAAGCTGAAATTCCTCAGCAGCCCGATGCTGAGCCCAAACGGGAAGCAGCTCGCCTATCTGATCACGGAATCCGATCGGGAAAACAACTGCTACAAGACCAATATCAACCTCTACGACACCGCTGCAAAAGCGGAACGCGCCCTTTCTCACGACGGCAAAGACAAGAGCTTTCTCTGGGACGGCGACGATCTGCTGCTGGTGCGTGCCGAATATGAGGAATCCGACAAATCAGAGCCCCACAACCCCAAAACCCCGTATTACCGGATCAATCTCAAAACCGGAGAACGCAGCAAGGCCTTCGACATTCCGTGCGAGGTCACACACATGGAAAAATTCAGAGAAGGCGTGTATGCCGTGACGGCCGTCTACGATAAAAACGCACCCGACCCTGCCGTAACGCCGGAGGACGTGTGCAGGGAAGAACTCGACTATCATGTGATCGAAGAGGCCCCTCTGTGGAGAAACGGAGAGGGCTTTGTCGCGGGGAAGCGCAATGTTTTGTATCTGTTCTCCGAAGCGGACGCCTCCCTGACCGCCGTGACCTCTCTGACCACCGATGTGAAGCACTATCAGATCTGCGGATCGCAGATCGCCATCGTGGGCAGAGACTGGCAGGATCTGATTCAGGATACCCTCTGCGAGCTCTACCTCTATGACGCAGATAAGGGTTCCCTCGCGTGTATTGTGGCGCCGGGCGCCGGCAAGGTGGGACGCGCTGCCTTCCTCGGAAACCAGCTGCTCTATACCTTCTCTGACAACAAGGCCTACGGCAACACCCAGCTCTGTGATTTCTATCTCTACGATATCGCCTCCAAGACCTCCTCGTTCCTCTGCAGACACGGCGGTCTTGCCATCGGCGCCACGGCGACAACCGATCTCTGCTATGGCTCCGGCTTCACCTTCAAAACCGTGGGCGACAAGGTCTTCTTTGTCGCACTTTCGGGCTTTGAATCCGCGCTCTACTCCATTGATTCAGCCGGCGCCATTGAAAAGCAGGCCTTCTTTGAAGGGGGAAGCGTGCAGTTTTTCGACGCGGGAGCGGAGAGTCTCTTTGTCGCAGCCGCCGAAAAGGACGGCATGACCGATCTGTACCGCTGTTCCTACAAAGGCGGCGCGGTGGAAAAGATCGTGGCCCCCAACGGCGCCTTTCTCTCAGGCAAGCGTATCAGCCCCATCGAGCCCTGCTCCTTTATCAACAGCGCAGGCGTGCCGATCGACGGCTGGGTAATCCGCCCCCTTGACTTCGACGAAAACAAGCGCTACCCCGCGCTTTTTGAGATCCACGGCGGTCCCCGTGCCGCCTATGGCTGCGTGATGGTGCACGAAATGCAGATGTTTGCAGGCAAGGGATATTTTGTCTTTTTCTGCAATCCGCGCGGCAGCGAGGGAAAAGGCGAGGAGTTCGCCGACATTCGCGGGAAACACGGCACCATCGACTATGACGATCTGATGGAGTTCATGGACCATGTTCTCGAGGTGTTTCCCCAGATCGATCCGAAACGCGTTGCGGCGGCCGGCGGCTCCTACGCCGGCTTTATGTGCAACTGGATCGAAGGCCATACCGATCGTTTTGCCGCCATCGCCTCCCAACGGAGCGTGGGGGATTTCGTGATGGACTTCTGCATCAGCGATATCGGATTCACCTATGACCGTGAGGCGGCCGGCGGGGATCCCTGGAACGACACCGAGAAGCTGTGGTTCCACTCCCCCTATCGCTACGCCCCCTTTGCGAAAACCCCCATTCTCTTTATCCACTCTCTCTGTGACTATGATTGCACCATCGATCAGGGCGTGGAGATGTTCCAGGCTATGAAATACTTCGGCGTACCCAGCCGCATGTGCCTGTTTGAGGGAGAAAACCACGAGCTCTCCCGCTCGGGCAAGCCGCGGCATCGCATCCGTCGCCTGAAGGAGATCGCCGACTGGCTCGACCGCTATCTTTTGGGCCCTGCCCACTGATACCGCAAGGAGAGAACGCCATGCCAAAATACATCGCAAAACGTCTGCTCTTCGGCCTGCTCACCCTGTTTGCGCTCGCCACCATTACCTTTTTTATGATGCACATGATCCCCGGCTCCCCCTTTGCCGGAGAGATGCGCCAGATTTCCGACGTAATCCGCGACAGGCTGATCGCACAGTATGATCTGGATAAGCCGATCTATGTGCAGTATCTCAAATACCTCAAGAATATCCTGACCGGTGATTTCGGCACCTCACTCAATCGCAAGGGCACCAAGGTGGTCGACATCATCGCACAGGGCCTTCCCTATACCGCCTCGCTGGGATTTGTGGCCTTCTGCATCGCCATGGTGGTCGGCATCACACTGGGGGCCATCGCCGCCTTTTCCAAACAGCCCTGGATCAATGCCGGCGTGGCCTTTCTCGCCACCATCGGCGTCAGCGTGCCGAGCTTTCTGGTCGCGCTGCTGATGATGCTGGTGTTCGGCGTGAAGCTGGGTTGGCTCCCCCTGATCGGGCTTTCCTCTTGGAAGCATTATATCATGCCAGCCACCGCTTTGGCCTTCGCCCCCATTGCCATGATCTCAAGACTGGTTCGATCCGGCCTGTCGGAGGAGCTTCGCCAGGACTACATCACGCTGGCAAAAAGCAAGGGGACCGATCCCCTTGTCGTCGTGCTGCGCCACGCGCTCAAGAACGCCATTCTGCCGGTAATCACCTATGCGGGCCCGTTGCTGGCGACCCTGGTGACCGGCTCCTTCGTTGTGGAAACCATGTTCACCATCCCCGGCATCGGCTCGGAGTTCGTAAAAAGCGTGACCAGCCGCGACTATACCTTTATCATGGCGCTCACCGTGCTCTACGGTGCCTTCATCATCATCGCCGGAATCGTGACCGATCTGATCTCGGCCGCCATCGATCCGCGTGTGCGGTTGAAGTGAGAAAGGCAGGAACTGCATGAATCAAACCGTAACGTCAGAGCAGGGGCTCAATCTCTTTGCCCCCCTCAGCGAAGACGAAAAGAACAATGAATTCATCGCCGTCGAGTCCAAAACCTATCTGCAGGATGCGTGGGCGCACTTTCGGAAAAACAAACTGGCGCTGATCAGTTTGTATTTCCTGCTGTTCATGCTGCTTCTGGCCATCTTTGTGCCGATCTTCTCGCCCTACAGCTACTATGAGCAGGACCTTACGATGACCAACGTCCTCCCCTGCGCTGCACATCCCCTCGGCACCGACAAATTTGGGCGCGATATCTTTGTGAGAATCATGTATGGGGCGCGGATTTCCCTTGCAGTCGGCTTTGCCGCCGCCTTTATCAATCTGTTTATCGGCGTGATCTACGGAGGCGTGTGCGGCTATTTCGGCGGCCGTCTCGACATGGTGCTGATGCGCTTCGCCGATATCATCTATTCCATTCCAAGCATGCTCTATGTCATTATGGTCATGCTGGTGTTCGGCTCAAACATCTTCTCGGTGCTGCTCGCCATCTCGGTGAGCGGCTGGATCGGGATGGCCCGCCAGGTCCGAACCCAGGTGCTGAGCCTCAAGGAACGGGAATATGCGCAGGCCGCCCGTGTGATGGGCGCCGGACACTGGCGGATCCTCTTTCAGCATCTGATCTCCAACAGCATCGGCCCTATCCTGGTCAATATGACCCTCATGGTGCCGGAGGCGATTTTCACTGAGGCCTTTCTGGCCTTTGTCGGCATCGGCATCAGCATCCCCCAGTCGAGCTGGGGCTCCATGGCAAATGAGGCACGCTCTCTGCTGCAGAGCCATCCCATCCAGATGCTGTGGCCGGTGCTCGCCATCAGCCTTACCATGCTGAGCTTGAATTTTATCGGCGACGGGCTCAACGAAGCTCTCGACCCGCGAAAGCGCTGAGGTGCCCACTATGGATAGCTTACTGACAGTGAAAAACCTCTCGGTTGATTTCCAGACCGACCAGGGAACGGTGCATGCCGTTCGCGGTATTTCCTTCGACGTGAAAAGCGGGGAGATCCTCGGCATCGTCGGAGAGTCGGGCAGCGGAAAATCCGTGACGATGTATTCGATCATGGGCCTTTTGACAGACAACGCCGAGATCCGCTGCGATCAACTGGAATTTCAGGGAGTCGATATCAACCCGACCCATTTTGAGGACAAAAAGGGGTACCTCGCCGCCATGAAAAAGCTGCGGGGCTGCTCGATGTCGATGATCTTCCAGGACCCCATGACCTTTTTGAACCCCACCATGCGGATCGGCAAACAGCTCTGCGAGCCGATCCTCAACCACACCAATCTGACCAAGCAGCAGGCCATGCAGCGTGCCTTGGAGCTGATGGCGCTGGTCGGGATCCCCTCTCCGGAAACCCGCATCCGCCAGTATCCCTTTGAATTTTCGGGCGGCATGCGGCAGAGGATCATCATCGCCATCGCCATGGCGAACAATCCCCTGCTCATGATCGCCGACGAGCCCACGACGGCGCTCGACGTGACCATCCAGGCGCAGGTGCTGGAGCTCATCCGCACCGTCAGCAAACAGATGCAGTCTTCCGTGATCCTGATCACGCACGATCTCGGCGTGGTGGCAAGCCTGTGCGATCGGATCCACATCATGTACGGCGGAAAAATCGTGGAAACCGGCACCGATCGGGAGATCTTCTACTCCCCCAACCATCCCTACACCGCGGGGCTGCTCTCCTGCATCTTCGATCCCCGAGAAGAGCACAGCGAGCTCACCCCTATCCAGGGGTCCCCGCCCGACCTGCTCAGTCCCCCGGCCGGGTGTCCTTTTGTCGACCGGTGTGAGAAGGCCATGAAGATCTGCAAACTCAAAATGCCGGAATACACCCAGCTCTCCCCCACCCACAGCAGCGCCTGCTGGCTCAACGAGCTTGCGAAAGGGGGAAGCGAAGGATGAACACGGCCGACGTGATCCTCAAGGTGGAAGATTTGAAAACCTATTTCTATGCCGGAGGCGGCCTCTTTTCGCAGAAAAAGGTCATCAAGGCGGTCGACGGGGTCTCGCTCGAGATTTTCCGCGGCGAAACGCTGGGCCTCGTGGGCGAAAGCGGATGTGGAAAGTCTACGCTGGGCCGCACCATCGTGAAACTCTACGAGCCGGCCGGCGGAAAAATCTATTTCGACGGGCAGGACGTGACTGCTCTTCAGGGACCAAAGCTCAAGCAGTTCCGCAAGGACGTACAGATGATCTTTCAGGATCCCTATGCCTCCCTCGACCCGCGCATGACCATCGGCGAAATCCTCAAGGAACCGATGACCATCCACGAACTCTATCAGAATGACGCGCAGCGGGAGCAGCGCGCTGTGGAGCTCCTGCGCATCGTGGGCCTCAAGCCCGACCACATCCGCCGCTATCCCCACGAATTCTCAGGCGGGCAGCGTCAGCGTATCTCGATCGCCAGAACTCTGGCCCTCGATCCGAAATTCATCATCTGCGACGAGCCCATCTCGGCGCTCGACGTGTCGATTCAGGCGCAGATCATCAACCTGCTCAAGCAGATTCAGGAGGAAAGCGGCCTTTCATATCTCTTTGTGGCCCACGACCTCAGCATGGTCAAGCACATCTCAAACCGGATCGCCGTGATGTATCTCGGGCACATCATGGAGATCGGCGACAGCCACGAGCTCTATCTGCATCCGATGCATCCTTACTCCATTGCGCTGCTCAGCGCCGTACCGATTCCCGATCCCGTCGAGGGGAAGCAAAAGCATCCCGAACCCATCGCAGGGGAACTCCCAAGCCCTCTGAACCCGCCGACGGGCTGCCCCTTCAGCACCCGCTGTCCCTATGCAGATGATCGCTGCAAGCGGGAAATGCCTGCGCTGAAGGAGAAAAACGGACGCATGATCGCCTGCTTCCGCGTTGAGTGAGCCAATCCTTTTGCAAGAAACGTTTTGCCGTCCGGAAGACGATGTGGGCCTTTTCCCACAAGTTTTAAAATCCTTTCAAGCGGTTGATTCCCCTTGTTTTTTCACAAAAAGATGGCAGAAGCCTTCCCGCTTCTGCCATCTTTTTTTCGCTTTGATTTTATCTCGAATTCTTTTCGTTGCAGATCAGCCGCACTTTTTCTTCACACTCTGCTGAAAGAAAGGCTTTGCAGCGCCTCACACGGAGCTCTCCTGCTTACCGTCCGCTGCGCGGACCCATCGTTCGGCATATGATTCTTCAAAAAGCGCCGAACTCATCGAAAAGGTATCTGCCTTTACAGAATCAGCATCGCATCTCCGAAGGAGAAAAAGCGGTATCGGAGCTCCACGGCCTGGCGATAGGCCTCTAAAATATGCTCCCTGCCCGCCAGAGCAGACACCAGCATCAGCAGCGTGGATTCCGGGAGGTGAAAGTTGGTGATGAGCGCGTCGACCATCTGAAACTCATAAGGGGGATAGATGAAAATATCGGTGTCGCGGCTGCCGGCCTGCAGAACCCCATCCTTTGCCATGGATTCCAACGTGCGGCAGCTGGTGGTTCCCACCGAGACCACACGGTTTCCATTCCGCTTTGTCTCGTTGACCAGCTCCGCCGTCTCCTCGGAAACCGAGCACCACTCGGAGTGCATGTGGTGCTGGGTCACATCCTCAACCTTGACGGGACGGAAGGTCCCGAGGCCCACGTGCAGCGTGACTCGGGCCACGCCGATCCCCTTTTGCTGCACCTTTTCCAGCAGCTCCTCGGTGAAGTGGAGTCCGGCCGTCGGCGCCGCGGCCGAGCCACGATGGGTGGCATATACCGTTTGGTAGCGTTCATTTTCGGTGAGCGTTTCATGGATATAGGGCGGGAGCGGCATCTGTCCGATGCGGTCGAGTACCTCGTAGAAATTCCCTTCCCAGGAGAACCGGACCAGCCGCAGACCGCCTTCCAGTGTGTCGAGCACTTGGCCGGTCAGTCCCTCTCCGAAGTTGAAAACCGTGCCGGGCCGCGCCTTCTTCCCGGGACGTACCATGGTCTCCCAGAGTCCCAGCTCTTTCTCGCGCAGCAGCAGAAATTCGATCTGGGCCGTGCCGCTCTCCCTTGTCCCGAAGATGCGGGCAGGAATCACACGGGAATCATTGAGAACGAGAAGATCTCCTGCGTCGAGCTCTTCCACAATATCGGGAAACCGGCGGTGCCTTGTCTCCCCCGTGCGCTTGTCGAGCACCAAAAGTCGCGAAGCGTCCCGCTGCGGCAGAGGAGTCTGCGCGATCAGCTCCTCCGGCAGCTCATAGAAGAAATCACTGGTTTTCACGCTTGGTCCCTCATTTCAGTCTGCCTTAAGACAAACTCGATATCCTGATATCGGTAAAATAGTGATGGAGAATCTCCTCGTAATCCATATCCCGCTCGGCCATGCCCTTTGCTCCGAACTGGCTCATCCCCACATTGTGCCCAAGACCCGAGCCCGCAAAGGTGAAGGAGCTTCCGCCTCCGCCGCTTGCAGAACCCTTGGCCAGCACCAGCCCGTTCTCGGTCATCACATAGGGTTTTGAAGGCGACTCCACCAGCTCGTCGGAGCCCGTGATCACCGTGAGTGGGCCGCTCGGCAGCTTTTCTCCCCCTGCGGCATAGAGCGTTTCGCCGCCCTGACTTCCCCCGGTGATATCAAACCGCGGACTCTTCACAAGGCTCGAGAGCTTGATGCGCACATTGTCGCAGCCCGAGATGGTATATCGTTTCCCGTTTTCTCCCACAAAGGTCACCGCATACACATTATGGGCGGGTTCGGTATAGGTGGAGACATAGCAGTCTGCCACCCGATCGATTCCCGTTCCCCAGGAGGAAATCAGGCTGGTCAGCTCCGAACGCGTGACGGTTTTGGAAAAGTGCGTGATGGAAGCCTGATCCTCATAGGGGTCGGGCACGGCAGCGCAGTAAGGCGCTGTATCCCCGCCCCAGACATTGTGGGCAGATTCGGTATACCCTCCCGACGAGGAGAAATAAAAGGCGCTGACCGTTTTCCCCTGGTAGGTGAGCACTTCATCCCTCGTTTCCTCCACGGCCTGCCGCACCCGCGCAGTCTCTTTCGCAGTTCCATAGTATACCTGGCAGTGGGTGGTATTGCAAATATCGAAATCCTTGTGCTTATTGAGATTGCTCAAAAGATAGGAACGCGCGCAGACCGCCTGCGCCTTCAGCGCCTCAAGCGGCCAGGCTCCGTCCATCTCATAGGGGAGCACGCCTTTGAGATAATCGGCAAGGGAAAGGGTGTTGAGGAATGTGATATCCCCGCCGCTGAGACGGCGCATCTCGAAGGCTCCGTTGTAAGTATAGAGCCCCCGCTTCATCGCGCCGCCATCCATCGCACGAACGGCGGGCCAGGTTCCGCTCGGAGGGACGATCTGAGCGGCAATCGAGATCTCGTTGAGATCGAGCACCGTGATGACGTCCCGGGAGGGGCCGACAACCGAAAGAGACCCAAAGGGCAGGTACTCCGACATGGCCTCCCGATCCTCTTCGGCATACTGCTCGGCAGAATAGTGGTTGATGCGTACACGAAATTCTCCCTGCCGGAAGACGGGAAAAATCTCGTCGTTATATCCTGCGTCCCGAACCTCATCAATGAAGGAGAGGGCCTCTTCCACCGAGTCGAAATCATATTCCACTTCAAGGTGGTAGGGCTTAAA
>JAEEGL011314962.1_pt1 | contig 10898 bp, 9 predicted proteins | sample 9134231 | NCBI WGS metagenome assembly JAEEGL01 (sample SAMN16246548, study PRJNA631951) | gut metagenome | biome: gut microbiome; feature: rumen; material: fiber-attached | host: Bos | place: Iran: Karaj | collected 2018-10
GGGGTAGTTGGGATTGGCTGGCTCCAGGCGGACGCCGCTCTTGTCGCGGCGGTAGGTCTTCACGGTGAAGTCGCCGTCCACGCTGGCGATGATCACGTCACCGTCGGCGGGGCGGAGGGAACGGTCCACCACCAGCAGGTCGCCGTTGTTGATTCCCGCGCCGACCATCGAGTCGCCCTCGACGCGCACGAAGTACGTGGCGGCAGGACGCTTCACCAGAAGTTCATTCAGGTCGAGCGGCGGCTCCTGATACTGCTCGGCTGGCGACGGAAACCCCGCCACCACCGAGCCAGACACTTTTGCTGTTTTACTCACGACATAAATTATACCATAGCTGGTTCAGAAAGTCTGTGAGATCAAACACGGCAAGACAAAAAGGACGAAGAATCAAGGGTGCGGTAAGAAGAAGAATTTGTGAGCGTTCTACCATTGTGAAAGGACATCCTATGAACAACAATAAAAGAGACAGAAATCAGAGACCGAACGATGGACATTGGCTGCGAGGAGGCGGCAGCTTGTCAAGTTATTGTTCGGCCGTACATGCATTGTCAAAACGCCTTAACAATTCAAACAGGGTCGAAACCCCTGTAAATATTGGCTTGCGGAGGTGTTGTGATGACGAGAGCCATTAAAATATTAAGTATTAAATTTTTGGATTTCCCTCGCTTGCGGAACCCAAAATATGATATAATACGCGACAATGTTTCACCAGAAAAAGAAAGAGCGGTGACAAAGTGACTTCAAAAAGCAGAACGAGCTTAACGCGGAGGATGTTGAACGTCAAGGCGACGTCCTTTGTGCAGTCGTGCCTTGACACAATCCGTTAAACAACAGTCAAAAAGGAAAAAGACAAAATGAAGAAACTAATGATAACGGCGGCCTGCGCGTTTGCGGCAGGGGTTCTGTCGGCGCAGGACATGTCTGCTCCGACTGCGGTGGAACAAGCTGGAGCGGTCGACCAAGGCGCGGACGTGGCTGCTCAGGCCGACGCAAAGGCGGCGAAACTTGCTGCAGACGCCCCGTCGGACGAGTTCGTGTCGGCGGAAGATGTTGTCACCGCAAATCTTACGAAGATGAGCCTTGCACCCGGATATGACCGTAAGCGTAAGGCTATTATTGCAATCGGCACTGCCGAGGTGAAGATTGTCGATCCAGCTAACGACAACACCTTTATGGCAATTCGTGCCGCAAAGGCGAATGAGGCGTACCTCATGGCCAAAGCTGAAGTGATTGGCGCAATCAACTCCGACTTTTCAGCAATGGATCGAGCGTTGACAATGTCTGGATTTGGGGAGGATCCCATCCAGCAAAGCTTTGCCGAGCATCGTGCTGCTCTTGAGGCGAAGCGGAATGCGCTCGTTGAGAAGCTTGCCCAGCTTGACAAGGCCGAGGCTGCCGCTCTTAGAGATGTGACGATGACGGATCGCTTTGGCGCTATTCTTGAGGGGATAGCCAAGCGTCTGGATGAGAAATTCAATACTGCCGCGATTCGCGCTCATAAGAAAGCCGTTCGGGATCAGCTCAAGGCTGAGTGCGACGAAATGCTTGCGGAATACAAGGCGCTCGAAGAAGAGGCGAAGAAGATTCCTGCAGTTCCCAAGAATGAAGTGTCCAGTTCGGTCAAGATGCTTTCAAAAATGCCATTGCTGGGATCTTCCGTCCTGACGCAGGCTGAATCTTGGGACAAGACCGAGAAGATATATTCCGTTTCCATGGCCATCGTCTGGAGTCCCAAGTTGCAGGAGAATGCTGTCGCGTTGATGACGGGGGAAGCTGTTCCTTCTTCCAAGAAAGGCCAGTTCACGCCACAGGAATGGATTGCGCAACAGAATCTTGCTACTATGATCGGTCCGCGTCGCTTTACTGACAACGAAGGCAACAACATCTTTGTTGGTATCGCTGCCGTTGATTTGACAGGTTCTGTATCTGATCGCAAGGCCAAAAAGAAACTGGCTGACCTTGATGCACGGAAGGCTGTCGCTTTTTCTCTCGCTGGAGATTTGGAGTCGTACAGTGAGTCCTCCAAATCCTATAGGGAATACAATGATGACAATCGTGTGGCTATTGAGAAACTCAGAGACGTTGTCGGGCAGAAGTGCGACATCAATCTTCAGGGGTGTCTCCAGCTTTCGCGCAAGGAAGTGACGCATCCAATTTCCGGCAGGAGGACGTATATAACTGCATTCTACATCGAGCCGACGCTTGCGAAGGATGCCGCAGAGCTTCTGAAGAAATCCTATGCGGGGGCCATTCGTCAGACCAAAGCGACACAATATCGTCGCGGTCAGCATGCCGGCATGCAGAGGACTCTTGAGAATCAGCGCAAGTCGACCGCTGATTTCAACAGAGGCGTTGCTGATGGTGCTCAGGGTGTTGCAGGTGAGGTTCAGAGGCAGCAGAATGCCGCTAAGCAGAAAAAGTCGGTCTCTGTAGGTGCAACCGGGTCGAAGCGCCAGGCGCCGAATGGTCAGAGCCAGGGCGGAACTTTTTCCGGCGACGCCACGATTGACACTGATTTCTAAGCAGGAGGGTGTTATTCGGATTGTGTTGGAACCATCACGAAAAATCTTGAGGCTATGAACATGAAGAATGTTGGAGTCTATCTCGCATTTGCTTTTGTGATGGTTGTGTCTTCGGCGGCTTATGCCGCCGAAGACATGATCCCTTCTGAATATTATAAGACCGTGATCCTTGGCAGGCGTTCAGGCGTCTATGAGTATCAGGATAAATTGTTTATCCATTCAAAGGCGGCATTCAATTCCAAGAATCCGTCTGCTAAGAGTAAGGCCAAGTTGGATGCGATGCTTGGCACAAGCGAGGTGCTTCGTAAATGGGCAATTGACTACACGGAAAAAGACAGGGGAGAGAAAAAGGTACTTTCAAGTACCGAGCAATTCATTAAAGGGGTTTTAGACAAAGTTGATGATCGTTGGCAGTTCCCTGATTGGGAGATAACAAGCTCCTTGCAGTGCGTTATGAACGGCCGTCATGACGATGAATACGTGATAGGAATGTGCGGTGATAAGCAGCAAATTATTTCCTTGATCCCTTCTGCTTATAAGATGCCATGCGATGCAAAAACGTTGCGTGAAGCGGCTTTTTCCGTTACGAAGCGTTTTGCCAAGGGGTCGCAATCAATGCGTTTTGCCAGAATGTGTGGAGCTTGGGACATCGTTGGAATGGAAAGTGTGAATTCGCCTGATGCTAAGGAACTTCGTGCCTTCGATGTTGAGGTCGCGAAGTATCTTCAGGAGGCGCAATTGGCGAAGGAGCTTCGGGAAGAAGCGGCATCAATGAGTGAGCCGCAGATTGTAACTAATAGGACCTTGTCGATGAACGCGCAGGGCACAGAAGCCATAGAGAAGATCGAAATCGTGACAACGCGAAGGTTTCCCCGGATGCAGAAGTTGTTTTTGGATGAACAGAACGAGACTAACTTCCCGACTGCGAGGTTGGAATCTGGAGTGAAGGCAATTGCATCGTTATCGGGGAAAAATAAGATCGGGAGTGATGAACAGCGTAGGCTTTTCAAAGTTGCGCTCTGCGAAAGTCCGGGAGACAAAGAACTTTGGAATTTCTATGGTCGACTCTTAAGGGATGCTGGCGATTTTTATGGGGCGATTATTTGTTTCCGAAACGCGCACAAGTTGGATAGCAAGTTTGTCTATCCAATTGTCAACCTTGCTGTTACATATAAATTGCTCGGAAAAGACAGTTTGGCAATTGGGTTGGCTTTGTTCGGATGTGGAATGGCTGAAGACAATTGGAGCGTTTCTCAGCTCAATTCAATTCTTTGGAATGTAAGCGACAGCGGGATGGCAATACAGGCAACAGAGAACGCCAGCTCAAGGAGCAATGCTATAACTAATGCGCCAGTGAAAGATAAATCCCAAACCAAAGTGTTGCCAGATCCAGATAAGAAAATAGAAAATGGCAGCCAACGAGGCGGGCAATCGGTGAGAATGCAATCGCCGAGAGGATTCTCGTCAAGCGAGGTTGATACTAAATTGGACTTTTGATTGCAGGATTGAAAGATGAGAGAATTACGGGAAAAGAGCAAATTTATGTACGCGTGCAGAAAGGCCGTATCGAACCACTTCCTGTGGTGTATGTTGATTCTGTGCGGGGGGATGGTTTTCTGTGGTTTTGGTGCGGGTAGCGAGTCAGAGTTTGCTTCGTTTGGCTTTGACTCATCGAGTTTCGAGGCGGAGTTCAACTCTTTTGGGAAGCCAAAGAGTGACATAGCTCCTACAGCTAAAACAGGACAATTGCTGGCAGGCGAATACGCAAACGCGCCAGCAAAAGAAAAGCTGCGCTTGCTGCGTCTTGCGAAATGTGCAAATGCCGCATATCCCGGATATTCTCTGCCGGAGGGCTATAGGCCGTTTAGTGAAGACGAATGGCTTCGGTGTAAGCTACTTCGCTTTGCAGGGAATGGCCAGTTCAACAAAGATGGATATCTTAATTATGCGACTGGTTTGAGAGCGAGGCTGATGGTTCATGAAATATCCGGCGATGTTGTGGTTGCGTGGAGTGGATGTGACTTCCCTAAAGACCTGACAGGCTCGTCCATTGATGGTTTAACTGTGGTTCGCCAGTATTTAGGAAAATTAAAAGGTCAGTTCGAGCAGGCCCAGAAGATATTTCAGGGGATATTGGCCACGATGCCTGGAAGGATAGAAGTGGTCGGACATTCATTGGGAGGCGCTTTGACCACATACGTTGTGGCAGCGTCATCGGATATCGATGATCGCATTGTCGGCGTGACATTCAATGGACTGGGGTTGTCAAATGCCGTGCAAGCGAAATTGACGGCAACGCAACGGTTGAAGGCCGAGAAACTTCTTGTCAACGTCAAAGGGGCAGACGATCCGGTTTTCAAGTTTCCCAAGGCTCGGCATTATGGGTTAGTCTATAATGTTCCGCAGGATTGTGGTAGGCATTGGTTGGAGGCGCATTCTCAAGACACATTGATTGCGGAGATGCAGGTGCTTGCGACATCTGAAAGTGGTGACTTCTGGAAGGACAATGCATTGTAGGTGTCCTTATGAGCGAGTATTTCAACACTTCAATTGCGAATGCCTTCCGCCAGACGCTTGGCGGATTTGGCGTTATTTATATCTTGGCTTTTCTTCTGTGGCTTGTAAGCAGAAAGCGGCGTAATTATGGGGCGGGCGTAATGGGGCGGGCCTATTGTTACCTTGTTGCTCCGGGAGTGGCGTTTCACGAGATCTCCCATGCAATTGGTTGTTGGTTGACATTAACTCGCGTTCAAAAGATAGTGCTGTTTGAGATCAAGGATGGGCATTTGGGGTATGTGGTTCACAACCAGCCAAGTGGTCGTATTCTCGGTCCCATCAAAAATTTCATCATAGCGACAGGTCCTGTGTGGATGGGATGTTTGGCGGTTGTCCTATTTGGATGTTTCCTTTCTGGTTCTGGGTTCCTTCCCGTTTACGAGCAAACATTTGGCGGTACGACTCCTGGGATTGTTGAGTATGCGTTAGGAGTAGTGATGGCGGCCTTGGGAATGTTCGTCTCGATAGTTTGTGTATGGAATTGGACTTCCCCTCTATATCTGATCGCGCTCTATTTGTTCTTCTGCATTACCTCAGAAATCGTTTTAAGTGATGTTGACATTTCACAAACATGGAAAGGGCTTCTTTTTATAATCGCTTTCATATTCTTGTTCAATCTTCTGCCGGGAATCAATATGTATGCCTCTCGACTTTCCGATTGGGCGTCGAATGGTGTATTTGTAATTCATTCATCGTTGGTTTTTGTGTTGATGGTGGATGTTGCGTTCCTCTTGATATTTAAGATGCTCAGCAGAATCTTCCGAAAAAGGAGGCACAACTAATGCTGGCGTTGCTCTGCAATATTGCGTGGTTTCTGCTCGGCGGATTCTGGCTCGGCATGGCATGGGTAATTGCTGGCTTGATGTTCTGCTGCACAATTATAGGCATTCCGTATGGCATCGCGTCTTTTCGGATTGCTGGTTTTGCCTTTTTCCCATTTGGAAAGGATATAGTTCGCAGCGGTAGCGCCGGTGCTTGCACATTTGTTTTGAATGTTATTTGGGTGGTCTTTGCCGGATTTTGGTTGTGGTTGGCGGCGATTATTGAAGGTGTCGCGTTCTGCCTGACCATTATCGGCATCCCTTTTGGTTTTGGTTGTTTTAAGATCGCCAAGGTGAGTTTCGCTCCGCTTGGCAAAAAAGTTGTGTCACGATGATGTTGAGAAAGGATAAAATCATGAGAAGACAGTTCTGCATGTTTACATTAGTGGCCTGCGCACTAACTTGCGCATGCGCAGACGAGGTCACAGGCTATGGCTCTGGTGATGATCTCCAACAGGCGTTGGTGGCGGCAAAGGCCGATGCCATACACAATGCCGGGGGGAAGGCGGAGATCCTCGCCGAAGTCAAAAAAGACAAGTTGCTTACTGACGGCGGTAAATCTGAGAATGAAGCATGCTTGATTTCCTATGAAATAACGGAAAAGGGAGAGTCCTTTGACGGGACTTATGTCCGCATCAAGGCGATCATCTCAAAGAATGAAGATTATAAGCTGAAGGACGGTGCCCACGAAGTCAAAGGTTCCGGCGTCGGTACCAGTGATCGCGAAGCACTCATTATGGCGATCAGCGATGCGCTATTTGAGTCGGGGGCAAAGATCAAGGTTTTTGCCAAGTTCGCGGGAGAGGAAATGGTAGCCGACGAATCGAGCTTTTCGGCAAAAGGCATCGTAGCTGCAAGTGCCATTGAGTCAAAAGATCGGAGCGGTGACAAGTCAGTAGTCAAGGTAAAGTGCAAGATTGCATCCGAAAGTGTGGGGACGGTGGAATGTTCTGCCAAGGGAATGGCAGAAGATTTGACGAGTGCCTTGGCTGTTGCAAGAAGGAACTTGGTTCTGGGTGCTGGGTCTGAATGGACGGTTAATGCAAGCTATAAGAACGGGACTTTGTCCGGATATACATCCAAGCGTGAAAAGGCGGCTCATGTCTATAGGGTCAGCGTTTCGGAAGTCGAGAACAAGAACGGAAAGAGTTCGGTGAAACTTGCCGGGCGCGTCGGTGATGCCGGTTCCTCCGGCTCCATGATTGAACGCCAAGAGGCTGACGGCTGCGGATATGGAAAGACGCTTGAGGCCGCCTATAAAGCCGCGCTGGTTGATGCAATTGCGGAGGCGGGATGTGAAGCAAAGGCGAAGTCGGAGTACGACCATGGCCGCGAGATCAAAAGTTCTTCTTCTTGCAATAGTGTGTGTAACTACTTTGGCGATAAGGAGGTTACATTTATCAAGGACAATGGTGGATATCAGGCTAAGATTAAGACAATTATCGGCGGTGCGTTACCCGAGGTGGCAAAGGACATTGCTCAGACCGTTGAAGTCAAAGGTTTTGGAGGTAGCAAGACAGTTGCTGTTAATGATGCGAAGCAACGTGCTGTCGATAGCGTCTTTGGCTGCCCTGCAACAGTACGAATCGAAGAAGCCGACGGAGCCATTACCGCATTGTCTTATGATCCGACGCATTCAGACAAAGGATACGTAGACGAGTATGAGGTTGTCTCTGAGGATGACTCTTTCGGCGAGAAGATAGTTGTGATTCGCGCGGTGGTCAAGAATCACGACGGCGATTCAGGAAAGATGGGCTGGGTGGCCGCTTTGATTCTGATTGTTGTTGCGACAGGTATACTCGCTGCCGGAAAGTCGAAGTGGTGGGTATGGGTGTTGTGGATTTTGCTTGTCGCCGGATTGTTCAGCGCAGGACACTGGATTGTCGCAAGCACATTAATTCTTATGGCACTTTTCGCGCTTAAATCTTAAAACCAGGAGAAAACAATGACACAAAAATTAAGAAACTTTCCAGCCGTACTCGGCGCGGCTGTCCTTGCTTGTACAATGACCGCCTGTACGTCTCTGCAAAGCCAGATGAGTTCGTATGACAGCGATATACGTTCACATATGAGTGCCGAGCGATGGAATTCGGCCAAGGTACTCATTGATACGGCTAAGTTTGATTGTACTCCTGAAGAACAGCGGGAAGTTGATGCTTGGCGCACAGATGAACATCTTAAGTTGAAGAATGCCTTCTCAAAGGATCTTCAGAAGACGGTTGAAAAAGCCAACGAGTATTACCTTAAAGGTCAAATACCTGAAGGAGACAAGGTGCGTCAGTCGCTTAAGGACAAATACTATGGCGACCAAGGAGGAGCAGAGCCGGCCAAGCTGCTGTCGCTATCCCTCTTTAATGGTAATAGCCCTGAGAATCGAATCCCGGAATGTCTTGCACCCTGCATTGAACTTGCCTGGGTGCAGATGTTGAGCGACCGAAACATCGCCCGTATGATTGCAGCGTTCAACGGGTTTCAGAAGAGGATCGGCGACATCGACGTTAATGGTGGCAAGAAATCGATAAAGGAATTCGATGAAATAGCCGTCGGGTTCAAGAAGGTTGACAAATGGAAGGATAAAATAGATCTGTTCATGGAAATGCTGGCAGTCCCTGAGACCCGTAAGTGGGCACCGCTGGACCGTTCGCAGTATGCAGGTGCAATCAAACGGATGGAGAAGGTTCGTGATGAAGTCATTAAACAATACAAGACAAGGCGCTGGAATACGCGCGTAATCGACAGAAAGCATGACTACGAAAAGATTGTGCAGTTGAGCGCAGCGAAGAACTATCATGCTGCAATGCAGATGCTTTCTTCCCATGATTTGCTTGTGAAGCCAATCGGTCTTCAGGGTACGATGGAGTTTGATGACCAGGCAGAACGGTCAAAAGTTGCGAGTGGCGATCTTGGCGAGGCGATTGTCAAGCAGATTTTCGAGTCCGGTCTTTCTGGTGTTCAATATCATCGCCGAACATCCAATCGAGGGATGTACTCAATGCTTGTTGTCGGTCGCGTTCAGGTCGAAGATGTTACCAATCGTAGGAAACTACGCGAGGCGGGGAGAGTCGCCCAGATGCAAGCCCGTGCCGAGTTTGTCAGATTCGTCAGCACATCAGTTTCGGCGGAATCTGAGGCAGAGACTATTGCCCAGGATGGCGATGCCCATGAAACGTTCAAGAACATTACGCGCGAGACGGCTCAATCCGAAGTGTCTAATCTTGTTGTCATTGCGACGGGTGTCGACGGCGACGAGGTCGTGTTCATTCTCGGCTGGCGCAATCCTGATGCCGGGACTATCACTCCGGCCCCGATGCACCGCGTTCCAGGCAAGGAGAACTTCACGGTATCGCCTTCTGTAGGTGCGTATCTGTAAGGGTGGCATAAAAGGATCCGCGATGAATTGGCTGTTGGCAGTACAGGTCTGGGCCTTTGTGATTTTTGTCGTGTGCGTTCTGGATTGGACGCTACAGGCAATCGCTAAACGGCTTTTCCCGCCTTCATGGGGCCGGAAGGCGTGTACGTTTGTGACAGGATTTCTGATTGCGGTGGTGTTGTTCTCTACAGTGCCTGGTCGGACGCGTCATCTGGATTTCGTCAAACAGGTTGTGATGGATGACGTTGCGGCAAGAAATTTTAACGGCGGGGGGGCTGGATTGGGGGCCTGGCTTGGAACCAAGGTCACCGATCTCGCGGCCGATCTTGCGGTACAGACAATGCGTGTTGAAAAGTATGCCCTGATATCGATTGGATTTATTGAAACAGAGTGGGGGTGGTCGCCCGTGTCGGTTGGTTTCGCGGGCATCGTTTTTCGCAACTTCTTTATCGACATCCCGACGTATGAAACGCCGCAGGTCAACATTGAACTTGCGAAAGATGCGGAAGGCAATTGTCAGGTTGTTTTGCAGAATAACGACGCAGCGAATTACACTTACTCGGTAAGTTCATATGCGGGTACGCCTTTGTGCAAATTTGAATTGGAGGCGCAATCGCAGGTGCGAATCCAGCAAGAGAAGGCTGGATTGAAGAACAAGCTTAAAAGAATGCTAAAGGGAGACAAGTCTCTTGTGACCATTTCGGAACCAGTAGAACAGTTTCTCAATGTAGGATTCAAACGCGAAAGTCGGACGCTGAAGCGGGCGAATGTGATCTTGACGAACGATGTCCTTCAGGTGCATTGGAATGATCCTAAGTGATTTAGAGACCCTACAGATGCGCCTTTCAGGAGAATAGCAATAGCATAGGAGAGAAATATGGAATCACGTGTAGATCAATGGAAACGCAAGTTGCTTGATTTATCACTGCGCAATCCGCTGTTGAATGCACGGGACGGCGCGAAGTTCCTGCCGTTTGACGGTGGTACGCCGTATGGTGGTGGGGCAGCAACAACAGAGGTCGTTCCATACACTCCGCCGGAAGCCGGCGATTCCGTGCCGTTCAGGACGTCCCTCCCGGAGAAGGAAATTAGGAAGCGGCTGAAGGAGCTTTACTTGGCCAGTCGCTCGTCGTACAACGAGACGGGCGTGAACTCGCTCTACGTGGCAGTTGGATTTCTTAGCTGGCGTGAGAAAGACGGCGACGAGTTTCATCAAGCTCCCCTCCTCCTCATACCCGCCCAGCTGGTTCGGCAGACTGCCTCGCCTGGGTACAAATTGCAACGCACGGACGAGGACGCAGCAGTCAATTTCTGCCTGCTCGAGCTTCTGAGGAGCCAGTTCGGAATCCCGATTAAGGACGTTGCCGGCGGCGGCTTCGGCGACGGCGATCCGGACTTCAACGCCGTATTCAGGTGTTTTGCCGACGCCGTTCAGAACAAGAAGGATTGGTCGATTTCCACGGGGATCGCGCTTGGCATCTTTTCGTTCTCAAAAGTGGTGATCTGGAAGGATCTGACCGACCATTTCGACGAGTTCAAGAGGAATCCCTTTGTCGCGCATCTGGCCGAGGGAACAGGACTGTATGATGACGGCGTTAAGGTTTTCCCACCAGAGGATGTCGAGAAGCA
>JAEEGL012410139.1_pt1 | contig 10898 bp, 11 predicted proteins | sample 9134231 | NCBI WGS metagenome assembly JAEEGL01 (sample SAMN16246548, study PRJNA631951) | gut metagenome | biome: gut microbiome; feature: rumen; material: fiber-attached | host: Bos | place: Iran: Karaj | collected 2018-10
AAATTTCAGAGAAAATCAAAACAGAGGCTTTGTAAAATGTTAAGACCGGAAAATCACTTTACGCCGAAATACGGATGGATAAACGATCCTAACGGATTAATCTTTTACGAAGGAAAATTTCATATATTCTTTCAGTTCAATCCCAACGGACTGACTTGGGATTCGATGCACTGGGGTCATGCTGTTTCCGATGATTTGATTCATTGGGAACAGCTTTCTATTGCAATCTATCCGGATGAGTCCGGAGATATATTTTCAGGAAGCTGTATTTATGACAAAGAAAATGTAAGTGGTCTTGGAACGAAAGATAATCCTCCGCTTCTGGCTTTCTACACATCGCATCATATGCGGACCAAAAGAGAAGAACAGTGTATCGCTTTCAGTCTTGACGGAAAGACATTTGAGAAGTATTCCAAAAATCCGATAATAGCAGGAAAAGAAAATACACCTGCAAGAGACCCGCATGTTTTTAAGAATGAAGTTAAAGGCGGTTTCAGTATGTGTCTGACCGTTGAAGATAAGGTTCTTTTTTATCATTCAAATAATCTTATTGATTGGGAAAAAACAGGAGAATTTCTTTTACCGGGATATGCACTTGAAGGAATGATCGAATGTCCTTCTATGTCTCGTTTTGAATGCGACGGTAATCTCAAATATGTTTTGATGATGAGTATGGATATACCCGAAAGAGAATACGTAAAGCTTCCCGAAAAAGCAGTACCGCATTCAAGGCTGATGCAGTATTTTGTCGGCGATTTTGACGGGGATAAGTTTATTGCTTCGGATTCTCAAAAAGAAGTAAAACCGGTTGATTACGGACCTGATTTTTACGCGGGAACGGTCTTTTCGAATTATCCGGAAACGATTATGATGGCATGGCTTGGAAATTCTCCCGAAAGCATGAAGATACCAACCGAAAATGAAGGTTTCAGAGGAATCCTCAGTTTTCCGAGAAAACTCGAGCTTATAAAAACTGATAGAGGATATCAGCTGAAACAAAGCTTTTATTCACCTTCGAAAGATTTAAAAGATTTAGGTCTTACATCATATGAGGATAGAGAAGAATTGATTGACAACTGCGTAAAAGAAACTATTACGGCGGAGGGTTACGGCTTTTGCGAAATGCGTAGTTAAAGCGATTCTACTAAGAGTAGGTGGATTGGAAGAGACGTATGATATAAACTTTTACATGGAGGTGAGGAAATGAACCGATATGTAACCGGAACAGTAATAAAAGAATTAAGAGAAAAGAATAAAATGACGCAGCTTCAGCTTGCTGAAAAACTCGGCGTCAGTGATAAAACAATTTCGAAATGGGAAACAGGGAAAGGCTATCCGGATATCACACTTCTTGAGCCGATAGCATCTGCTTTCAGAATCTCCATTACGGAATTAATATCAGGAAATACAATCAGAAATGAAAATGTTTCCGCGAATATGTTAAAATCTAAATTCTATGTCTGCCCTATATGCGGAAACGTTATTCATAGTACGGGTGAAGCGGTTATTCAGTGTCACGGAATTGCACTTCTTCCGGAAGAAGCGGAGCCTACTGATGAGAAGCATATGATATTCATTGAGAGAGTGGAAGATGAGTATTATGTCAGAATCGATCATGAGATGACAAAGGAACATTATATTTCATTTGTCGCAGCGCTCTCTTCGGATGAAGTAAAAATCGTTAAGCTTTATCCTGAAGGAAAATCAGAAGTATATTTTAAATTTCGGGGAATCAAGAAAATACTTTTCTTCTGCAATAAAGACGGACTTTTCGAAAGTGAGATTGTCAAAGGTATTGATGATAAAGAATCCGGATACTATTATTCCAAGGAAAGAAAAGAATTGGAAGAAACAGCTAAGATAATGTTTTCATGAACCTGTATAATACGATGATAATTTAGAAAATAAAACCCCGCGACCGGTTTAAAGGCTGCGGGGTTTTACAGGTAAACAAACGTCTATATTATTTTACGAAGATTACATTGGAAGTTTCGATAGCACCGTATGATCCGGTGTAGTTTTCTGCAACGCCGTTTGCATTACGGTTGCTCCATGCGATATATACTGCACAATCTGTTCCGTCACTGTTTGGAACGATGCAAATGATTCCGTTATCTCTTGCGCCTTTTGATTTAAGATGATCGGAATGATCGGAACCCATTGCGAATAAATCCATTCCGACGATTTCTTCAACATCCTTTGCAAAGGGACATGTAACCCATGCACTTCCTGCTCCGTAATGGTCCAATCTGCATCCGCCTCCTGCGGGATCCATTAATCCGCCGGTGTCATAAAGCATTTGCTGACTGGTCTCATCCATTACTACTTCGGGATCTGACATTGCAGTAAGAATAGCTGTGTGAATTGTGTCACATAATTGGGTGTCGGCGGAGATGTTTGTCTTTTCAACATATTTAATCAGTAAAGGTGATATGACTCCGACTAATATAGCCATCATCGCGATTACGATAATTAATTCCACCAACGTGAAAGCTTTGTTTTGTTTCATTTTATTCATTCTCCTCAAAATATACTTATTCAAGCCTCCAAGAAAAGTCGTTTAAATCATTTATAAGTTCATTATAGAAGCAGAGAAAAAAGTATATATTTCGATTAGGGAATAATAAGAACGGATATTACATTGTTTTTTGCAAATTAAATGATTAACCCACAAAATCACGGTTTTTATTCGTGTATTCAATGTGCTACAATAAAAAGGCATAAAATATAAAACAAACGGAGGTTTTGGATATGAATAGTAATGATACAGGAGCAGCTTTATTAGGTTTATTGCTTTCGGCAGGAACCACAATATTTTTCATAATTTATTTTATAGTTTTAATTGGCTTAAGCGTGTTGATTTTTATCTCTTTATGGAAAATATTTGTAAAGGCGGACAGACCCGGTTGGGCTGCATTGGTTCCCGTTTATAACTGGTGGGTTATATTGGAAATATCTCTTAACAATAACATATTATGGTTTATCTTGATGTTTATACCGGGAGTTAATTTAGTGTCTTATGCTATTAGCCTGATCGGTCTTTGCAAAACATTCAAAAAAAGCACAGCTTTCACCGTTCTTACGGTACTCCTTTGCGGATTAACCATACCTTTCCTTGGTTTTGGAAAAGCAGAATATCATCCCGAATGCAGATTGTAATTTAACAGATTAAAAAAATTTTCCGCGAACTGATAAGGTTCGCGGATTTTTTAAGAATTGGATTTGTAAGATAGGAGATATAAACATCTTAAATTGGCTTAAACAAAACGAAAATGTTGAAGAGACAGAACAAGAGCGTAAAATTGTTAAGACCAAAATTTCATTTGTATAATTAAAATTTTTTAGTATAATGAATAACTGACAAATTTGAAATGTACAAAAAAGGAAACCGAAGTCGATATAAAATGACTACTTACACCATAATGATAATTGAAGATGACGTCTCGATAGGAGATATGCTTGAAGAAGCGTTGAAGAAAGAAAACTAAATGGTGCTGAGGGCGTATTCCGGAACGGAAGCACTTATGGTGCTTGAGAAAAACAAACCTGATTTGGTTTTACTTGATCTTATGCTTCCGGGATTGTCAGGCGAAGAAGTACTGCCAAAATTAAACGGTATTCTAACGATAGTGATGAGTGCCAAAAACGACATTGACAGTAAGGTTAATCTCCTCCTTAAAGGGGCCAGCGATTATGTTACAAAACCATTTGAGTTATCGGAACTCCTGGCCAGAATTTCAGCACTTTTAAGGCTCGCGGCAATGAAAGACAACGTGCCGGAGGGAGAGAAAGACGTACTGAAAGTAGGCGACGTGATTCTTGACAGTAATCTTTTATCGGTAAAAATCAAAGATAAAGAAATGACGCTTACCAGAACCGAGGCGGCAATACTTAATGTGCTTATGATAAATGCCAACCGCCCTGTGGGACGAAGTACCATTCTCGAAAGAATAAGCGAGGATACTCCGGATTGTACCGAAAGATCTTTGAAACAGCATGTCAGCAATATACGAAAGAAACTTCAGACTCTGGATGATAAAGACCATATAGAAGCCATATACGGAATAGGATTTAAATATAACGAATCTTGACGAAATCTTGACGATTGCAATACCGCTTTCTTGACATGAAAGTGGTATTATTTTTTTGTTTGAAAAAAGATAAAAGAAAGGCATCAGAAAATGGAATATGTTTTTAAGAGCGAAAATTTAACCAAGAAATACGGCAGTTTCACAGCCTTAGACAATTTAAACCTTACGATTCCAAAGGGCGCAATTTACGGATTTGTCGGAAAAAACGGAGCAGGAAAGACGACGCTTATAAGACTTATTTGCGGGCTTCAGACGCCTACTTCGGGGTCATTCGAACTGATGGGAATTAAAAACGATGATAAAAATATAAATTCATCCAGAAAGAAACTCGGCGCTGTTGTTGAATCCCCTGCGATATACAAAGATATGACAGCAAGAGACAATATCATTCAGCAGTGTCTTCTTTTGGGTCTTCCGGATTTTGATATGGTGGACGAATTGCTCGATCTCGTCGGACTTGCGGGCACCGGCAAAAAGAAAGCCGGTAAGTTTTCATTAGGTATGAGACAGCGTCTCGGTATTGCAATTGCTCTTTGCGGAAATCCTGATTTTATAGTTCTTGATGAGCCTACAAACGGTCTCGATCCTTACGGAATCATCGAAATCCGAGAACTGATAATTAAACTTAATCGTGAACTAGGAATTACATTTCTTATTTCCAGTCATATTCTTGATGAACTAGGCCGAATCGCCACACATTACGGATTCATAGACAAGGGACGTATTGTCAGGGAAATGAGTGCTGATGAACTGAAAAAAGAATGCCGTAAATCCGTGAGAATGAAGGTTGACGATACAAAGATTCTTGCGGAGATCATGGAAGTAAGAGGTTTTGAATACAAAATTATAGACAATACGACGGCGGATGTGTATGAGGAGTTTGTATTTTCTGATCTTGCGAAAGATTTTGAAAAAAGAGAATGCAGAATTTTAACAATGGAGGAGCGTGACGAAAGCCTTGAGGCATTTTATCTTTCGTTGTTGGGAGGAGAAAGCAATGTTTAGGATTCTATATTCCGATCTAAGAAAAATCCTCTTATCCAAAACTTTGAAAATCTGTTTTATTGCAATAGCAGCATATCTTTTCGCGAATGTTGCAATACTTAAGATAGTCGGATTTTACATGCATATCAGCCTTTATGCGGATGATTTCATTTCATGCTTTCCGGAGATAGCAATATTCTTAATAACTGCAAGCACATTGTTTTTGACGGTGACGGATTTTTCGGACGGATGTATGCGTAACAAATTAATATCAGGTGCCAGCCGTACGGAAATTGCGATGTCTGCTCTTATCGGCGGAATGTTTCAGGGACTGATATATTCGGCTTTTGCATGTGTGATTACAGTCCTTGCAGGCTTTGTATTTACAAAAGACTTAAACAGCTACACACTTGGAGAATACGCGGATTATTGGATAATTAATTCTATGACCTGCATGGCAATCGGAGCATTCTCAACGATACTTGTTATTTCGTTCGGCGGTAAGAAAATTTCATACGTAATAGGCCTGTCGTTTGCGTTCGTAATGAAAGTCTTTACGATGGATGTGATCAGTAAGCTCTTTCCGGAGTCAGGCCATTGTGTGCTGACAGGCGTGAAGCTTGCAATATACTCATTTTCTGAAAAATATGTTCCTTACATTTACCAATCGATAAGACCGCATCATTCGTTCCTTACGTATTTTATCGGATGCGGAGGACTTGTGCTCATATCGGCGGCAATCGGAATAATCATTTTCAACAAAAAAGAAATTCAGTAAAACGGAGACAAAAATGATACGTTTATACAAGTCTAACATGATGAGACTTTTTAAAAATTACTTTTTCTTAGGCGGATGTGCTATCGCACTTGTCTTAACGCTTATGACGATTAAGCATAAACTTGATTCCGTATTTGTTTTTCTAAAGGGCGGAAGTCCTGAGGGAATCATGTTTTTCATGAGTGCGGCAATGGTAGCTTTTTTTACGATATTTACAGTTATTTATACGAATACGGAATATTCAAACGGTGTTATCAGAAACAAAATAACGGCAGGTTTTTCACAGACACAAATTTATTTAAGCCACCTTTTGACACATATCAGTGCAGCTTTGATCATGTGCGTTTTCTATGTACTCGGAGGAGTAATCGGCGGTGCAAGATATAAGGCATATTACTTTAAGGCCAATATCGCTTTTATGCTCGCACTTTTTGCATATATAGCTGTTATAAATCTGATTGCCATGAGATTAAAAAATGTGGTCGTGGCGATAGTGTTTGCGATGGCCGTGCTAAATATAAGCTTTAACATGGTCCTTTTTGGCAATCTTGTAGTTACCGCATTAAAAGGAAAGGCTCTTTTTATCGGAGCGGTAATTTACAATATCTCGGCGCTCGGTCAGTGGTTTGTTTATACAGGCTTTGCAGATGAAGAGGCTAACCCGGGCTTTTTGGTTCAGTTAGCGTTATCGGTGATTATATTTGTACTCGTGACATTAATCGGATTAATCAAAATAAATAAAAGAGATCTTGCATAAGGAAGTGTGAAATGAGAAGTTTTAAAAAGATTTGGATTATATGCGTTTCGCTTGCGGTTTTGTTTTTTGCAATGCTCGCAGCAATAAAAATCGGATATAAAATCGCGTTGGAAAAAAAGATAGACGATATAGATAAATACGGAGTGGCTTTTTCGGATTTTAAAATACCGACTGATAAAAAAGTCATCGGTATCGGCGAAGCCACGCACGGCAACAGGGAGTTTCAGACAGCCAAAAAAGATGTGCTTGAAAAAGTTGTCGAAGAGGGTGACGGCAAAGCAATAGCATTTGAAATCTCTGTCGGAGAAGGTGCCATGATAAACGATGCCGTTCATGAAGAGACATCCGATTTAACGGAACTTGTAGGCACTTTAAATTATCCTATTTATGACACTCCTGAAATAGTGGCGCTTCTTGAGTATATGAGAGAGTATAACAAAGGTTTACCGTACGAAGAATCACTTGTTTTTTACGGTGTGGACATGCAGGGCTCGCAATGTTCAATAGATTACCTTAAGGAAAAATGCAAGCAAAATCCGGAATTATTTACGCAAGAAGAAATTAACACGCTTCTTAATACGGATTTTGAAAATGATGAAATTGTAATTAATAACAGAGAATTATTTGAAGCGTTAAAAATACGTCTTGAAAAGAGTGACGACCCGTATTCAAAGGCACTTTCCATGCAGGCAAACGCAGTACTTCAGGGCATTGATGACCCGAGCTTCAGCGATGACCCGAGAGGGTATGCCAATTACAGAGACAACTGCATGGCAGAAAACCTGAAGGCTTATTATGATTTGGAAGTTGAACGTGGATATTCTCAGATAGTGATAACGGCACATAACGGTCATACCATGAAGGGTTCACAGGATTTAAGCGAGGCGGAAGACAACCTGACCATGGGAGAGCGTATTTACAGGCTTTTTGAAGGAAGCTATTACTGCATCGGAACCGGATTTTACAAAGGAGTGGTAAATATTCATACTGCCGGAACTTACGATGACGAGTACGAGCGTGCCGACCATTATTACGAGACAGATGATCCGCTTGCATATCAGGCTAAATTTTTCGAAGGGGATACGTACTGCCTTGATTTTACGAAACTTAATGACGAATCGAGCAAAGTTTACAAGACAGTGCATTCATCCATATTTACCGGACAGGTCGGTGAGGGGTATAATCTTGTTGCAGATGTGTCAAAAACCCACAGGATCAAACTGGTGCCGGCTGACAGATATGACGCTGTTATTTTCTACTATGAAGTGACGCCGATTGATCCCATACATTATTAGTTAAAGGAGCATGGTATGAAATACCTGTTGATGGCAAGCGTTATAGTTAATATTTTTCTTATCGCAAAAATAATTGCTATGAGACTTTCGGTAAAAGAAATTCGAACTGAATTTGCAAAAAGGGCTGAACTTCAAAGCAATACTCTTATCGGAGTATCAAGCCGTGACAGCCAGATAAGACTTCTTACAAAAGAAATTAATTTAACACTTGTAAAACTGCGCGATGCATTCAACAGATACCGCCTCGGCGATGCCGAAGTAAAAAGTGCAATCACCAATATAACACATGACTTAAGAACGCCGCTTACGGCTATCAGCGGATATCTTGAACTGATGGAGAAAAACGATGATGAAAAGGAACGTGAGAGATATTTATCCATCATAAAGGAAAGAGTTTCCCATATGAAAAAACTCACGGGAGAACTTTTCGAATATTCAATCATTACAGGCGGCGAAATAACGGAAGAAAAGAAAGAAGTCAACGTCAACAAAGTCATCGAAAACAGTCTTATGAACTTTTATCCGGCACTTAAGGATAAGGGGATTGAACCTGAAGTTGATATTTGCGATGAACCTGTAATAAGAACGCTCTATCCTTCCTACACAGAGAGAATCATCGGAAATTTGATAAGCAATGCGCTTAAATACAGTGACGGTGATTTAGACATTAACTTAGATGCAAACGGAACATTTACAATAGCTAATACATCCAAAGAACTTTCTACAGTGGATGTAAATAAGCTTTTTGACAGATTTTTTACGGTGGAGAGTGCGAGAAATTATTCTACGGGACTTGGCCTTTCCATAGTAAGCGTTTTGACACAGAGAATGAATCTTGGTCTTGACGCATACTACGAAGAGGGAAAGCTCATAATTAAGATTAAGTTTTAATTAATTTACTTCTTTTTACTAATTGCGAGAGCAACTCTTTCTTTGATGATGTCCGGTTCAAAAGGCTTGCAGATGAAGTCGGTTGCATTAAAAGAATATGTTTTTAAAATGTTTTCGGATGTGCTTTCCGTTGAGATAATGATGATGGGAATATTGTCTACATTGCTGTCCTTTAAAAGCTCAAGGAATCCGAAACCGTTCATGATAGGCATATGAAGATCAAGGAGGATACAGTCAATTTTTTTATCCCCATGTAAAACCTTTTCAATACCTCTGTAACCGTTTTCTGCGGTTTCTACGGCATATTCCATCATAAGTATATTTTCAAGCAATAATCTGTCAATTTCTGAATCGTCTACTATAAGAACTCTTTTTCGAACCATTTATTTCACACCTCATAAAAAATCCATTTAACGAAAATATTATACCAAAGAATCACATGGGCATTCAACCGAATTATCGCCGGAGTATAGTATGGATTTTGACAACCGTTGGCATATGATATAAATGCGTTATTTTATAGACATAGAATACGCGAAATAATATAATTAAATAGTATTGGTTCTAAAAGTTTGGTATCTGTTCTAACAGATTGTCGGAGGAATAAAATGATTTTATTTAGGGGGGAATATAAAAAGAGATTACGATATACAAAAGCGGTTGCCAAAGCTTTGATTTTTTTGATTGCGGCAACTGCTTTTTTGTCTGTAAATTTACCCATAAAAGTTCAGGCTGAAGGAGGCAATTCGAAAAAGGTTCGAGTAGGCTATTATGAGAATGAAGTTTTCGAAGAGGGTGCCGAAGACGGTGCAGTCAAAAGAGGTTATGCGTATGAGTATTATCGAAAACTATCCGAATATACCGGTTGGGAATACGAATACGTTTACGGCGGTTTCAATGAGCTTTATCAGCAGCTTATAGACGGTGATATTGATTTGCTTGCGGGACTTGCTTATAGAGAAGAGAGAGCGTCCATTATCGGATATCCTGAAGCCATTATGGGAAGCGAGTCATATTATCTTGTTAAGTATGATACCGAAAATGATATTTCGGCCGATCCTTCAACAATGAACGGTAAAAAAATTGGCGTTCTTGACAGTGCGATGGTAAGCGTACTTGAGAAATATTTATCCGATCATCATGTAAATTCAGAAGTTATAAAATATCAGGATCATGAATCTTTATTTAATGATTTTGATTCACACGAATACGATATTCTTGTAGCTGAAAGTGACGGAGCATACGGAAGAGAGCACGGCGAGGTTCTCTGTGCTTTCGGTGCATCCGAGTATTACCTTTGCGTTAATAAAGACAGAGCTGATCTTTTGGAAGAATTAAATTCGGCACAGGCTCTTCTTGCTGCAGATGAACCCAATTATCTTAATTCATTATCCGCAAAATATTATTCGGTAAGTGTAACTGCGAAAGCTTTTTCCGAAGCAGAGCGAGAATGGATGGAGACACATGATTCAATCTGTGTCGGTTATCTCGAAAATTACCTTCCTTACTCGGATACGGATAAGTCAGGTAATCCCACCGGATTTATAACGGATATTATGCCCGAGATGATTAAGTCACTCGGCATGGAAAATGTAACGATTAATTACAAAGCGTATAAAAGTTATGACGATATGATTAAAGATGTCGGCGACGGCGCGATAGATGTTGCATTCCCTGTCGGCGGAGGTCTTTATTACTCGGAAGAAAACGGTATATATCAGTCTAATCCTGTTGCGTCTTCTCCTACTGAGATTGTTTATAAGGGTGCATATGACGAGAATACGCTTAATCATTTTGCGCTTAATGAAAACAACAGGATGCAGTATTATTTCGTGCAGACTTATTATCCGAATGCACAGATTACTTTCTATCCTTCCATAGATGAATGTTTGAAAGCGGTTAATTCAGGAGAGGCATCATGTACGACTCTTAACGGTCTTCGTGCAACAGACATACTTAAAAACAGAAAGTACAGAGGGCTTTCTCTTAATCAGACATCCAATTCCGATGACAGATGTTTCGGTGTAAAAATCGGTAACGAAGGATTACTTAAATTACTTAACAGAGGAATCAATATCGTCGGAAGCGATTATGCGCAAAAC
>JAEEGL013139519.1_pt1 | contig 10898 bp, 6 predicted proteins | sample 9134231 | NCBI WGS metagenome assembly JAEEGL01 (sample SAMN16246548, study PRJNA631951) | gut metagenome | biome: gut microbiome; feature: rumen; material: fiber-attached | host: Bos | place: Iran: Karaj | collected 2018-10
AACTGCGGTCTGTCCTTTTCTGCCGAAACGGAAACGGTAAGCTCGCTGCCGTTTTTTTCGAACGTCACCGCCGTATCCGCAGGCTTTGCGTCGCAAATGAAATCGTATTCAAAGCTTTCGATCCTGAAATTTTTCATTTCTGCCGCCCTCTTAAAACAGTCTCGGTTTATTCCATCGGTTTCCAGTATACCACACGCATCACGATCCCGCAACAGAAAAAAGCAAAAAACGGCGCTCTCCCGTCGCACGCGCCGCGCCGATTTTTCGCCCGAACGGTGTTGCGGGATCGGCTTCGGTATGGTATAATCAGACTGACCTTGAACGTCCGACTATTCAGGGAGGGACAGCCATGCATAACGAACCCATGAAAACGGTTCATATCATGAACTTCGCAAGGCAGTGCGAGCCTCGGGACGAAGCGACTGACAGGATCCTTTTCGACGTTACGAAAAAGCAGCTGGAAATGCTGAACGAGCTGAACGTGCCGAACACGTTTCTGCTTCAATACGATGCGCTGTGCGACGAGAGATTTGTCAAGCTCTTCCGCCGGAAGGCAGGCGCGCAGACGGAGATCGGCCTGTGGTACGAGATCGTGGAGCCTCTGACTGCGGCGTGCGGGATGCCGTATGAAAGCGCGCGCGGCTGGAAGTGGGACTGGCATATAAAGCCCGGCTTCTCCATGGGATATGCGCCCGAGGAACGCGACGCACTGATCGACGAGGCAATGCGGAAATTCCGGGAAATCTTCGGCACGTATCCCGGCGTCGTCGGTTCATGGCTGATCGACACGCAGACGGCGTGCAGACTTGCGGACAGATACGGCGTGAAATGTCTGTGCATCTGCCGCGATCAGATCAACACGGACGCCTATTCTCTGGTCGGCGGGTATTTCAATGGAGCATATTACCCCTCCCGAAAGAATATCTTCACCCCGGCGCAGACGCCGGAACTCGCGCTGGGCATCCCCGTGTTCAGACTGCTGGGGCCGGATCCCATCCACAACTACGACGGCACCAAATTCGTATCACAGGAGGCGCAGCAGGCAGGAGCCGTCCCTTGGACGCTGGAGCCCGCCTGGTGCGCCGGAGGGAACCTGCGGTTTGAGGACGCCATGCTGGACTACCTCTTCGGAGAGGACGTCCTGAATTTCGGATACGCACAGATCGGGCAGGAAAACAGCTTCGGGGACAACGGCATCGTCGACGCGATCCGGCGCCAGATCGAAAAGCTGCTGCGGCGGGGCGACGTCCGTTTTGAGAAGATGAGCGAAACCGCGGCAAAATTCGCCGAAAGGTTCGCAAACGACACGCCCGCCACGATCACAGCGGGTTTGAAAAACTGGGACAAGGAAGACGTTCAGTCCGTCTGTTATCAGTGCAAAAACTACGTTGCGAATCTTTTCCGGGACGGCAAAAGAGTGTTTATCCGCGCGTTCTACCTCTTTGACGAGAGCGTTCCGGAGCACTATGCGCAGAGAGCGTGCGATACCTTCTACGCGCTGTATGAAAATCTGCCGTTGGTCGATACGGCCGTCTGGGCGCAGGGCGTGCGGGAGAACGTCGGGCTGACGCTGGATGAAAACGGCGGAGAGCTGTCCCTGGAGATCCTTTCGGATACTGCCGTACGGATCTCGTGGGGGGACAAATCCGCCACGTTCACGCAAGACGGCATCCGAACGGCGGGCGTATGCGAAATGACCTGGAAGTTCATGCAGGCGCAGGCGCAGATCCGCGCCGCAGAGCATAGGATCGACTACGAATACAAGGGCGCGCAGTACAGCCTCGCAACGAACGGCAGCGCGTCCATCGACGGCAATACACTCACGATCCGGGGAGACAGCCTGACGCTGACGCCGGAAAGAAAAACGCGGAAAGGCGGGTCAAAATGAACAGATACCTCCAAAGAATCGCTTCTTTTTTTACGTCACTTCTGATCTTCTTGGGCGCAGCCCCCGGCATCGATCTCAGGCAGACGCATCCGATCCCGGAAGCGGAGCTTTCCGGCGTTGACGTCACGAACGGATACTCCGTTGCGGTTCCGGCGTCCTCCGGCGCTTTCCGCTTCAATCGCATCTCTTTTTCCTACGAAGCGTCCGCGCCGTTCCGTGCTGTTTTCACGTACAGGCAGGGATTCAAAACCGTGCAGGAAGAATATCTGCTCGGCACGAACGAGCAAAAAGCGTCTATGCTTCTGGACGGATACCTGCGCAGAAGAACCGCTTCGCGGCTGATCCGCGTTTCTTATGAGCCGATCCGCGCGCAGACGAGCTGTGTTCTGCGCGTGTCCGGTTTTTCCTGCGATCTGCAGAACGTGCCGAAAGGCGACGTGCTGTACGTCGAAAACGACGCGTACAAGGCGGGCGTAAAGCTCGACTGGGGCGGCGGGCTGTGTTACTTCTGTGACAAGAAGAACGATCGGTATGATAATCTCCTCAACTGTCACGACACGGGCAGGCTCGTGCAGCAGTCGTACTATGGCCCGCACCGGATAGACGGCTATGAAAACGGCGTCTACATGGATTACGTCTGGAGTTACAACCCCGTCCAAGGCGGCGACCAGTACGGAAACAAGAGCAAGCTGGTCGCGCTCGAAAAGACCGATACCGAGATCCGCGTGGTCTGCAGACCGCTGGACTGGGCGCTCAACAACGAATATACGCAGACGTATTACACGAGTGTCTATACCCTGACGCAGAGCGGATTGACCGTCCGCAATACCGCGACGGACTTTCTGCAGACGCAGTGGCCTGCGTCCAATTCCCAGGAGATCCCCGCGCTTTACACGATCAGCGCGCTGGGCGACTTTTGGTTCTACGACGGCAGCGCGCCGTGGACGGACGCGCCGCTGCGTACGGAACGCGCGCTCCCCTTCTGGGGAAACGAGCCGGGATTTGACCTGCAGGCGGGCAACAACGAAACGTGGTGCGCGTGGACGGACGATGCGGATTACGGTCTTGGGATCTTCACGCCGAGGGCAACGTGCCTGAAGGCGGGCAGATTCGATTACGACGGATCGACCGATCCCCTTGCGAATCCGACGAATTACGTCGCGCCGCTCGGCTTTTTCGCGCTGCGCTTTGACGAACCGTTTACGTACACGTTCTATCTGACGACAGGAAACGTGCGCGAGATCCGGGAAACGTTCCGGAGAACGGCAAACCGGACGCCGTAAGGACGGCTGTCACACTTTATCACGGGTGATTCGATCATGTTTCGTTCCATGCTGCGCGACCGGGCGTTTCTGCGCAAGCTCTGGACGCTTGCCGCGCCGATCGCCTTTCAGAATCTGATGCTCGCCGCCGTTGCCGCGGCGGATGCGTTCATGCTCGGCAGCGTCGCGCAGGATTCGATGTCCGCCGTCTCGCTGGCGACACAGGTTCAATTCATACAAAACATCATCTTTATGGCTGTCACGTCCGGCGTCGGCATCCTCGGCGCGCAGTACTGGGGCAGACGCGATCTGCGCGCGCTCGACGATCTGTTCGCGCTGGGGCTGCGCGTATGCGCGGTGATCGACGTCGCGTTCTTTGTCCTCTGCGTATTCTTTCCGCGTGCGCTGATGCTGCTGCTGACGAACGAAGAGGCGCTGATCTCGCTCGGCATACAGTATCTGCGCATCGCAGGCTTCTCCTATCTGCTGACCGGCTTTTCACAGACTTATCTTGCCATGATGAAGGTCAGCAGCCACACGTCCGCCGTCGCCGCGATCAGCACCGGGGCGGTCGTCGCAAACGTTGCTCTGAACGCCGTCCTGATTTTCGGACTGTTCGGCATGCCGAAAATGGACGTGCGCGGCGCGGCATACGCGACCTGCATCGCCCGCGTGCTGGAGCTCGCTGCGTGTATCGCCGTATCGTCCCGCGCCGGATTCCTTCGTCCGCATCTGCGCGCTCTGCTGCGGCGCAACCGCATGCTTTGCCGCGACTACTACAAATGCATGCTGCCTATTCTCGGCTCCTGTCTGCTGTGGGGCACGTGTTTCGCGTCCTACTCGGCGTTCATGGGACACATGGGCACGGACGCCGCCGCGGCAAACTCGGTGACGGCAGTGGTGCGCGATCTGCTGTGCTGCCTGTGCAACGGTCTCGGAAACGGCGGCGGCATCCTCGTCGGCAACGAACTGGGCGCGGGACGGCTGGACACCGGAAAGCTCTACGGCGACCGGGTGACCGTCCTGGCGTTTATCTGCGGCGTCGTCTCCTGCGCGCTGATGTTCGCGCTCACGCCGCTGATCCTGCCGGTCGTCCGGCTGACGGACAACGCACAGCGTCTGCTGGTACAGATGATGCTCGTCATGGCGGTCTACATGATCGGCAGAGCCGTCAACACCATCGTCATCAACGGGATCTTTGCCGCGGGCGGCGACACGATGTTCGATCTGTACAGTCTGCTCGTGTGCATGCTCGGCATCGCGGTGCCTCTGGCGGCGATCGGCACGTTCTGGCTGCACTGGCCGGTATGGGTCGTGTATGCCTGCACCTGTCTGGACGAGGTCGGCAAGATCCCGTGGGTCATGCTCCACTACCGGAAATACAAATGGGTGCGCAACCTGACGCGCGATTTTTCCGATTAGACAAACGGTCGCGGCGTGAAAAAGACCGCGTTCCGACATAAAAAACCGGCGCAAAAAGGCCGTCTGCACGACGACGCTTCGCGCCGGTTTTCTTCTTCTGTTTTTTCGCGTCAGGCTTGCCGGCCCTGGATAATCGCGGCGGATTCCGCACGTTCACGCAGCGCACGCACGCAGTGCATGACGGCGTCCGGCGCTTGCAGCAGCCGTCTGACGACCGAAACCAGAAAGCGGATGAAATTGAGATAGGACGGATGGGCTTTCAGCCTTTCCAGCGCGTCGGGCGCACCCGTAACGGGATAGACCGTATCCGTGTCGTCATCCGCTTCCAGGAATTGCGGGAACCGTTCAAACGCGTTCACGCTTACGTCGCCGCTTGTCATCACAAGGTCGAACAGCGCGTCAATGCCCGTATTCCCGTTGCAGTGCAGCCAGTTACGGACGAACCACGTGCAGTCCGGAAGCACGCAGGTCGACGCGTCGACCATATTGTCGGGAGACAGATAGTCCTTGTTTTCCAGCGCGCTCAAATAGGAATCGTCAAGCGTTTCCCTGACGTCTGCGCACGTCGCGCCGAGCGACGCATATTTCGTATCGACGGTTCCGTCGGACGTGGATCTCCAGAGCGTGACAAGGGGCGTCCTCTGCACGTTATACCCGCAGATGATGCAGATGCGCACGCCGTCCTTCTTCGCGTTTGTGAGTCGGTCCGCGACGTGCGCCATCGCGTTCCGGTACGCAAAGATCTTGTCATGCAGTCCGCCTTCGTCCGGAACGTGCATAAGCCGGACGGCGTCGTCAAAGTATTCCTGCGGAACGAACGCCCAGATGCCGGGAAGCGATCCGAAGATCGGGATCATCGCTTTTCGGTACACCTTTTCTCCGGCCGCTCGGATGACCGCGTCGCCGAGCGCGCACAGTCCGTCCATGACCCCGGCGCCTTTGAGCACGGCGAGAAGCGCATAAAGAGACCCTTCGATGAAATCGTCGGCAAAGCCTGTTTCCAGGAAGGGAACGGCGTCCGCTGCGTACCGGGTGAGCGCTTCGGCGTTCAGCTCGAGCCTGCCGCAGAAAGCCTCCCCCGCGACTGCGGTCCCCCAAAGCGGACAGCAGCGGCAGATGATGACGTCGATGCCGTCATATCCGTATTTGTCCAGATACGCGGAGAGGACGACGCCGCCCATGCTGGAGCATTTCAGCTTCACGCTGTCGTGTCCCGTCAGCGCCTTGACCTGACGGATGAACGCGTGCAGCCTGTCCGCATGTTCATAGGGGTCGAGCCGGAAATCATAGTCAAAGTAGTAGTCGTATTCCGGCCCGTGGCGATCCCCTTCGGGGACGTTCAACTCCGGCGTCGTGACGTTCTCTTTTGAGCTGCCTTCCGCATCCAGCGCAAGATCCCCGAAGCAGGCAAGAACGAATTCCGCGAGCGCATCCCCGAGCAGCTCCGTATTATGCGTCAGGAGCGATTTTGTCAGTTCCGGCATCACGGCTCTGAGGTTGGACAGAAGAAACTTCGTGTCCGTTTTCCACAGCGTCTGTTCGTTTTCCGTCCCCGCGTCTCTGACGATGGGCGTACAGCCGAGCGGCCCGACGTAGATGATCGGGGAAAAGCCGCATTTGCAGCCTTCATCCCCTGCCAAAACCGGAACGGTCGCGCAGCAGAGGATCGCCGCGCACAGGAGCAGAGAGACCGTCTTTTTTATTGTAGCAGTCACGCAAAATCACCTCGCTGATCCCGGCACAGACCGGAATCCGTATCCGTTTGATAAAAGCGGCATCGCCCCGGAAAGCGGCGTTTTGCCGCACAGCTCGCCTTATACTTCCCGGATCAGAACGGCAGACTGTACCTGCATATTGAACGTCAGCTCTTCGGTCGTTCCCGCAGGATCGCCGCAGTGCTGCTTGTCCAGCAGACAGATCGCGTACCTGCCCTCTCTGCCGAGATCCACGCGGACGGTTTTGTCCGGCGCGTCGTCCCGGTCGCTGTAATACACGACGACAGCGGTCACCTTTCCGTTTTTGTCCGTACCGCAGAGCGAATAGACGCCGTCGACCGCATTCTCGGCACAGATCTCCTTTTCCATGTCGTAAAACATGCCGTACCAGTACAGCGCATAGTAGCCCGGCAGCTTTTCATAGGTGTAGAAATCGAACGCGCCGTTAAAGACGGACGGCCGCGTGTCGTAATACATCAGCATATCGACAGGCGCCTGCTGCGCGGCGCACATGCATGCAAGCGTAAACGCCGCGCCTTTGACGCCGTGAATGGTCTTCACCGAGCAAAGGAAATCCTTCGTCCAGCCCTTGACGTAGTTCCACTCGCTGAGGATGCTCTCCGCCCCGCCGTATCCGTGTTTGACAAGCAGCGCTTTGAGGTGCTCCGCCCTCTCCGTCATGACCACGGGTTCGGTGCAGTAGATGTGCCATGAGAAGAAATCGATGGGAATCTCTCTTCTGCGCATTTCCCCGAGGAATCGATCCGCCCAGTTCTCATCGTACGTGAGCGCGGGACCGCCGATCATCAGGTGCGGAAAGCAGTTTTTCAGATGTCTGGCCGCCGTTTCGTACAAATCAAAAAACTGCGCCTCCGTGCCGCCCCAAGTGCGCTTGTTCGGCGCGTCGTCGGGGTCCTGATCCGGCTCGTTCCAGATCTCCCAGTACCGGATGTTCAGACGGTACCCGTCCGCCCAGCCTTCGTTGTAGTGACGGATGATGTGCTCGCAGACCACGGACCACTTCCGGAAGTCCTTCGGCGGGAGCGTGTTGTGCTTTTTGATCTGATGCTCGATCGTCTGTCCGAGCCGGAAAAACGTTTCGGTACCGGCTTCGAGACAGACGAGGATGCTTTCGTCCGTGCAGGCAAAGTCATAGCTCGCCGGATCGTACGGATCGGCGTCGAAATCCGGAAAGATACAGCTGACGTCATGGCTGTACGGCCCTCCGTAGATCCCGCAGGCCGCGGAATCGTGGTTTCGGCTGTACGGGATCCGCGCCGCCTTGTAATCCTCCAGATTGCTGCGGTACTGATCGTCCACGTGCCGCTTGTGCCACGGGCCGCCGTTGACGGCGTTGAGGATCTTGAACGGTTTTCCTTCCCGTGAAAGATCAAATTTCAGGTTTTCCATCTGCGCTCCCTTTCTGTCTGCCGACTGTCAAAACTCTGTTCTGCCGATCTCGTCGAGCGGGATCTCCCGGAAGCCCGGGACATCTTTTTGCAGCTTTTCGAGATCGCGGATACGGTAATCTCCGTTCGCTTCATCCGCGAAAAAGCCGCGCATCCTGCTCAGCGGATATACGGCGTTCCCGCTGACGTCGCTGAATCGCGCCGCAGATTTCGCAATGCTGCCGATCGAGGCACGCAGATCAAAAATCACGTTGTCCCGCAGCGTGCTGCCGGCAGGATTGGGAATAAACGCTGCGTCGTCGGATCTTGCAAAATCGTCGGTCATGGTTTTGTACGTCGGGAATGCCTGCTGCCATACCGGGCTCTTCCACGGAGAACCATACAGCGCCGTCCACATATCGCCGCCCTTCGCCGCGTGATCGAACCAGCCGTCGTCCAGCGCGCCTTCTCTGGCACGTTCGTCGTAGGAAACGGCGCGATCTCCGGCGTTGATGATGAGGTTATTCGTCACGTTCAGATCTCTGCCGCCGCCCAGGTGCAGCGCAAAGCGGGGAATGTTGATAAGAATATTGCCTGTGATTTCCTGGCCGGAAAGCGCGTCGTCCATATAGATCCCGTTTGGCCAGTGTCCTTCGGAGCCGAGCGCATAGATGCAGTTGTACCGGATCACGTTGCCGTACCAGACCCAGCTTCTGCCCGCATAGATCGCCCCGGCATCGTCAGAAAGCAGGCACACATCGTGGATCAGGTTGTACTCGATGACGTGGTTGTTTCCCGTGTAGGTGATCGCCTCGTGCGGCGAGTTGTACATCTCATTGTGCGCGCAGAGATTGCCCGCGCCGTTCAGCGTAACGGCAGGCTGATAGGTCTGATAGATTTCCGACCAGTCGTGGATCAGATTGTTTTCCGCAACGCATCCGCCTGCGCGCAGCGTTTCGGTGTCGCCGCCGGTCAGCACGATCCCGCCCTTGCCGGTGTGCGTGATCTCGTTGCGCAGTGCGCGGTTATTGCTGCCGGTCAGGCACAGCGCGTTGCCGGCAACGTTCTTGATCAGGCAGTTTTGTATCGTGACGTCGTCGCCCGACAGCACGATCGCGTCGCTGCGCGTGCCCTGGAACGTGATGCCGTCAAACACGATATGGCTTACGCTGCCGCTGAGCACGGGCGTTTCCGACAGCGACAGGTCGATCGCCGCCGTATCGAAGTCCTCCGGTTTCCACATGCACAGCAGGCCGTTCTCACGGTCGAGATACCATTCTCCGGCTGTCGTCAGCTCCTCCAGAACGTTGAAGAAATAGTACGGCGCGTCGGTTCTGGCGCCGTACAGGCTGACAAAGCGCGGCGTAAGCTCCCGTGTCGTCCGGTCAAACGAGAGGATCGGCGCAGAGGCGTCCGCCCAGTCGTATTTCCAGAAGCCGAACATCCACACGTTCTGCAGATCCTTCCACGAGCCGATCCGCGCCGCAAGCGCGTCATCCACGCGATACACGTCCGGTTCGGGATTGCGCAGCGTGTTCCAATCCGGATTCGCCGTTTTCGCGCCGTCGGATTCTTTGCCCTGACCCGTTTTCACGACCTCCTGTGTCAGCAGAAAGCCGTCGTCCGGGTAGCGCGCCAGGGATTGCCGCGCGTCGTTGACAAACAGCTCGCAGTACAGCGGGCCGGTCCAGTCGCCGTCATATTTGTCGGCGGTATTGTATGAGCCGATCGCGTTGATCCTGCCCCAATCCGCGGCAGTGAGTCCGTAAGGCTCCTGTGTCAGATCGAGCACGACCACGTGTTCACGCGCGTCGGCGGTCAGTCTGTCCGCGATCGCAGGATATTCCCGCACGCTGCGGAAATCCGCAGGGCGCAGCGTCACGCCGGCATGGAGAATGACCTCTCCGCCGTCTGCCAGATACGTCACCGGGCAATCCGCCGTTCCGGAATCCGCCGTGTCAAAGACGAGCGGAGATACGCGGTACTCGCCTGCTTCGATACAGACGCACACGCCCTGTCTGTCCGTCTTATCCATGCCGCGCACGGCTTCCATCGCCTTTTCGATCGTGCGCAACGGCGCTTCTTTCGTACCGGCGTTCGCGTCGTTTCCGCTCGTGCTGACGTAGAGATCGCCTTGGAGCATCCCGTTTTCCCCCGCTTTCTGTACAGCGCCGTGCAGCGCCGGATCGCTTGCCTGAAAATCGCGGTACCGCAGATACCGGATCCCCCTGAAGCCGAAATACAATGCGGCAGCCAGCAGCGCCGCAAGCAGGACGACGATTGCCGCGACGAGCGGTTTCTTTCGCGTTTTCTTCGCACAGGCGCGCACGTTCATGATCGTTCACCCATTCTTTTCTTCATCGAGTTTATTAATTAAATAGTATCATAGAGGAAAAAGGGATGCAAGCGTTTTCGGAGAGATCGGAGAAAAGACGCGTTCGTGTGCCGGGTCGGATCATGATCCGGCCCCGCACGTAATCCGCCTCTGCGCCTTGAAGGTAAAGCCGCGCAGGCCGCTGTCCAGCAGACTGTAATCGTCCGTCCAGTTGTCCGCATCCGTCAGGAAGCTGCCCGGCCCGCATGCATACGCCGGCCTCGGGATCTCGTGCAGCGGTCCGAATACGTTTGCGCGCGTACCGTCCACGGTCACCGACACGGGAAGGCCGCGGCGCACGGCGTCCGTGACGTCCGCCTCATACGGTTCCCAGCCGAGCACCGTGGTTTTGCCCCCTGCCGTAACCTTGACGCATGCGCCGGTGAAACGCTCCGGCGTCAGCACGATCCGGTCGGACTCGGGGAGCGCGTCCACGATCGGCTTATAGCGCTCCGGCGACAGCGCAAAGGTCAGATTCCCCGTAAAGAACGGCATGTCATAATCCGCGTAGTTTCCGCACCCCATCCGCTTCGGCGCGGATACGAGGGTGCGCTTGCGTCCGTCGAGCTTCACGCCGAAATCACCGACCAGATAGACTGCCTCCACGTTCGTGGTGCGCCGGAAGGTCACGTCCGCAGTCACTTCGTTCCGCCCGATTTTCAGCGCCTCGGCGGGAACGGGCATCTTCTTGAAGCAGTCGTCGATCCAGAAATTGTTTACGTCGCCGCAGTGCAGCTCCACGCCGTTGATCCTGAAATGATTCAGCTCCGGCCGCTCTCCCGCGAGAAAAACGCGGCCGGCGGGAAGCGCGTCGATCTCAAACGTATAAGACAGGCGGATCGTTCCGTA
>JAEEGL013324580.1_pt1 | contig 10898 bp, 8 predicted proteins | sample 9134231 | NCBI WGS metagenome assembly JAEEGL01 (sample SAMN16246548, study PRJNA631951) | gut metagenome | biome: gut microbiome; feature: rumen; material: fiber-attached | host: Bos | place: Iran: Karaj | collected 2018-10
AATTATGAATTCAAACTATCCTATACCTGAACAATTTAATACATGTAGATTAGTTTGCTTGAATAAAAATGGAGAAGATGCATGTAACATTAATAGTATTAGACCAATAGCAGTATATGGACCTTTTTATAAATTAATGGAAAAATGTATTTTTAGAAAATTATATAAACAAATAATTCCAATATTATCAAAAGCACAAACTGGTTTTATTGATTTTATTGGAACAGAGATAAATTTATTAAAATTACGAGAAGAATCGTTTGAATTAAAGAATAAAGGTGTTAATGATATATACATATTATTTATTGATTTAAGATGGGCTTACGATAGTGTAAATCATGTTTTGTTATTTAAGAAATTAAATGACAATGGTATTAGTGAAGATTTAATTAATGTAATAAAAAAAATATACTCAAATGCACATATTAGAATTGATCCTCTAATAAAGGACATTAATGTAAACAGAGGAGTCCTTCAAGGATCAATTCTTTCCCCAATCCTATTTAATCTTTTTATAAATGATTTAATTCTACTATTAGAAAAAAAAACTCATAGTACTCTGGCATATGCTGATGATATTGCTGTAATATGTGATGGAATTGAACAATTAGATGATGCAATTGATTCAATTTTATTATGGAGTAAAGAAAATGAAATAGAATTAAATAAAAATAAAAGTGGAATATTAGTTATTAAAAATGAAAGTGATAATTTTATTACAAAAAATAATAGTGTTAATTATATTAAAAGTAATAAAGATGGAATTAATGATGTTATTGCTGATAATGATTTTAAAGGAAAAAGCTCTAATAAAATAAGTAGTAGTAGTAAAAAAATTAACAAAAGTATAAATAATAGTAATGTTAAAAGATTAAATGAATATACTTATGTTGCAAATTATAGAGGAATTCCAATAATACCTAAATATAAATATCTTGGTATTACACTTGATAATAAACTACAACCAATTAAACATTTAGCAGAAGTAAATTTAAAAATTACAAAGTATATTGAAAAAAATAAATTACTATTAAAAGATTACTTTTCTGTCAAAAGTCTTAAAACTCTCCATCAACATTTTCAGGAGAGCAGATTGTTCTATGGTATGAGTGTGTTTATGGACATGCCGATGGTGATCAAACTATTAAATAAGATGAAAATGAAATATTTCCTTGGAATATTAAGCTTTTTTAATATGGTTAACCACAATAAACTTCTTCTTTGCCTCTGCAACCCCACAGTGGAATTCCTGCTTTTCCCAAGGTTGCTAGAAGTAATTAAAAAATATACATTACATTTTAATAAAAGACCCATTCTTCATTCTAAAATAATCGAATCTTTTATTAAAAGGATTGGGGATATAAATGATGATGATAAATTATCAATAAAAAAAAAATGTTATGAATATAGTATATATCAACTTAGTAATACATTAGATATTAAAATAAGTGAAAATTTTATTAAAAAAAGAACATCATATTTCTGCATACCAGATGGAAGAGATATTATTTTACTTAAATTTATTTTAAAATCTGGTTTATTTAATAGACATTTTAGATATAAATGTCCATTTTGTCAAAAAGAGAATATTAAAAATCATTATTTTATTGATTGTAATTATAATGAAATTGTTGGATGGAGAAATGAATTTTATATCAAATTAAAAGAAGTTACAGATGAAGATGAATATGAAAGTTTAAAAAATGAGAATATTTATGATATAATAGTTAAATTATTTTTCAATCCACCTAATCGAAATAAAAAATTTATTGCTATTATGAATTTGATGAAGATCACTTCAAGTAAGTTGTATAAGTTAATCAGTTGCAAATATACTGATTTCAAAAGGAGAAATAAAAGCTTTTTCAACTGAGTCAGAAGATGATGAAGATATTGAGAATTAATTTACTTATACAATTGCAGTTTGATATGCTCATGCTTCTTGTGATTTGTGTTTCATTTGAGTTTGGATTTTGGATTATGGGACTTTATATGAAGGAAATGGAATAATTAAAACCTTTTTTTAATTTTTAAATAAATTTAATATTATTTAATATTAATATATAAAAACTTATATTAAAAAAAAAAAAAATTTGTAAGCCAGCCGCCGAGAGTGAAAGAGACGAGTTACTCCAGTGTAGAAGCAGGGGGGAGAGAGCCAGCAGTAGAGGCGGAGCCAGCAGATATCGTGTATTTTTTAATCTTGTACAAAATTTTTATTTTCATTTTATTTTTTCTTTTTCATTATTTTTTTTATTTTTCTCCCATTTTTTTTCATTTTTCTCTTTTTATTTTTTTACTTAATTCCTTCTATAATATTTTCTATTTTTTCTATTTTTTTCTTTATTTTTTCACTCTATTTTTATTGATCATATTACAAATAATCTGCTTATTCCTTTTTTTTTAGACTATACGTATTATGCTTCTCCATTTCTTATATATACATTCCATTCAATCTAATTACCTATGTATATAAGACTATTTCATATGATTAATCATATAAGAATGAAACCGATTATTTCATTATTTCTAGATTTTGAGATAAAAATCTTATAAATAATCCAGTATAAGCTGTTAGTCTATATAATAACCTATGTATATAAGCCCAATTAATATTATAACCTATCATTTTTTCTTATTAAACATTTAAATAACAATTTTTTCTTTTATGTTAAATATAAAATTAAAAAACTTTTTTGTTAGTTTAATAAATTTCTTTTTTAATTTTTAAATTATAAATTGTTTTTTGTATAATATATTTAAACATTAATTATAAGTATTTTTTTTAAATTATTATTTATTAATATATAATGTAATATTTATATTTGTTTTATTTTGAAGTAATTTGTTTATTGAAGTTATTTTTCATATCTTCTATAAATTTTTTAAATTTTTCATAACTTATTTTTGTTTCTTTGGTTAAAAAATCGGTGCTAAATTCTTTTTCTTCTGGAAATAAATTAGAAGAAGAATAATTTACAATTTCTTTTATTTTATTAATTGAATTATTAATTGATAAATCAATATTATGAAAATTTTCTAAATTTTTTTTTTCAAAATTTTCTATTGTTTCCAAATAACATAATGATAATTTATTATTTCCTTGAATAATTCCTAATTTCTCTTTTATTGATTCAATTTTTTTATTAATTAAAATAAAATTATCTTCAAATTCTTTTTTACAATTCTGAATTTTATTTATTAATTTATTTAAATATTCATATTTTTCTTTTATATTTGAAATATCAATTTGTTTATATATTTTATTGATAATTTCACATTTATTTATAAAAGCATCATAATTTTTTCCTAAAATATTAATATAATACATCCATAATATATTAATTTGTTCTAATAAATTATTTTCAAATGATTCATCATCCTCTTTAATATCTTTATCATCTAATTCGAGAGTCATTTCTTTCATTAATGTTGTGTTAATAAATGTATTTACATCTAATGAATAATTTATTTTTTCTATTTCTCTTTCATCATAATTATATTTAGATAATATATATTCAATATTGTTTTTATTTTTTTCATCTTCATTGTCTATTTCAAATATTTTTGTTCTAATATTTTTTTCTTCAAATATAACAATACAACATTCATTTTTTGTAAAAATCAAACAAAATTTATTTTTTTCATTATTTACCCCTTTTATAATTTTTTTAATAATTGATTGAAAATTTGTTATTTTAATATTATTATAAGAATTAGTATTATATAATTGATTTATTGTATCTAAATATGGAATACTCAAAATAAAAAGTTCATTATTATATTTTAAAAAAATTTTATTTTCTTCAAAAGGAATTATTCTAAAAGATAAATTAGAACGACCAAGTTCTAAATCAATTCTTTCAATAAGAAAATTATTAACTGATTTATTTTCAATTAGATTAAAATTCATTTTGGTATTTGAATAAAATATATCATCAACAATTATAATAATCTCAATTTTATTATCATTTCTAAATCTTAAAACCGTTAAAGGTTTATTTTTTAAAATATATATTTGTTTATATTTTCTATCTAAATTTTGACCTTTTTCATCAATAAAATTTTGTTGAATTAATAAATTTCTATAATTATTATTACTATTGAAAGCATCTAAAATTGAATTTATAATAAAATAAAAATTATCTTCATCACTTTTTTCTAAATTTAAACAATTTCTTAATTCACTAAAAATCTTATATGATAACGATAATGAATTATCAGTTTTAAGTTTTAATAAAAGATTATTTTCAATACTAAAAACATCAGTTTTTTGCATTTTAAATTCTTTTGGAAAAACAGGACCAAAAATAATTATTTCCCCATTTTCGCATAAGAAAAAAATCATAAATATTTCAAAACCTTTTAACATCAATGGACAAAATTCAAAATCAACAAAATTATTTTTTACAATTATTTTATTAAATACTTCAGTTTTAGTTTCAATATTTATATAATTAAATGAATTATCAAATAATATTCCAATATGATTTGGGAACCAAGAAAATTTTATTTTTTTACAATTTTTTATTGATGAAGAAAATTTAATATTTTGATTTGAAATTCCTTGTAAATCAAATATATAATATTCTTTTTCAGTTAAAATACATAATTCATTTTCATTAAATGGATTTAGTAAAAAAGTGTCATCCGACAAAGAATCTAATTTAATTTTACAATCAATTGGTTCTAATTTTAATGGATTCAATTTTATAATTAAACATAAAAGTGATGATAAAAATTTTTTTTTATCTTCTTCTTTTTCCTCTTTATAAAAAATATAAAATGTTTGATTTGAATAAATAAAATTATTCTGAATAATTTTTTTATCTTTAAAGAATTTTACTAATTCCTTATCTAATCCCTCCATAAATATAATTAAAAAAAAATTTAATTAAATCAATTGCAAAAATATAAAAAAAAATAAATATATATTTTTCCTTGAAATTATTTTATATTTCTAATTAACAGTACTGAATTAATAAAAATTAAAATAATAATAAAAAAATGAAAAGTAATTTATTTGATAAATCTCTTTGGATAAATTCATACATATTAATAATAATAATTCATTTATATGCATGTTTATATCAAATTGAAAATATTAGAATGTATACAAAAGTATTATTAATGCCTTTTCTTCTTAAAATATATAAAAATTCAACAACAGAAGATAATAGAAGTAATTTAATTTCTATTGGACTATTTTTTGGTTTCATTGGAGATACACTTCTTATTTTTAGTGATAATTCACTTTTATTTTTAATAAGTGGATTAATTAGTTTTCTTGCTGGTCATGTTTGTTATATTATTGAAATGATAAAAAGAACAAAAAAGAAAAACTTTATCAAAAAATTTTGGATACTTCTTTTACTTATTATTTTCATTAGTTTTAATATTTTTTGGCAATATAAATATTATCTTAGAGATGGTTTAATAAGAGGAAAAATGATTGTCCCTGGATTAATTTATTTACTTATTCTTGGTTTATTAAATTTATTTTCATTTTTTTATATGATTTGCTATTTCGAAAAAAGGAAATTATTATTAGTTTTAGGTACTTTATTATTTTGGGTCTCAGATTTTACTTTAGCAAGAAGTTTATTTTATGAATCAAATATATATTCTTCATTTATTGTAATGTCAACATATATATCTGCTCAAACTCTTATTACTTATGGATTATGTAAAAAAGAAGATTTTATTATAATATAAATTATTATTTTCTATATAATTGTTTGATGTTTATGATAATATTATAAATAACAAAAATATAAATGAGGGTAATTTTAATTTTAATAGTTGAAAGTCTTTATATATATATTTTATTACGTCTATGAATAAACTCATGATAAATATTAAATTTTTTTTATTATATTAATAATAATATAAAAAAAATAAAATTAAATTAAAATTAATCAAAATAAAAAATAAATTTATCTTAAAAAAGTCCAAAAAAAAAAAAATGGGTAAAGGAAACCGTGGTGGTCGAGGTAATCAGAAACCAAACTTTTCAAACCGTTCACAACGAGGAAGTCGTCCTCACACAGGACTAGGTGCAAAATCCAAGCAAAAAACAATAATAGAACCTCATCGTTTCCCAGGAGTATTCATAGCAAAAACTCCCCAATATGATCTTCTCCTAACAAAAAACTTCTCTCCAGGTCAAACTGTCTATGGAGAAAAAAAGATCCAAGTAACAGATGAATCATCCCCCGAGACAAAAATAGAATATCGTGTCTGGAACGCATTTCGTTCAAAATTAGGAGCAGCAATATTAAATGGAATAGAATCAATATACATGCAACCAGGTTCAAAAGTATTATATTTAGGTGCAGCATCAGGTACAACAATTTCTCATGTTAGTGATATAGTGGGTGAGAATGGTGTTGTATATGGTATTGAAATATCACAAAGAAGTGGAAGAGATCTTATTAATATGGCAAAAATGAGAAATAATTTAATACCTATTATTGAAGATGGGAGAAAACCTTATAAATATAGAATGATGGTTTCTATGGTTGATTGTATTTTTGCTGATGTTGCACAACCTGACCAAGCTAGAATTATTGGTATTAATGCTCAGTATTTTTTAAAGAATGGTGGTGGATTTGTTTTTTCTATTAAAGCTACTTGTATTGATTCTACTGCTGAACCTGCTGTTGTTTTTACTAATCAAATACAAGAATTAAAAAAAATGGGATTTAAAACTAAAGAACAAGTTACTTTGGAACCTTTTGAAAGAGATCATTGTGTTGTTACTGGTGTTTATAGAGCTAAGAAAAAGAAAGAATAGATTTTTTTTTTGGAAGGCGATAGAAAATACAATTTATTTATTTATTTTTTTTTTTTTAGGAATTTTTTTTATTTTAATTTTTTTTTAAATTTAAAATTAATGGATTATGTTAATGGGAGGGAATATGGAAATGTTAGTAAAGATATTTTAATACAACAATTAAAGAATCATATTAAGGAAATGGAACAAAATGAAAAAATATTTGAAAGATTAAATAATAAATTTACAGAAATGCAAGAAGAGTAAATTTATTTTTATATAAATTACTCATTAGATTTATTAATTTAAGTAATGAGAAAATTGCAATTGAAAAAGATTTAAAATCTCAAATTGAAAAAATAAAATATGAAAAAAATGAATATCAAGTTAAATATAATGAAAAAGAATTATTAAATCAAAAATTATTAGAAGATTATGCTAATTTAGAATATATTATTCAAACGAAAGATAATAATATTCAAGAATTAAAAAATCAATTATTAGGATATAAAAAATTTAAGTATGATGATAAAATAAAACAAGAAAATATAAAAGAAATTGAATTTTTAATTTCTCAAAATAAAACATTAAATAAACAATTAGATGAAAAAGAAAGAATTATTACTCAATTAGAAAATGAAAAACTTAAAATAACTCAAGAAAGAAAATATGAAAAATCAGAAAGAATAAATCATAAAGATGAGAAAATATTATATTATGAAAATCAATTAAGAGAAGCAAATCAAACAATAAATAAAATGAATGAAATGATTAAAGAATTAGAAAAACAAATTGAAGATTTACAAAAAGATATTAATACACATAATAATAACAAATTAAATGATGATTATATTGTTTTAGAAAATATTTTACAAAATAAAGATGAGGAAATTAAAAAATATATTAATGAAATTAATATACTTAATGAAGAAAAAAATAAATTATATGAAGATAATACAAAAATGTTTAATGAGATTTCAATATTAAAAAATGAAATAAATAAAATTTCAAGAAATCAAATTACAAAAAATTGCATATCACAAGATAAACAAAATGGAAGTGATAATGAAAGTTCTTTTTCAAGATTGGAATTTAATTCAAAAAATATGTTAATGGATGATGTACAACAAAAAAAATTAAAGAAAGAATTAAAAATGAATAGCCCTGAAATTCATTTTAAGAAAAGATATAAATTAAATAATATTTTTAAACAAAATTCAAATGAATATATAAATACATTTAGTATTGAATGTGGAATGCAATCAAGTAATTCTTTTAATAATATTTAATAAATTTTTTCAAATTTCTTTATAATTAAATAATATAATGTTCTATACAATTTCTTTTGTTTAAATAGATGAATTAGTTAATCAATCTACAATAAAATTAAAATAGGTATATAAATTAAAATTATAGAATTATAACATTTATATAACATTTTTATAATTCAAAAATAAGTTGAATTTAATAAAATAAAAAAATATCAATTTTTATATATTTTGAAAAATTTATTGAGATATATAAAGATGGTATATAATCAAGTGATGTAATTATAATAAACATTTCAATAATAATCATTTATTTATCATAAAATAAAAATTAATTTTATCTATAATAATTATAGATTTAAATATTATACGGATTTATTAAATATGAATAATAAATAATTTGTATTTTTTAGAATGTAATATAATATAATAAAATTAAAATTTATAATATAAAATAGCATAAAACAATGATGTAAATTAAAAAAAAATAAAAATAAAATCTCTAATAAAATATAACATAAAAAATAAAAAAAAAATAAACATCAAACAACAAAAAAATGACAACAGAAAATAAAAACGAATTAATATTAGGAACAAAATTTAAGATGTTTGTAAATCGAAAATTAGGAAACGGTGCATTTGGAGATGTCTACCAAGGTCAAAATAAAAAAGATAAATCATTAGTAGCAATTAAAGTAGAAAAAAATAAAAATATTCATTTTTCTCAATTAAACAATGAAGCGTCTCTTCTAAAATATTTATCAGGTGGTGAAGGAATACCAAAAATTTATCTATATGCAAAATTCAATGAATATTCATTTTTAATTATGGATTTACTAGGACCATCATTAGAAAATATTTTAATAAACAATAAAAATAATCTTCCATTAAAAAAAGTAATAAATTATGGATTACAAATGATAGATAGAATAGAATATATTCATCAAAGACACATTATCCATAGAGATATAAAACCAGAAAATTTTTTAATAAAAAAAAATAAAGAAAATAAAGAAATTTTATATTTAATTGATTTTGGTCTTGCAAAAAGATTTAGAGATCCAAAAACTGGTTTACATATATCATATAAAGATGGTAAATCATTAACTGGAACTGCAAGATTTACTTCAATTTATACTCATTTAGGTATTGAACAAAGTAGAAGAGATGATTTAGAAGGAATGATTTATACTTTAATATATTTAATTAAAGGTAGATTACCTTGGCAAGGTTTAAAAGCTAAAACAAAGGAAGAAAAATGTCAAAAAATAATGGAAAAAAAAATTGATATTCCTATTGATGTTTTATGCAAAGGTTTACATAAAAATTTTGGTATTATTCTTCATTATTGTAGATCTTTATTATTTGATGAAAAACCAAATTATGATTTTATTAGAAAAAATTTAAAAGACACTTTAAATGAATTAAATCAAAATAATAATGAATTATTTATTTCTTGTGAGAAAGAAATTTCACCTGATACAAGTAATAATAATAATGTAAGTACAACATTAGAAAAAAAAAGTGATGAATACCAAAAAGGTGATTATAAAATTTTGGACCTTAAAGAACAAATTAATAATATTAAGCTTTAAGGATTCAAATAATTAAAATTTGATTTTTTTCAATTTTAATTAATTAATTTTGTTTTATCATCTTTTGGTTTATAAATAGATAATTATATTGATATAAAAGGAATTAATTTTAGTTTTGTATATCAATCATTTTGTATTGAATAATTGTATATATTGAGTATAAATAAATAAAAAGTCTGAACTAGAAATTTTGGATGAATACAAAAATTAGGTTGTAAATAGACAACTGAGTTGTTAATGGGAAGACTTAATGTTGTTTGTTATTTAGTAATTATATAGAAATAATAGTGAGTATTTTATAAATTTTTGTTAAATAGATTAATTTTTAAATTATTATTTGAACCAGTTAATTATAAATTTTAAAAAACAACAATATTCAATATTGAATATTAGGGAAAAAGTAAATCAGTTTTAATAGATAATTTAAACAATATTAACTTTTTTTGAAACATGTATTAAACTAAATAACTTAAATTCTATTTAATCATATTTATAAATATTAAAATTAAAAATTTAAAAAAAAAATTATTTATTTTTTTTTAAACTATCTCAAAAAAATTGTACTAAAAAAAATGTTGAGAAGAAAAAGATTTCAAGGTAAACAATTTTCCTCATCTCCTTCATCAAACACAAGTTCATTATCAAATAGTGAAATGCCATCATTTCAAAATAATATATCAACAAATATAATAGTATATAAGAAATCAGAAAATGAATATTCATTAACAAATCCAAAAGAACAAATATATCAATATCATTATGTGAATCCAAATAAAAATGAATATCATCCAATTAATTATTCTTTATCATTTAAAAATAAAAATTTTGTAAGTAAATTACGTTCACATAATGAGAAAACATTTAGAAATGCAAAAAATATGAAAAATTTAAGTAAAGATATTATTGATTCTTTATCATATCAAATATATAATGGATTAGAAAATGGACCCTCTGTTTTACCTCATAAGAAATATTGTGATTATACTGGCTTTGAAACTAATTATACTGAATTAAATACTGGTATTAGATATTATAATGGAGAAATTTTTAGACTATTTCAAGATATGCCACAACCTATTAAAGATCAATATCTTAATATTAGAAAGGCTTTGATTAGACTTAAATAAATTATTTAATTATTATATAGATTAAAATTATTTTTTTTTGAAATTAAATTTTTTTTTTTCAAGATTTTTTTAGTGGATTTCGGATATATTCAATCAAGTTATTTCATGATAAAACACCTGCCACTATATTTAA
>JAEEGL013720450.1_pt1 | contig 10898 bp, 8 predicted proteins | sample 9134231 | NCBI WGS metagenome assembly JAEEGL01 (sample SAMN16246548, study PRJNA631951) | gut metagenome | biome: gut microbiome; feature: rumen; material: fiber-attached | host: Bos | place: Iran: Karaj | collected 2018-10
GTACCTGGAAACCAGACACACCAGTGAGCGAACCTTGCGGGGCACGGATGTCTGCGGGATAGTCGGGGAATGTCGAGATGCCGTTACCAACGGTGGCACTGACCGTAGAGAAGATGTTTCCGGCGAGTTGCATACCATCGCCAGAGTCACCAGAGAAGCGGACAACAACCTGGTCCAGCTCCTTCACTTCTAATTGTTCTGCCATATAGATATTGTTTGTTACTAACTTTCAGGCTGCAAATTTATTCATTTTTGCCCTAAATACCAAACTAAATGCAAAAAAAGTGCATATTTGACATTGTTTTTTGCAAATATACACTTCTTATGCGATAAATATTCGTTTTCTCACTCCTTACAAAACTATGCGATGACTTTTTCGATAGTCAAAACATTCTTATTATCCACGTAAGCATAGCGCACATCATCCATCATACAGATGGTAAGTAGGATGCCAAGTCCCCCGATACGACGTTTCTTCCATGACAATGTGGTATCGGGCTTTTTCTGTTCCAATGGGTTAAAAGGCATTCCACCATCCTCAAAACGGATGACGATACGATCAGTCTTTTCGATATTAACATCCAGAAAACCCTCCGCACCTTCTGGATAGGCGTATGACGCCACATTCATGACTATTTCTTCGCAAGCCAGTCGGAGAACCATTGTTTCCTTCAGGTGGCAAGAAGAAACCTCAGGTGATTTGAGAATCATTTTAAGTATGGTTTCGACTTGTCCTTTGATGGGTTGAAAATGAAACTGGCTCATGACGGTGCTCTCCCCACTAAGATGATGATGGAACGTGGACCGACCAGCACCTCGCTTTGGTTATCTATGAGGGGTTCCTTACCTGCCTCGAAGATGTCGTCGGGTGATGGCATGCCGGTATTGGCAAAGATATGCCAGGCCATGCCTTGAGGCAACTGAGGCAGCTCGAAACCGTGCATCTCCCAGTGCATGTTCATAGCCACATAGATAAAGTCGTCTGGCACACCATCAGTCGTAGCATATCGTCCGTTCAGCATAAACGCTAACGTGAGATTATTGTGGCCGCTTTCAGATTGCCAGGCTTTTACACCATGCCAAGAGAAGTCGGGGGCGCCAAGATTGAGGTAGTCGCAATGTCTGAGATGATCCTCGTAGCGAAGCACTCTATGCTGACGACGGAAATGGATCATCTGTTTGAAATAGCGGAAGATGTCGGCATTCTTTTCCAGATTATTCCAGTCGAGCCAGGCAATTTCATTATCCTGACAATAGGCGTTGTTATTACCTTGTTGCGAGTTACCCATCTCGTCGCCCGACAAGACCATGGGGATTCCCTGGCTCACCAACAGCATCGAGATTGCGTTCTTCACTTGCTGGTGGCGCAGGCGGTTGGTATCAGGATCATCGCTCTCTCCCTCGCAGCCGCAGTTCCAACTGTTATTGTGGTTCTCGCCGTCGCGGTTATCCTCACCATTGGTTTCGTTGTGCTTGTTGTTATACGACACGAGGTCCATCAGCGTGAAGCCATCGTGTGCCGTGATGAAATTCACACTGGCCTTGATGCCACGCTTTTGTGAGGCATAGAGATCCGGTGAGCCGATAATACGCTCTTTGACATCGGCCAGCACCTGCTCATCGCTCTTCAGGAAACGGCGCATACTGTCGCGGAACTTACCATTCCATTCGGCCCAGCGTCCCCATGACGGGAACGAGCCTACCTGATAGAGTCCGCCTGCATCCCAGGCCTCGGCAATGAGTTTGGTCTTGCCGAGAATGGGGTCGTGTGCCAACGATTCGAGAAGTGGCGGATTCGACATGGGATTGCCGTTCTGGTCGCGTCCGAGGATAGCAGCCAGATCGAAGCGGAAACCATCGATGTGGTAGTCGGTGACCCAGTAGCGCAGGCTCTCAACAATCATATCGCGTACATTGGGGTTGTTGCAGTTCAGGGTGTTACCGCAACCACTGAAGTTATAGTAATTACCATCTGACGTCAACATGTAATAGGTCTTGTTGTCGATGCCGCGATAGGAGATATATGGGCCTTGCTCGTTGCCTTCGGCGGTGTGATTAAACACCACGTCGAGTATCACCTCGATGCCGTTCCTGTGTAGTTGCTTGACCATATTCTTCAGCTCGTCCACCTGCATACTGAATCTGCCTGACGAAGCATAGGCAGCCTTGGGCGCGAAAAAGCCCACGTTGCTGTACCCCCAGAGGTTATAGAGCTCACGCCCGTCAACCGGTGAGATACGATGGTTTTCGAATTCGTCGAACTCATGGATGGGCATCAGCTCCACGCAGTTTACACCCAACTCTTTCAGATAGGGAATCTTTTCGATGATGCCGGCAAACGTTCCCTGATGCTTCACGCCAGAGGCTGCGCCGCATGTGAAGTTGCGAACGTGCATCTCATAGACAATGAGGTCGTTGACGGGTGTTTCCAACGGCATGTCTTCTTCCCAGTCGAAATCGTCGAACACCACACGGGCACGATACTGGTAAAGACTGTCCCAATTGGGTTCCTTTCCCCAAACATCACGCCCCACGATTAGCTTCGCATATGGGTCGAGCAGGATCTTCGACTTGTCAAAACGATGACCTTCCTCTGGTTGGAAAGGACCATCCATGCGGAAACCGTATTCTATGTTTTCATAATCCAAGTCGAAGATAATCATCGAGAACACATTACCTAGTCTGAACTCCTTGAAGAAAGGAATCTCGACAAACGGCTTCTCTTCTCGGTTATGGAAAAGCACCAGTGTGCAGTCGGTGGCATAGCGGGAATAAACCGAGAAGTTTACCATATTGCCATAGACCGTAGCACCAAAAGGATAAGGTCTGCCCGGACGCAGCTTTAATCCCTGGTACTCATGTGTAGGAAATAAATCGACTCTATGCATACCTCCTCCTTTCCCATCTTAACTATTAACCACAGCCATACATTCTTCCATCGTACTGAAGATGTCGAAGAAACTGTTGAACCCAGTGACATCCATGATGTCTTTGACCACATCACTTATTCCAACCAGATAGACTTTCTTCCCTTTGGAGGCAGCCACCTTCTTGGAATAGAGCAATACACGCAAGCCTGTACTGGAAATGTAGTTACAGGCGGACATATCAAGAACCACATTGCTGCCTTTCTCCAGGATGGCCAGAATGTCGTCCTGTACTTGCTGGTGGTTGAAAGAGTCCAACTCTCCAACTAATTGATAGGTTGCAAAATTCATGCGATTGTCTTTTTGATTTTTAATTGTGGTGACTTCGACCAGTCCATGCAGTTGCGCACACGGAGGTCGGCGTAGGGCTCGGCATTGAAGATGGTTTTTGTGATGGTCATCAATTGCTCTGTGCCATAGAGGAAGGAGAACGGACGGGGCAGTTCTGTCGTCAGGTCGATAGCTTCCTGCAACAGGTTCACATCGTCGTGACAGTCGAACATAAACCTGTCAGTGTCGTGATTATCCAGGAACAATACCAGTTTGAAGTCGGCTGGGTACTTGGCAAAGTGGTCGGCAATCTTGTTGCGTAGAGTCTGATTTCCCTTGATACCTCGTCCAGCGCGGATTTCCTCCAAGAGAATGTCGCGATAGGCAAAGTCGAGCACACCATCCAACGTGCCAACGTAGTCGGCTTGCAGATCGTCCTGGCTAAACGGCTTGGTCTCCTGTTCCAGAAACTCCTGCAATCTGGCATCTGTCTTGAAATACAACTGGCCGGCCAACTGCGGTCCGATACCGAATGCCCACACTTCGCCGAACACCATGATGTCGCTGCGAATGGCTTGCAGGCTTTCGCGCAAGCTCTTCAGGAAACTATGTGGCTGACCCAGCGCATGATCGATGCGGAAGGCATCTACACCCATGCGGGCAAGTTTTTCGGCCTTGTCGATCATAAAGTTGACTACCTCGGGGTTTGCCAGGTTGAACTTAGGCAGGTCGCCGTAGCCCAAGAACGATACGAACTCGTCGCTACCCTCCTTCGGATAGAAGAACCAGTCGCGATGCTTACCACCATTTTTCAGTAGCGACTCCGCGAAGACGGGCGCTTCATACCAGCAGTGGTTGGGCACAAAGTCGCAGATAATCTTCATTCCTTTGTCGTGGGCCTTGTCGAGCAGCGACTGATAATCGTCCCACGTGCCGATGTGTGGATCGACATCCTCGAAATTCAGGGTGTGATACCCGTGATAGTTTGCCGACTTGAAGATGGGTGAGAGCATGATGGCGTTAAAGCCAAGGTCCTTGATATAGTCAAGCTTCTCAATCACTCCCTGCAGGTTGCCCCCGCAGAATACGTTCTCACTCTTTGGCGGTACCTGCCACCCTCCGTTGAACCTGTCGATCAGCAGATGATAGATTCGGATGTTATCAAACCAGTTACTCATAGTCGTTATATATTTTTAGAATTCGTATCCGAGGTTAATGAAGAAATAGGCCTGCTTGGTATGGTTGCTATAACCTAATGTAGCACCAAGAGGACCAAACATCGTATTGAAATAGTAGGCGCCCTGTACACCAATCAACGTGCGATTGTCAAAAAGCTCCTTTGCCTTTTCTGCATGCTGACCAGCGGCTACACGCAGGAGCACGTAGTGATTCTTGCCAATTCGCTGTTGGGCCTGAATCTGAGCAGCAACAAACTGATTGTGGATGTACTCCATATAGCCGATACCGGCGAATGGCATCTGCTGCTCAATATAGTGGCCGAACCACTCGCCACCGATGGTGTTGCCAAAGACGGCGGGAACTACTGTACCGAAGAGCAGGCGACCATAAAGCATGGGCTGGAGGGTAAATCTGCTGCCGAACGAGAACGACATGCGCCAGTTGGCTCTGACATCACTCATACCCGTAGCCTTACCCTGCTTTTGTCCATTCTCGTCAATGATATTGAGTTTAGCAAAGTCGTTGGTGAGATAAGCGTATTCGGCGCTAAAGCGGGCACCACGTGTGGGGAAGTTCCAGTCGTTCTCACTGTTAAAGGCCAGACGGGCTCGGTAACTGATGAAATGTTCGTTTTCGAGTGCTATCTTCATAGCCGCTTCCGATCCGAGCTTGTTGCGGTAGTGCATATAGTCCCAGCGCAGTCCCATCTGCAGGTTGAAGTTACGCAGGTCGAAATTGATAGGCAGAAGTTCTGCCTGTGACTGGTTGTAACGGATGTTATAATCCAGGTCGCCGCTGGTATAGATATCCACATCGTTACTATAGAACGTATAGCTGAATGTCGGACGTGTAAAGAATCGGGGGTGAACAGTAATCTCGCCACGGGCCATTAAACGCTTACCCAGACGAAGCGTGATGTCGGTTTCAACAGGGGTGGATGTCTTCAACGGTATGTCGAGTCCCACCTGTATGGCGGCATATTCCTCTGTGTCGAAACGCGCGCCGACATGCAACTGCATCGATTTGCGATTTCCTGCCAAAAGTACGACGCGGACACCGCCATCTTCAGGCACCAGCTGGCACTCGGCCGACTGGTAGAACAGGTCCATACGCGTACTCGTTGTGAGCTCCTGCTCCAGTTTGGCATCGATGCTGTCTATCCGATTCAAATGGAATTTCTGGCGCAGGAACGCTTCGTCCTGAGGTGTCATATTCTCGAAACTGAAACCAGTGACGTGCTGGCGCGCCGTCATCGCATCTGGTTGCAGTGGATGGTGGATGACAGGACGGAAAGAATCGTCGATACCGATGCGCTTCTTCAGGGCAATAATCTCGTCCCAATGCTTCATGGCCTCTTCCTCACCATAGCGTACCAGCGAGTCAGCAGCCTCCGGTGTGAAGCTGGCAGTAGAGAATTGGCGGGGATCCACATTCATGTAGAGGTCGGTGATGGCGATGTTCTCTGCCATCTTGTTTGAGAAGTTCATATCGATAATCTGCCCGATGATACTCATGGTGCCTGTGATGTCCTCAGCCTTCTTCGGCTTGCCATCCAGCGTGACGCCGATGATAATATCTGCTCCCATCTCGCGGGCCACATCAGCAGGATAATTATTCTTCATACCGCCATCTACCAATACCATATCGCCGATTCTCACAGGTGAGAAGGCTGCAGGGATAGCCATTGAGGCGCGGATGGCCTGCGGTAACTTTCCGCTGTGGAACACCACTTCACTGTTGTCAATGATGTTCGTAGCCACACAGGCATAGGGAATAGGCAGGTCGCGTGAGAAATTGAGAGAGTCGGTATAGCCTATAAAGAGTTTCTGGAACAACTCAGCCAAGTTCTTGCCCTTGATGATGCCGCCGGCATTCGGATTACGCTTATGCTTACCGAATGTCATACCCGTGGAGAGGATATACGTATTCTGCTTCTTACGGTCGAGATAAGTCTGTTTGGTCATATCCTCCCTGTCGCTGATAATGTAGCTCCAATCCAACGTTTTGACCAGTGAGTCGAGCAAGTGGGCATTATAACCGACAGCGTACAGTCCACCAACGATGCTACCCATGGATGTACCTGTAATGATGTCGATGGGGATACCTGCTTTCTCCAGTACTTTCAGCACACCGACGTGCGCCATACCCTTCGCGCCACCACCACTGAGTACTAAAGCCACCTTTTTCCTATGTGGAGAGTTTAACTCCTGACTTGGACTTGTCTGGTCCGCATCTGTATGCGCAGACGCTGTGCTAATCGTCAGCACAGCAAACATCAATAATACGATCTTTTTCATTTCCTTTTGTGATATCAATATTCGAACGACGAACCGCCCAGGAACTCACGGAGAAGCGAGGTTGGCGGAATCTGTGTCTCTGGAATCGGTTTGAAATACTTCAGGAATTTCAGCAAACGATAGGCTTCTGCGTATTCATCGCAGTCCTCAGGCACCTGTTCGAGTAATGTCTCTGCCTGACTTTTAATCACAGCCAACTCGAATAGCATAGCCGTGTTGAACATGGCGTCGGCATTCTCCTGATAGGGGAAAATCCATTTGTTTTCACCAGCACGTACTGACGACCAGCGGCGGATGGTCTCCAAGGCAGAGACACCGCGATACTTATGATCACGGATGATACGGCGCAACAGGCGATTGTCAGTCGTAGGGATATAGTTGTGGTTGTCGAGCAGGATGGTGGTCAGCGCCGAAGCATAGACGCGGAAGATCTGTTCTTGGGGAATCTGTGCGGTCAATTCAGGGTTGAGGGCATGGATGCCTTCCACTACGAGAATCTCATCGTCGTGCAGCTTGAGCTTCTTGCCGCTTTTCTTGCTCTTGCCAGTTGTGAAGTCATAACGGGGCAACTCCACCTCTTCGCCTCGGAAGAGTGCGTTCAGCTGCTCGTTGAAGAGCGGCAGGTTCAAGGCATGCAGATGCTCGAAGTCGTATTCGCCCTTTTCATCGCGTGGTGTCAAGTCGCGATCGAGGAAGTAGTCGTCGAGTGAGATGCCTATAGGTTTGATGCCGTTCACAGCCAGCTGTACGCTGAGGCGCTTGCATGTTGTGGTCTTACCTGAGGAAGACGGTCCTGCTATCAGCACCATCTTGATGCCCTTACGCATAGCTATCTCGTCGGCAATCTTACTGATCTTCTTTTCCTGAAGGGCCTCGCCGATCTGGATGAGCTGTGAGGAACGTCCAGTAAGGATGGCCTCATTCAGATCACCAACGGTGCGCAGTCCGAGGATGTCCTGCCACTGGTGATGCTCCTTGAAGATGCCGAACATCTTGTCCTGATGGGTCATCTCGCCAAGTTCGTCAGGATGTTCACGTGAGGGCAGGCGCAACAACAGACCATCGAAATATTTCTCCACGCCAAAGAGATAGAGCTGTGAGGTGTTCGTGAGCAGAGAGCCGTAGTAATAATCTACATAGCCGTCGATATCGTAATAGATGGTATAGAGCTTTCCTGTACTCTTCAGCAGCTTTACCTTCGAACGGTTGTGCAAGCTATCAAAGAGCTGGATGGCCTCCTGCGTAGATGTCTCGTGGCGATGGATGGGGATGGCGGCATCGATAATCTCCTTCATCTTCCTGCGGATGGCGCCAGCATCCTCGATGGTTACAGGGCGTCCGATATTCAGATTCACATAGTAACCATTGGATACAGGGATGTCGATAGCCACCTTACAGGGCTTGAAAAGCGCATGGGCTGCCTTACAGAGCACGAAGAAAAGGCTGCGGGTGTAGGCACGAGAGCCGCTGGGCGATGTGATATCAAGGAATTCCACATCCTTCGAGGCATACACCCTATAGTGCATACCCTCCACCTTATTATTTACGTGCGCGTTAATAGGACCGAATTTCATCTCCAGTCCTAGCTTCGCGTAGATCTCTTCAAGGGTAGAACCTGCGGGTACCTCAATGGTCGCACCATTATTCCTGCATAATATCTTAACCATCTGTTCCATATCGTTTCATTTCGTTTTAGGTGATTTTTGTTGCAAAGATACCATTTTTTTTAGACATATGTACATAAGAACCTATTTTTTTATGTCATTTTTGTTCTTTTATCTAAAATAAATTGTATCTTTGTAGCCGAATTACTATCATAAAAGCAAATCTATATGTCGATTTGGATTATTTTTAAGCTTCTGGGTTCACTTGCCCTTCTGATGTTTGGTATGAAGTCGATGAGTGAAGCCTTGCAGAAAATGGCGGGTCCGCAGTTGCGACACGTCCTTGGTGCAATGACTACCAATCGTTTTACAGGTATGTTGACGGGTATGCTGGTGACAGCATCTGTCCAGTCTTCTACGGCAACGACGGTGATGACAGTCTCGTTTGTGAATGCTGGTCTTCTGACGTTGGCACAAGCGATCTCAGTGATTATGGGTGCCAATATCGGAACGACGCTGACAGCATGGATCATGTCGGCAGGTATGTCGTTTGATATCACGAGTGCTGTCTATCCGGCCTTCTTCATGGGTATCATCCTGATTTATTTGATGAAATACCGTTATATCGGCGACTTCCTGTTTGGTCTGTCATTCCTGCTTTTGGGTTTGGGAACACTTCGCATGACGGGAACGGAGATGCATCTGGGTGAGAATCAGGCATTGCTTGATTTCTTTGCCTCTTTTGATCCAGACTCGTTTATCACCACCCTGATATTCCTGTTCTTAGGTGGTGTGATGACCTTCTGCGTACAGTCGTCCGCAGCAGTGATGGCTATCACGATGATTCTCTGTTCGAGTGGCGCTCTGCCTATCTATCAGGGTATCGCGCTGGTAATGGGTGAGAATATCGGAACCACCGTTACCTCAAACCTTGCTGCGATGTCGGCAAACACCCAGGCTCGCAGAGCTGCTTTGGCTCATATGTTCTTCAATGTGTTTGGTGTCATCTGGATCCTGTTCGTGTTCCGTCCGTTCATCGATATGGTTTGTGGCTGGGTTGGCTTTGACGTAACGATGCAGAAAGAGGCCGTAGAGACCAGCGTGTTCCTCGCCAATTCGGCTAAGCTGAGCTTTGTGCTTGCCGCCTTCCATACAGCCTTCAACGTGGCGAATACCTTTATCCTGATCTGGTTTATCCCTCAGATCGAACGCTTCGTATGCTGGGTTATCAAACCTAAGAAGGTGGATGAGGAAGAGGATTTCCGTCTGCACTTCATTACCGCTGGCTTCATGAAGACCCCAGAGCTCTCAGTGCTGGAGGCTCAGACGGAGATCCAGTCGTTCTCAGAACGTATGCAGCGTATGTTTGGTATGGTACGTGAGTTGCTGACACTTTCGAGCAGTGCCTCTAATAAGAAAGACAGCAAGGCAGGTGACTTCAATAAACTCTACACCCGTATTGAGAAGTATGAGGGCATCAGCGATAACATGGAACTGGAGATTGCCAACTATCTGAACTCAGTCAGTGATGCCCACCTCTCCGACGACACGAAGGCTAAGATCCGCGCTATGCTTCGTGAGATTTCTGAGTTGGAGTCGATTGGTGATGCCTGCTTCAATATGGCGCGTTCTATCTCGCGTAAATATAATGGTAAGGAGGATCACTTCATCGAGAAGCAGTATGATCATATCCATCAGATGATGGAACTCACGGATCAGTCGCTTACGCAGATGAACCGCCTGCTGAAAGGTCGTAAGGAGTCGTTTGATGTCAACCGCTCGTTTAATATCGAGCATGAGATCAACAACTACCGCAACCAGTTGAAGACGCAGAACATTACTGATGTGAACAACCACGAATACACTTACGCCGTGGGTACCATCTACATGGACCTCATCAATGAGTGCGAGAAGCTGGGCGACTATGTGGTGAATGTCATCGAGGCTCGTATGGGTATTCGATAAAGGAAACAGATATTCTTGTAAAGAAATTATGTCTAAATTTAACACTTCGGAATGGGGTGTTATAGATGATGGTTTTGGGCTGAAATGGGCGAAAGGTGAGTTTCCAGTAAGGGAATTTGCTGTTAGGCTATGGAAATTTTGCTGGTAGGCCTAAGAAAAATTGTTCCCTAGTTAGGGAATAATTGCTAGATTTAATGGTAGCAATTGCTGGAATTAATGGTAGCAATGGGTGTTTTTAGGTCTTTTTTCGAGTTGTCGGAAGCATGCAATTTTGTAAGTCTCAGAGTATCAATTATTTACAAAACGAGTCATAACTCGCGTATTTGAGGGCTGAGTTTGAGTTGGTGAATAGTGTGCGATTCTCAAACGTTGGTTTGTAATAATAACTTGCTCGCTTATTCGTACCTTTGAGCTGCGCTCGATTTGCACTATCTTTGAGCTTCGCTCGAAGGTACTCACGCTCGAAAATGAAAATAAATCGCATTTTATTTTGTATTTTGCTCGCTTATTCGTACCTTTGCAGCCGATTTCAAGGGGTGCCTGCGGGTGCAGGCTGAGATGATACCCTCTAACCTGATCCAGATTATACTGGCGTAGGGATGGAATAAAGGATTTATCGATACAAGTTACCCCCTTTACATTATTTATTAATTAAA
>JAEEGL013739160.1_pt1 | contig 10898 bp, 9 predicted proteins | sample 9134231 | NCBI WGS metagenome assembly JAEEGL01 (sample SAMN16246548, study PRJNA631951) | gut metagenome | biome: gut microbiome; feature: rumen; material: fiber-attached | host: Bos | place: Iran: Karaj | collected 2018-10
TTTACCCTGTTGCTTGCTCTGGTTTTGCCCGGCCAAGCCTGCCAGATTATAAGCCATATCCTGAACCGATACTTCATTGAAAGAACCCGTAACCTGAGCCCCAAGCTTTGCATTGAAAGTGCCGTTCTTGGCATTGGCCCTTCTACAGCCGTTTCTGCAGGGATTATGGCATCCATCTTTATTTGCCTGATTATCGTCCCTGTGGCGGGTATCCGGGAGCTAGGCGTTTTAGGAGCCATCGGAAGCCTTTTGAACTGGTCTTTCACCTTACTCATTTCGACGTCTCTTTTACAGCTTTTCCAGCGCAAGAAGGCTTTCTCCGTCAATAGTTTCCGTTTCCAGCGGGTGTTTAAGATAACGCTGCTATCTTACCGGACCAACGGCATTATCATTACAGTCCTGTCGGTCTTGAGTCTTGCGGCCCTAATCTACGGTGGCGTCAACCTAAAGTTTCTCTATGACTTTAGGCAGACAGAACTCCCTAGAGAAGAGAGAATGGCAGACTCCTTAATTGCGGAGACGGGCTTTCCTCAATATGACCCCGTTATCGTCATGATGTCCAGGGATAATGGCGATGAACTTTACAAGAGGTTTAAGCAGCTCAAGTCCAATGGAAAAATCCCCAATATTGAGAAAGTCTACACCTTAAGCGCATTCTCGCCCAGGAATCAGGTCCATAAGAAAGAGAAGCTGAAGAAAATCCAGGAGTTCTTCACTAACGACATATTGGAACAGTTGGATTCTACAGAACGGCTGAATGTCTCCAAAATTTCTGAAATTCTCTACAGATACGATTTTGATGACGATGACCAGCCGGAAAACATTCGCGGAAAGTTCAGCGATATCGATGGAAAAGCCGGGGCCTTTGCCTTTATCTTTTCAAACATTAATCCGGACAATGGACTGGAATGTAGGCATCTCGCAAAAGACCTGTCCCTGTTAAATTCCGATGATAGCAGCGCCTACAAGATGACAGGGGTACCTGTTATCCGGGCCAAATTCTTGGATTTGGTTCTCTCCAATGTAGACAAGACTATTTTCTTGGGCTCCGTATTGGTCTGGTTCTTCTTGCTGTTTTTCTACAACCGATTCAGCAGGGCCATTTTTACCATACTCCCCTCTGTTTTTGCCATGAGTTGGCTTCTAGCCTTAATCAATGTTCTTGGGATCAAGCTTTCTGTGTACAGCACTATCGCCTTCCCCATTCTGATTGGAGCCAGTGTTGACGGCTCTATCCAATTATGGACAGCCTATTATGAAAAACGCAAAGGAACGGCCCTAACCCTACTCCAGGGAAAAGCATTCTCCATTTCTATAAGCCAGATGGCCTCTATGATAGGAACCTATGGATTGCTGATGTCTTCTCATCCGGGATTGAAAAGCATCGGACAAATTTCATTTATTGGACTGATTTGTATATCCATTGCCCAATTCACCATGTTTTCACTGATCGCAGGTTCTTTGGATAACTACAGAATTTTGCAAAGACAGAAGAAAGAAAATGCCCAAAAGTCTCTCGAATAGAACTCTGAATATTGCCGCCTCCTTGACGGTTGCCGTCGATAGCCTCGCCAAGAAAATGATTTCCGAAGGCAAGGACGTGGTTAGCCTTGGTGCCGGAGAACCGGACTTTCCGACTCCAGAGCCCATCTGCAAGGCGGCTCATGACGCCATAGACGGCGGAAAGACCCGCTATACAGCCCCCGTGGGCATTTTGGAGCTTCGCAAAAAGATTTGTGAAAAGCTGTCCAAAGAAAATGGACTTTCTTATGAACCGGAACAGATTACGGTAACAAGCGGCGCAAAGCACGCGGTGTTCAATTCCCTTGCCGCCTTGATCAATCCCGGTGACGAAGTGATTATCCCTGCCCCCTATTGGGTTACCTACCCTGAATTGGTAAAATGGTTGGGCGGTGTTCCCGTGTTTATCGATGGGGCCCAGGAAAATGACTTCAAGATAACGGCAGAACAGCTGAAAGATGCCGTGAACGAGAAGACAAAGGCCATTCTGATCAACAACCCTTGTAATCCTACAGGATGTGTATATAGCCGAAAAGAACTGGAATCTCTTGCAAAAGTCATCGTAGAAAACGACATTTACTGTATTTCTGATGAAGTGTACGAGTATTTCGTATATCAGGGTTCCTTTACCAGTATTGCCGCTATTGAGGGCATGAAGGACCGTTCCATTGTCATTAACGGTTTCTCTAAGTCTTACTGTATGACTGGTTGGCGTGTAGGTTACAATGCCTCCCCCGCCCCTATAGCCAAGATTATCGGAAAAATTCAGGGCCAGGCCACTCACCATCCCAGCAATATCGCTCAGTATGCCGCCATCGGGGCCCTGGAAATGGGCAACGGCCAGTCTCTCAAGATGCGAGATGTATTCCGCAAGCGTAGAGACTTTATGGTATCAAGAATCGGGGCCACTCTCGGGCAGCAGCTGAGCGCTCCCGAAGGGGCCTTCTACCTGTTCGCCCCCGTCAGTTCCGTTTATGGACGTACAACACCTGAAGGAAAGACCATCAAGGGCTCTGTGGATTTGTGCCAGTACATTCTGGAAAGTCAGGGACTCGCCATCGTTCCGGGAGCCGCCTTCGGCAACGACAGCTGCGTACGTTTTTCCTATGCCGCCAGTGACGAGAATCTCGAGAAGGCCTGCATGCGTTTCGATGCCGCCATCAAGAGTTTGAAATAGTTTTTTTAGAATAGCTGCGCCATGTTCCACATAGTCACACCTGAAAAAGGAAAGCCGTTTACCATCGGAAGAAAAGAGGATTGCGATATCCGTTTTTCCGATGTATTCGTTTCCAGAGAGCATGCGACTATTGATTTTATCAGTGAAACGTGGATTCTTAAAAACCTTTCCAGCAATAGCGTTACCCAGGTAAATGACAAAGACGTTTCTGAAGTTGAATTAAACGACGGAGATATTATTGTCATTGGCCTGCATAGGCTCAGGGTCACGCTGCGTGGGGATGCCCTTTCCTTGCTGCTTCTCGATTCGTCTGATTCTACGGAATCGTATACGCTGTCTTCTGAGGGCACCGAAGTATCTTTGGAAACCGAAAACGGAACAACCGTATTCACGGCAAAGCTTACCGATGATGGTTGCAGTCTGCTTTTCAGGAAGAAAATTTCTAATTCCAGCGGAAAGAAGATTCAGGAAATACGCCTGAATGCCGGTGAAACATCCCGCTTTGAGAATTTTGAATTTACGCTACAATCTGGAGACCTTCTGGTTAGACGTGTGATGTCGGGTTTTGACGTGACACTACAGCATCTTGATGTCTATGCCGGCAAAAAAGAATTGTTGTCCGACATCAATCTTTACCTGCCGGCCGGCGAGATTCTCGCCATCATTGGCCGTTCTGGCCAGGGAAAGTCCTCCCTACTTAAAATGCTGAAAGGGGAATACACAAAGTCTCCCGAAGGAGAAGTCCTTTTCTCTGGCCTGGATTACCGCAATAAAGAAATCCGAAAGCGTATTGCATTCTTGCCCCAAGATCCAGCTCTGCACAAGGACCTGACCGTCATGGAAACGCTCTATCATGGAGCGAAGATTTCCATGGACCGAAAGGAATTGAAGGATTCCTTTGAAGAAAAAGCTTTGCGTATTTGCGAACTCTTTGGATTGACTGCCCGCAAGGACAATCCCGTAAAGACGCTAAGTGGTGGCGAAATGCGTAGACTCGCCTTGGCTCAAGAACTTATTGGCGCTCCGGGCCTGATTGTGTTGGACGAGCCTCTTTCGGGCCTGGACCCCTACAATGCAAATATCCTCTGCACCCACTTAAAACAGCTGGCCTTTTTAGGGCATACGGTAATCCTTACCACCCACAGCTACGAGGCCCTGAATATCGCCAACAAGGTGCTGGTTATTCATCAGGGAAAGCAGGTCTTTTACGGGACTCGCGAAGAATCGGTAGGCTTTTTCAACACCAAGAGTGCCGAAAGTATCTTGGCCGGGCTAAATGACGATTCCTTTATCCGCTGGGCTTCTTCGAAAAAGTCTCTCGAAGTTTCGGAATCCCAAAAGAAGAGCAAAACCTATTTTGCTGACGAGAAGAAATCGGCCCTCCTCCCCTACCATATCGGCTTGATTTTGAAGCATTGGTTCCGAGACAAAGGCAAAATGGCGGCCTTGCTTATCCAGCCGTTTATCTTGGGATTTGTCTTCTCGCAGATTTTCTCCAACAATTCATCCCTCTGGATTGTAAGCTTCGCCATCATCCTGTGCGCCAACTGGTTTGCCCTTTCCCTTTCTATTCGTGAAATTGTCCAGGAAAAAGAAATTTTAACCAACGATTTACGAAAGGGAATGTCCATTTTCCCCTACCTGCTTGCCAAGACGGGAATCCCCTCCATTGCTGCCTTTTTGCAGACCCTAATCATTTACGGTTTTATCTCCTTCAAGGTAATGATGCATCCGTCGGCGTTGTTCCTGTGTGTTGTGTTTGCCTTGACTGTAATTCCCGCTGTAAGCATGGGTTGCCTTGTCAGCGCTTTCTCCAAGAATCCTGGCCAGGCGAATGCGTTCTTGCCTTTGATTATTATTCCGCAGGTGGCCTTGGCCGGAGCCCTAGTTCCCATAGATCAGATGCAGGCCATAGGCAAGGCCTTGTCGTACCTTATCTGGTCGCGCTATGACCAGAGCGCCCTGCTGGACCTGCTTTTGGAAAGACCCTACGATAGTCTGAACCTTATCATGGCAATGACACTTTCCCTTATTTTTTGTATTATAACGTTCGTAAATTTATACTACCTCAGAAGAGCAAGATGAGTCCCGAGAATCAATCAAATATTTTCCCGCGTCCCTTCAACCAAAATTATGACCTGATCGATACCCTTGGCCGTGGAGGCATGGGCTATGTCTATAAGGCTTTGGACAAGAGGCTTGGCCGTGAAGTGGCCCTGAAGGTGTTGGATTCGTCTTCCGATGAAGAAGCTATCCAGCGGTTCTACCTGGAAGCCCAGGCTATGAAGGAACTGGATCATCAGAACATTGTCCAGATTTTCGACTTCGGAAAGCAGGACAAGCAGCTCTTCATCGCCATGACCTACGTAAAGGGGGTATCCCTTGCCGATATCCTTCAAAAGCAGAGCATGCTTCCCTTCTCCTCTATCGAGGTCATTATCAAGCAGATTGCCCGCGGGCTTCTGTATGCCCATAACCGAGGCATTGTCCATCGAGATGTTAAGCCCTCTAACATCATGATTACCCACGACAACCGTGTCTACATCATGGATTTCGGGATTTCGTACATCCAGGAGATGGAAAAGCAGCGCCTGACCAAGACCGGCATGACCATGGGAACTCCGGAGTACATGTCTCCGGAACAGTGTCATGGCGAAGAAGTGACGCTACAGTCCGACATTTACAGCATGGGCATCATTCTTTTCGAGATGACTTGTGGACGTCTGCCTTTCAACGGGAACAGGCCCATCGAGATTGCCATTCAGCATGTGCAGAACCAACCGCCTGATCCAAGGCAGTTCCGCCCCGACATGCCCAAGGGACTTGCCGAACTCATTTTGAAATGCCTCAAGAAGAAGCTGAACGAGCGTTTCCACGACATGCAGGAATTTCTGGATGCCTGCGACGCCGTATTCCCCCAGAAGGATACCCGCGCTACAACCCAGGTTACCCGCAAGCATTCCCTGCTGAGTCACGGAAGAGAATCTATTGCCGAGGCCGCCACACGCCTGCCTTCCAAGGCTCGGGCCATTCATAGAAAGCTCACGGCCCTGGCCCTTTCTATATTCCCGCTGATTATCATTTTGATGGTCCTGTTAATGCTGACCCACAAGCCTGAAAGTACGCTACGGGCTTTGGAATGGGACGATGCTGTAGGCAATTTCGAAACCAAGGCCCTGGAAAATGACGGCGGAGTAGATTACGGCCTGGACAACCTGAACGACGGAGACTTGAAGACAGCATGGCTGAACACCATGCCCCTAAAGCCACAGAATCCGGTTCTCAGCCTCTATTTCAAGAAAAATACGCTGGTAACCCATTTGGGTATTGCCATTGGGTATCAAAAGTCTGTCGACGACCTGTTCGGCGACCGTTTCCGCATATTCAAGAAGCCCAAGACCGTCACCATAGAATCTGCCGATGGATTCAAGCAAAAGATCAAGCTTGAAAACATCAAGGGTATGCAATACCCCACCATCCAGGCCATTGAAACCACGGAACTCAAGTTCTACCTGGAAGACGTCTTTGAAGGTGAAAACGAAGACTTTGCCATTTCGGAAATCCGCCTGCTTGGAATGGAGATTAACTAATGAACGGCAATCGCAAGAAGGGAAATGCCATCGAGACAGAGGCGTCGGCTTACTTGTGTCGTGAAGGCTATGAGATTCTTGCCCGAAACTACGCTTATCGCGGTGGCGAATTAGATATCGTTGCCCGTGACGGAAAGACTGTCGTTTTTGTAGAAGTCAAGTCCGTATGGACTACTGGGCAAGGGAACCCTGCCGCTCGTGTAAATACTCTCAAGCAGCGTAAAATCTGGAATACAGCCTGTCACTTTTTGTACACGCAAAAGGACAAAGCTCCGCAAGGCTTCGATACTCCCTGCCGTTTCGATGTACTATCTATACGGGCATACCAGAAACCAATGCAGTTCGAGCATTTCAAGAACGCCTTCGAGGGCTCCCAGGTGATTCCTCAGTGCTAGATTGAAAGGTCGCCATTATGCGTTTTGAAGTTCATCCTATTAATCCGCAACCACGAATCGTGAAGCTCGCTGCCGCCGCCATGGAAGACGACGGCCTGGTGCTCTACCCTACCGAATCTGGCTACGCTATTGGCTGTAACGCCGAGTCCCCGAAGGCCATCCACAAGCTCTACGCCCTCAAGAAACCCATGAAGAAATTTTTCATGGCCCTTATTGTACCGAACATCAAGGCAGCGACAGATTACGCCCGCGTAGACAACTTTGCCTTCAACATCATGAAGCCGAGGGTCCCCGGTCCTTACACCTTTATTTTGCCGGCAGACCCCCACATTGCAAGGCGGCTAGACGTAAAGCGTCCGGAAATCGGCATCCGTATGCCCACCCACCCCTTCTTTGCGGAACTGTTCCAGCATTTCGACAAGCCCATCTTGAGTACAGCGGCAAAGCTTAGCGAAGAAGATATTTACGAGCCAGACGAAATCTGGAAGACCTTCGAGCATTCCGTAGAAATGATGGTAGACTGCGGCCCCATCGAAATCAACCCCACGAACATCATCAGCCTGGTAGGTGACCAGATTGAAGTAATTCGTGGCGAACTTGTCTAATTTTTCGAATTAATTTCCGTTAATGCAACGCACAGAGTAGGCGTTGTTCTTGTTGCTGACCAGCTGGCGGACCATCTGGTCGGACATGCGGCCCATAGCCCAAAGCCAGATAGTTTCGTTGCGGCCATTCTGGGCAGACCAGAACCCTGCATACTCACCCATGTCTTCGTAGCGCACGGTCTTGGTACCAATCATCTTGCGGTATCCCGAAGAGAAAACGGTAAAGCCGTATTCGTCTGTACCGCCACCGCCATGCCAGCCTGTGGTGGACTTGAGCTTGCTTGCGAATTCACCGCACTTGTCCACGCCATCATAGCACTGTGTAAGGCCGGTCAGCATGTCTTGCCATTCTCTATCTCGAGGCAGGTGCCAACCTTCGGGGCAAGCCTTGCGGGCTCCCTCCAAATCATAGAGGCGGCCGCTACGAACGCAATAGTTGTCTTTGTCCTCGTAGCACCAGGAATGGCCCGGCACATTGTAGTTTACGTTCTGAGCAAACCATTCGCGGCCTTCGATCTTGATAATCCTGTAAACCTGACCGTCGCGAGGATCTTTGAACTGGCTAGAATTGTCACGGATGGTGGCTCGATGATCTTGTTCTTCGCGCCTAAAGTTCACAAGCAGTTCACGCTTGTACTTTTCACCGTTTTCGTATTTCTTGTTCCAGGCATCTTGTGCTTTTTTGTTAAAGAACTTGATCTTTAAGTCTCCTACGGCATAAAGGACGTCGCCACAAGCCAAATCTACGCCTGCCACGTGTACAACCAGATCTTCTTTGCCGTAGGCCTCTGCATCACCGAAATAGGAAATCCATGCCTCTTTGGTGGTGTTGCATACCGAAAAGAAATCTCCCCTTTCGATGACTTCGGCGGGAACCGTCATGTTGCCGGAAACAGCAAAAGAAAAGCCGTCGCTATCGACCTTGAAGGCTACTGGCTGGACGTTCTTGTAATGGGTATACTTCCCGAGACGGACATTACCACTAATCTTTGCAGAGGCGTAGCTGGCCTCTTCGTTGGTCTTGAAAATAGATTCCCAAGATTTGGGTACGGCAAAGGAATAAACAGCAGAAATGCAGACTAAACAACAGACAATTTTGCGAAGCACAGGGACCTCTCGTTAAAAACAGGAACAATGATAGTTTTTTTTATTCCAAATGGCATTCACTTTATGCTAAAACCATATAAAAAAGCTACATTGTAGCCCATGGCAAAAAACAAGTATATTCTTCAGATTCATTGCCCCGACCAGACAGGACTCATCGCTGGTACCACCCAAGTCCTTGCCAAGGCAGGTGCAAATATCATTGATTTACAACAACATACGGCTAAGGATATCGAAACCTTTTTTCTCCGGGCCGTCTTTGAAATGGAATCCGACGACGTTCAGGAAATCTATAAGCACCTAGAAACCCTAGAAGGGCACCTGAAGCTCAACTGGAAACTGTTTGACACCTCCAAGACGGAGCGTGTAGCCATTTTTGTGTCCAAAACGGACCATTGCCTCTATGACCTGCTCCTGAAACAGCGTGATGGCGACCTGCCCTGCGAATTCAGCTGCATTGTGGGTAACCACCCTGACCTTGGGCCTGTAGGCGGAACCTTCGGCGTACCGTTCTACTATGTACCCAGCAATCCGGACAAGAATATTCCCGAGAACCGTTTCCGCGAAATCATCGCCGAAACCCGTACCGATACGGTGGTCCTTGCCCGCTACATGCAGATTTTGAGCGAAGCCTTTACTGAAGAATTCAAGTACCGCATCATCAACATCCACCACGGATTCTTGCCGGCCTTCAAGGGAGCAAAACCCTACCACCAGGCATGGCACAAGGGTGTAAAGATTATCGGCGCTACAGCCCACTTTGCCACCGAAGACCTGGACCAGGGTCCCATTATCTGCCAGGATATCCAGCGGGTGCCCGAAACGGCCAGCATCGATGAACTGGTGGAACTGGGTAAAGATATCGAAAAGCGTACACTGTCGGCAGCCCTGAAGCTCTGGCTTGAGCACCGCGTGTTCGTCTATGCGGGAAGAACATTTATACTCTAGGAGATACCATGTCCGAAGAAATCAAGAACGAAGAAGAGAAGGTGGTCGAAACACCCGCCCCGGTCGCTGAGGCTTCCGCCGAACCTGCTGCAAACGCAACCGTCGAACCGGCTGCCGAAGCAACCACCGAACCGGCACAGCCCGCCGTCTCGGAAACCCAGCCCCAGATTATTGTCCAGAAAGAACGGGGTTTCTCCCATTATGTGGGCTTTGCACTGCTCTGCGTACTGTGCATCGTTTTCTATTTCATTCCGGGCATCGCCATTAGCTTTGCGATAAACCAGATTCCGGGAGTAAATCTCGGGGCCGTTGCGGCTTGGGCATTGAGCGCCATTTTCAGTGTCATTGCCTGGGTCATCTTCAAGCTGAAAATCAAGGGATTCAAGAAGTCCTTCTACTTCTACATCGGACTTTGTGTCGTGGTATTTGCCCTGCTCATTGCCATCGAAGTCCTTACCGAAAATTACAATGTCTTTTCCAGCATCTTTGGCATGCTGATGGGAGCGGCATAGTTTCATGAACGTCAAAGACAATTTTGTCCATTTTCTTGTAGAATCTGGAGCCCTCAAGTTCGGTGACTTTATCACCAAGAGCGGTCGCGAAACCCCGTATTTCATCAATACCGGCGAGTTCCGCACAGGCGCAAGCCTTTCCAAGCTGGCCGAATACTATGCCAGCACCTTCATGGTTCATTTCGACGGTAAGGCCCAAAACCTCTATGGCCCGGCTTACAAGGGAATCCCCCTGTGCGCCGCCACCGCCATGAAGCTCTCTGACGTGTACGGCCAGAACCTCACCTTCACTTACAACCGCAAAGAAGTGAAGGATCACGGCGAAGGCGGTTCCCTGGTGGGTTACAAATACACCGAAAAGACCAATGTTGTGATTATCGAAGACGTGATTACCGCGGGCACTAGCGTGAACGAAACCATGCAGGCCCTTTCTAAGATTGAGAATGCCAACGTGATTGGTCTCTTGATTTCAGTCGACCGCAAGGAAAAGCTTGAAAACGGCAAGTCCGCCCTTCAGACCGTGCAAGACGAATACGGAATCCAGGCCTACTCCATCGTGAATATCAACGATATCATCGCCTTCCTTGAAAGCGAAGAGAACCGCAAGGCTATCAACGCTCCCGAAGGTATTCTGGACAAGGTTTACGCCTACCGTGAAAAGTGGGGCGCAAATTAACTAGGTTGAAATGTTCAAGGGTGTTCGGGCTTTTGTCTTCTGGTGTGTAATCGCTTGTATCCTTGCCGGATGCGGCACGCATTACCAATGGACCAAAAGTCACCCTGCCTACACCATTCCGCCCTTTAAGGATTTTGCAGTTATCGGTGCGGAAAAGGCCTTTGTGCTAAACCGTTCCGCCTGGTTTGCCAAGAAGCTGAATATCCCTTCAGAAGAAATCCAGAAGCATGTCACAGGCGATTGTGCCAAATGGCTCGTTCAGGATTTGCAAAAGCTCTACCCCGAAATGAAGGCACTGCCCGCCTCTCTGATGGACGCTTCGCCAGAAGAAAGCCAGCAGCTGGACAGCCGTATTTTCATCAAGGGGAAA
>JAEEGL015100433.1_pt1 | contig 10898 bp, 12 predicted proteins | sample 9134231 | NCBI WGS metagenome assembly JAEEGL01 (sample SAMN16246548, study PRJNA631951) | gut metagenome | biome: gut microbiome; feature: rumen; material: fiber-attached | host: Bos | place: Iran: Karaj | collected 2018-10
AGATGACTTCGGTATCTTGATACTTGAAAGAGAGGATTTTCCCTCCTCCAGCACCATTGATGGTCATAGACAGGTTGCCGATTTCGATGCAATACTTGGAATCACCGAGGTTCTTGATGACAGGATTGGCAGCCGTGACTGTTGTCATGCAAGCCACCATCGCCAATAATGTAACGATTTTTCTCATTGATGCGTTGTGTTAAGATTGGAAATAGTTGATTGTTATTTTCGTTGCGAATGTAGGGAAAAAACAGTGATTGGGCAAATTTTTTGATAATTTTGTCACTAAAATAATGTTTGTTCAAGATATTCTTCCTATCTTTGCCCCTCGGATGTTACTATCATAAAACAATTATATCTATTCTTATTTTTACAACCTAAACAATTATTTAACATGAAAAAACTTTTATTAGGTTTGTCACTGTTGCTTGCATGTGCGGCAGGCAATGCGCAGAACAATCCAGTGTTGACCATTGAAGGTGGTCAGGTACAGGGTGTGAAGGCTGACGATCATCCAGAAGTCTTCGTCTATCGTGGAATTCCTTATGCTGCTCCTCCAATCAGGGAGAACCGTTGGAAAGCACCACAACCTGTTGTGCCTTGGAAGGGTGTGAAGATTTGCGACACTTTTGGCCGCCCAAGCTATCAGGCCATTCAGTACACCGGTGGTTACTACACCGAGTGGGGTTATGGCAAGGAGGCTGCCTTCAGTGAGGATTGTCTGTACTTGAATGTATGGACAAAGGCTCCAGGTAATGCTGGTAAGAAACTTCCTGTTGCCCTCTGGATTCATGGTGGTGGCTACCGTGAAGGTTTCGGCTCAGAACCAGAGTTTGACGGACAAGAGTGGGGCGCAAAGGACGTTGTCCTCGTTTCCATCAACTACCGTCTTGGCATCTTCGGATTCCTCACTCACCCTGCTCTTGCTGAGGAAAGCCCCAATAAGGTATCGGGTAACTACGGTATCCTCGACCAGATTGAGGCACTGAAGTGGATCAAGAAGAACATTGCTCAGTTTGGTGGCGACCCCAATAATGTGACTATTTTCGGTCAGAGTGCAGGTGGTGGCAGTGTGCGCACCCTTTGCGAATCTCCATTGGCTCGTGGTTTGTTCCACAAGGCAGTCATCATGAGTGCCCAGGGACTTAGCATTCCTAATCCTAACGGTGGTGGCATGATGGGTGGCCGTTACAGCGGTGGTTCCATTGAAGATGCCGCCAATAACGCCAAGAAGATGTTCGACTGGGCAGGTATGACTGACTTGCAGAAGATGCGTCAGGCATCCACTGAGACAGTTTTTGCTCTTCCAACCATATATAGCCAGGTAAACAGTGCAGGTCAGCAAGGTGGCGGCATGGGCATGATGCGTATGGGTATGGGCTACATGCCTATGATTGACGGTTATGTCAGTGTGAAGAGCTTCGACGATGCAACTCGCGAAGGTACGCTGGCAGACGTTCCTTACATGATTGGTTACACCCTCAACGATATGGGTGACATGGCTCCAAACATTGCCGAGTTCTGTAAGGTTCGTGCACAGAAGGGTGGTAAGGCTTGGGCTTATGAGTTTGCTCGTCCATTGCCAGACGACGGTTCGCATCCAGAGGTGACTCAGCGTCTGAAGGGTGCATTCCACTCATCCGACCTTTGGTTTGTGTTCAAGTCACTCAAGCACTGCTGGCGTCCATGGACAAAAGGTGACTGGGATCTTTCCGAGAAGATGCTTACCGCATGGACCAACTTTGCCAAGTACAGCGATCCTAACGGACCTAAGGGTGGTGAATGGGCACCTTGCACCGAGCAGAATCCTAAGTTCATGGTGTTCAAGCTTAACGACAAGGATGCAGAGGCTTCCTTCTTCGGCGAGCCAGAGAAAGCACCTCTAGGTCAGGGTTTCGGCTTTGGTTTCGGTCGTTAAACCATTGTTGTATGCACTCATCTATTCTTCAAGTTGTCTTATGCACGTAAGGCAACTTGATTTTTTAAACCTTTTGGAGCGCATCGTGTCAATATATTGTTATTTTTTTTTACATTATTTATTACATAATTTATTTTTTACTAATCACATGAAGAAAATCATTCTTTCGTTGATGACGCTTGTGAGTTTGACAGCGTCAGCACAGTTTGGCGGTTTTGGTGGTCGTCCACAGGGTAACCCTTGGGTTCCATCAGAGGCAGCAATTGCAGAGGACTTCAAGCCTGCATTGAGCAATCAGGACAGCAAGCAGTATCCTATGGTGAACTCTGCTCGTCAGGTACGTGCCCAGATTTCGGCACCAGAAGCTACAAAGGTTGGTCTTGACATTGCTGGTAAGATTTACACCATGACCAAGGATGAAAATGGTGTGTGGACAGGTACTTCAGCTCCACAGGACCCTGGTTTTCACTACTATCAGTTGAACATCGACGGTGCCAGTGTTCCAGACCCAACCAGTTTGTACTACTATGGCGCAAGCCGTTGGGGTAGTGGTATAGAAGTTCCATCTGACGATCAGGATTTCTGGCAGGTGAAGAATGTACCACAAGGTTCTATGAACGAGGTGTACTACTACTCAAGCTACACGGAGAAGATGCGTCGTTGCTTCGTTTATCTGCCCAACGAGTACTTCACCAATCCTACCAAGAAATTCCCCGTTCTCTATTTGCAGCACGGTATGGGTGAGAACGAGTACAGCTGGCCATATCAGGGTCACGTCGCTTCCATCATGGACAACCTCATCGCAGAGAAAAAAGCTGTTCCATTCATCGTTGTCATGGATAATGGTCTGAATGCAAATGCTCCACGTCCAGCAGGTCAGGCTCCTCAGGGAGGACAGCGTCCACAAGGCGGTTTTGGTGGCTTTGGTGGCTTTGGCGGTGGCTTCGCTGATGGCTTCAAGAATGTGCTCTTCAACGACATCATCCCAATGATTGAGAAAAACTACCGTGTGATTGCTGATCCTGAACATCGTGCATACTCTGGTCTCTCCATGGGCGGCATGCAGGCACGTGAGATTACTCTGGCAAATCCTGGCAAGTTTGCTTATGTGGGTTCATTCAGTAGCGGCGCATGGAGTGTTGACCAGGTGAAGAATTCTGAAGGCTTCGCACAGAAGACTAAGCTCCTCTTTATGAGCGGTGGTGGCAAGGAGAACATGGGTTGTGTTGAAGCTGCCAAAAACATCAAGACCCAGCTCGGTATGAATGCTGTCGGTTACGAGTCAGAAGGCACAGCACACGAATTCCACACTTGGCGTCGTAGCCTTCACGAGTTCGCACAGTTACTTTTTAAGTAATAATAGACATTAAAACGAATTTCTTTGAATAGACGGGGGGGACGATTGTTCCCCCGTTCTTGTAATTCTCTTCCTTCAGTTCTGAAATTAGGAAATCGATGTTGTGGTATTGGTTAACAGACATCGGGGACATCAATTTGCCGATGTCCCCGATGTCGATTCAGAGATTGTGAAAACAGTGTCTCAGAAGAAGTGGTAGTTCAGTCTTCGGATTCCCTCGTCTCCTCCTCTTCTTTGTCGTCAAACTCTGTGATGCCGTCAGCGGTGAGGATGTTGTACCACGAGAGGACTTTGCGCATGTCGCTGACACGCACTCGGTCGGTGTCGTAATTGGGTAACACTTTGGTGAAGAAAGCGATGATGTCATCTTGAGATGCCTTCTTGGGGGAGAGGTCAAGAGGTTTGTCACCATAGTTCTGTTTGATGGATTCGAAGACGGTGGAGAGTTTGACCTCGCTGTCGTCGTTGGTATAGATGGAAATGTCGCCAAGAGATACGACGCGGTCAGCTCCGAAAGCGGGGATACGCTTCTTTTGCTCGTCTACGGTTTCCACGATGAGACTCTTGTTGCCTCGTGAGATGAGCTTGTAAAGCCCTGGTTTGCCTGAAATGGCAAGAATTTTTCTGATCATATTATTGATTTTTTATTTAGTGTATTTGTTGTTTAGTTGGTTGAGGATGTGGTCAATCTGTTCTTCCAAGTCTGTTGTGCCGTCATTGAGTATGCAGTAGTCGGCACGTTGCTGCTTTTCTTCTTCATCCATCTGCTGTGCCATGCGAGCGAGAATCTGCTCAGTGGTGGCATGGTCACGTTGTGTGGCTCGTTGGATGCGCAGGGAAAGAGGAGCGAAAACATCGATGGTGGCATCGACAGTGTCTTGAAATCCGGACTCGAAAAGGAGAGCACATTCTTGTGCGACAATGGGACTGTCCTGCAGTGCTGCCCATCGGAGGAAGTCTTGACGGACAACGGGATGAACGATGGCGTTAATGCGGGCGGCATGATTGTTGTCGGTGAAGATGTATTGTGCAATAAGGTTTTTGTTGAGTGTATTGTTCAAATATGCCTTGTCGCCGAGAATACCACATAGTTCCCGACGGATGAAGGGACTATCAGTCATAAGTCGCTTGGCTTCTTCGTCGCAGTTATAGACAGGGATGCCACGCTGTTTGAGCAGTTGACAGATGTAGGTCTTTCCACTGCCGATACCTCCAGTGATGCCGATGCGTGTCATTCGGTGGATTGCTCAATGATATATTCTACTGTTTCTGGGCTGATGCGCAGGTTACGTATATTGCCTGGTTTCTGTCGTACATGAATACGACATCGTTTAGAGTCGGAACTCAGCTCTTTATAGTCAATGGCAAGGAGGAAGTCGCTGGCGTTGATTTCATCGTAGAGGGTGGCGCTGACGAGGAAAGTGACGTTGACCTTGAGAGGGAATGTGCGTATAAGTTTGTTGTGTGGTACGTTCTCGCTGTATACGGTCGCCTGCAAAGTCTTGTCTGTGAAGATGTCAACGCAGATGCGAGTATCTACTGAGTCAGGTATGGCTTTAGCACCACGTGGGACGAGTAGGGCAAGACGCGTTTGAAGTGTGTCCTCAAGATCTGTGTAGGTAACATTTTCAGTCTTGACGTGGTTGATGCTCCCATAAATATGCTTAGGTGCATAGATGTCCACGGAATCGGGCATGAGAATGGTGCCACACTGGTAACGTCCAGCTGTGGTGCTTACACGTCCGTTGAAAATGACAGGCACACGCTTGTGTTGTCCGTTGGAGTAATATGCTTCAATCTTGTTAGGGGAGGTGGTCTTAAAGGTCATTCCTTGTGGTTTTTTGCGCATGACGGCACGTCGAAGCGTGTTGGCATCAATGATGACTTTTCCCGACTTTTGGTTGACTTCCTTAAAATTGATAACGATTTCGGGGTTGTCGTTCCGCATGAACTTGTAGTAGAAGGCGTTCCAGCCCTTGCTGCTGTAGCTGACATTGATTTCTGAAGGCATGTCGCTGGTGAAGACCACGTCGTTGGGCATGTCTTCGATGATGAGTCTGTATGAAAGTGTGACTTCTGTATTCTCCTGAATGGTCTGTAGAAACCAGAAAATGGCAGACAATCCGAGGAAGATAAGAAACACAGGAAGATTGCGGTCGATTTTAATCAATCGCAATCTTCTGAATAACACTTTAAAGAAATCACCCAGCATACAATCCTGCCAATCACTGCTGAGGCTGCTGGGTGCCTACTGCATAGACGTAATTACGGTCAATCTGCACGGTGATGCCTTTTGCAATCTCGATGGTGAGGTAAGACTCGCCTTCGTTGAGTGACTTGACTTCACCATGAACACCGCTGGCTGTGATGACCTTGCTACCGATTGTGAGTCCCTTGCGGAAGTTTTCTATTTCCTTCTGACGCTTGCGCTGTGGCTTAATCATGAAGAAATAAACGATAGCGAACATGGCGACAATCATGATAATCATACTCCAGTCAAAGCCGCCTTTTGCAGCACCTTGTGCTGCCTGCATAATTGTGAACATAGTGGTAATTATTATTTACTGATGAATGAATAGACGAATAGTATTTTAATATTATAATATGTGTCAAGATTTGGTAAGCTTGTTTTCCTTCTTGAGTTTCTTTGCCACTGCATCGATGATGCCGTTGACGTAACCACCGCTCTTGGGAGTGCTGTACCACTTTGCGATCTCAACATATTCGTTGATTGTGACAGAAACTGGTATCTGTGGAAAACTGAGCAACTCGGCAACAGCTATTTGCATAATGATAACATCCATGTAAGCGAGGCGGTTGAATTCCCAGTTTTTGACGCACTGACTGATAAGGGTGCGGTAGTACTCGTCGTTTGTGATTGTGCGACGGAAGAGACGGATGGCAAAATCTTGATCCTCGATGTCCTTGTATTCGGGCACTAATTCTTGATTGGCTCCATTGGCGGGGTCAAACCGTTTGATGGTCTTGAGCACGAATGTATCCACCACATCTCGGTCATCGTTCCAATAGAGACTCTGCTCTTCAAGAATGTCATCAATTCGCTCGTCTTTCATGATGATGTTCTTGTAAAGCTTGCGCCACAATTCACGGTCATCGGCATAGGTGACCTTGTCCATTGCCATGTATTCGGCATAGTATTCACTCTGAATAATGTCAGCGTAGAGTTTCTTGATGTAGTCGAGGTCGTTATTCCATGTCTTCTTCTTTGTGTCGATGAACTCTTGCAACTGTTTGTTCTTCTCTAACTGCGCTGCAAACAGATTGTCGGCAAACCGATGGCTGACTTCTTCTTGGATGTGTGCAACACGATTCATTTGCTCCTTGTGCTCCACTTCCTGGAAAGCATAGCGTGACACGCTCACAATCAGCAGGAGCATGTAGTTGTAGAGGTCGTATGCTTTGGACAAACTGAAGAGCAGTTCTTTTTCAGCAGTGTCGATGTTTTTTCCGCCATTTTGGTAGAAAGCATAAATGAGCTGTACAATTTTCAGACGGATAAGTGTGCGGTTTATCATAAGCCAAAAAACTCTTTTTTTGTGTGTTTCTTTTTTGTATTGATGAATGTTGTGTCTTTTGCTTTTTGTTTTTAGTCGATAACAATTTGAGTGCAAATTTAGCGAAATTCTTTGAAAAAAAAGGTTTTTGGAGGGAATGATTATGTGAAAATGAAAAAAAACAACTGAAAATCTTGTATAAAAGAAAAAAAAGTAACAATTTTGTAGCAAATTTATGAATTTACATACATAATAATAAAAGATTTTATGGGTGATACAGAAAAAGACTTGGTTTACTCAGAGAGTATCAAGGCGGGCAAGCGCATCTATTATTTTGATGTGAAGCAGAGCAGAAATGGTGACCGTTATATCGCCATTACGGAGAGTAAGAAAATCAATGAGGGTACGATGGACAATCCTCGTTTTGTGTTTGAAAAGCATAAATTGTTCCTCTATAAGGAAGATTATGAGAAGTTTGTCGATGCTTTGACACGAACATTGGATGTGGCAAAAGGTAATGCGCCTGCTGTTTCTCCCACTACTGAAACATCAACGGCTACTGAAGCTACCGCCACTGCCGAGGCTGCATCCGCAGAAGCTGCTGTAGCAGCCGGAGAACAGGATGAGGCTCCCGCTGAAAAGAAAAGCTTCCTTGACAAGGTGAAGGATATTTTCTGATAGATGAAAGTGTCGTAATGACACCTTCTTCTGTAGGAAAAAGTCTTAAAACATAGCAATAACAAGAAATTTATGGGAAAAACTTTTGCCACGTCTGGCGAAAGTCGTACCTTTGTGCCGCTTTTTTGGGCAACACATTAGCCCCACGTTTTTATAGGGCATCGTGTGATGGCGAATTAAGCGTATGACAGGTGAGGGGTTCCCCCCTTCCCAAAGACTTAATTTATAGTAACACAACAATTAAAAATGAAAGAAATTACACTTAACGCGCAGACTCGTACAGAGTATGGCAAGAAGGCAAGTCGTGACCTTCGTCGTGCTGGTCAGATTCCAGCAGTGTTTTATGGAGTGGAGAAGGGCGAAGATGGCCTTCCAGTGGCAAAGTCAATTAAAATCTCTGAGAAAGAATTGGCAAAGTTGCTTTACACTCCCAATGTTTACATCGTGAATCTCGTGGTAGATGGCACACCAGTGAAGGCTATCTTGAAAGACCTTCAGTGCGATTTCGTGACAGACCGTCCTGTTCACGTTGATTTTTACCAGATTACAGAAGACAAGCCTGTAGTGTTTGAGATTCCTGTGAAGCTTAATGGATTGGCTGAGGGTGTGCGTGCCGGTGGTAAACTTGCTCTCAATGTACGTAAGTTGGCAGTCAAGGCTCTCTACACTCAGTTCCCAGACACACTTGACATTGATGTGACAAACTTGGCACTTGGTAAGACAATGAAGGTGGGTGAACTTTCTTACGAAGGTCTCGAAATCATCACTTCCAAGGAGGTTGTCGTTTGCGCTGTTCGTATGACCCGTGCCGCACGTGCTGCTGCTGCAGAGGCTGAAGCATCTGAAGAATAATCTTACATAGAAATAATCCAATGAGGGTGTATCGGTGGTCTTCAGACCCTTGGTACACTCTCTTTATTTATCATCAATATGTGGCTGTTTAATTGGCTTTGGAAGAAAAAGCTTGAAACGGTAGATAATGGTATGAAGTATTTGATTGTGGGTCTTGGAAACGTTGGTACTGAATATGTGAGCACACGACACAACATCGGTTTCCGTGTGGTGGATGCCTTTGCTGAAAAACAGGGTGCTGAGTGGGCGGATAAAAGATATGGCTTTGTTGCCAAGACACGTGTGAAGAATGCCGAACTCATTCTTCTCAAACCTTCCACCTATATGAATTTGTCGGGTCAGGCTGTGCGCTATTGGGCAAAGCAGGAGAATATCCCTGTTGAACGCATCCTAATTATTGTAGACGATTTAAGTCTGCCGGTGGGAAAGATTAGAATGCGAGGAAGTGGGAGTGCTGGTGGACATAATGGATTGAAAAACATTGAGTCATGTATGATGACACAGACCTATGCACGTATCAAGTTCGGAATTGGCAACGAATTTCCGAGAGGCGCTCAAGTGGACTTTGTATTAGGAAAATTCAGCGATGAGGACAATAAGATTATAGAAGAGAAACTTGATTATGCAGGAGAGATGATTAAGAGTTTTTGTCTTCAAGGTATTGATCGTACGATGAACCAATATAATAAAAAGTAGTGTTTGCTTAATTGTAAATCGTCAAATTGTACATAAAGTTGTGGAAGCAAGATTAGATAAATGGTTATGGGCTGCGCGTATCTTCAAAACGCGCTCTATCGCTGCTGATGCTTGTAAAAACGGGCGCATTACGATGTCTGGCGTGAAACAGAAGGCTTCCAAGATGATTAAAGAGGGTGACATTATTGAGGTGCGCAAGCCTCCCATTACTTATTCGTTTAAGGTGCTCAAGGCCATTCAGAATAGGGTGGGGGCAAAATTGGTGTCAGAAGTGTTGGAGAATGTTACCGCAAAAGAACAACTTGAACTTTTGGAAATGAATCGTATCAGCGGTTTTGTTGGCAGGGCACGTGGTACAGGGCGCCCGACAAAGAAGGAACGTCGTGAATTGGATGATTTCATTCAACCAGCCTTCTATGGCGACTTCGATTTTGATTTTGATGATGAAGATGACGAGGATGAATCCTTTATGCCTTCAGAAGATTAATTGATGAATTAAATCAGAAAGGGAACTTGACTTATTTGCCAAGTTCCCTTTCTGTTATTTTGCAGATGTTGACGACTGTCATCATCGCCTTTTCAAGGCTCTGCACGGGGCAGAATTCGTGAGGCCCATGGAAGTTAATTCCTCCCGCGAAGATGTTTGGGCATGGAAGCCCTTTGAAGGAAAGTTGGGCACCATCCGTTCCGCCACGTATGGCCTTGATCACAGGGGTCATGCCGGCCTCAGTAATGGCTGATTTGGCGATGTTAATAATGTGCATTTTAGATTCCACAATTTCACGCATGTTGTAATATTGGTCTTTAATGTCTAATAATGCGACTCCTTCTCCATATTTCTTATTTATGATTTCCACCACATCAAACATTTCCGATTTTCGTCCCTCGAAATATCCACGGTCATGGTCGCGAATGATGAAGGAAAGTTGAGCTTTCTCTACTGTTCCACTTAGGTTTGTTAGATGGAAGAATCCCTCATAACCTTCTGTTTTCTCTGGTGTCTCGTTTTCAGGTAACAAGTTGACCAACTCTGTGGCAACACGGACTGCATTGATCATTTTCCCTTTTGCATAACCTGGATGAACCGAACAGCCATTGATTGTGATTTTTGCAGTTGCGGCATTGAAGTTTTCGAATTCAATCTCACCTGCTTCGCTACCATCCATGGTATAGGCAAAATCGCATTCAAACTTATCAACATCAAAGTGGTGCGCTCCCTCTCCAATCTCTTCATCGGGGTTGAAGCCGACACGAATCTTTCCATGCTTTATCTCAGGGTGTTGCTGTAGATAAACCATAGCCTGTACAATTTCGGCAATGCCTGCCTTGTCATCCGCTCCGAGTAGGGTTGTACCATCAGTCACGATGAGGTCTTCGCCTCTATGGTTGAGTAGTTCGGGGAACCTGATGGGAGAGGTGACGACACCTTCTGAGAGGACGATGTCGCCACCGTTGTAATTCTTAATAATGCATGGCTTTACATTCTTTCCAGAAGCGTCAGGACTAGTGTCCATGTGGGCGATGAAGCCAATGGTAGGCACTTTCTTGTCGGTGTTAGAAGGAAGGGTTGCATAGAGATAACCCAACTCGTCTAGTTCAACGTCTTGCAATCCCTCCGCTATCAACTCGTCTTTCAGATGTTTGGCAAAGATGCGTTGTTTTTCAGTGGAAGGAGTCCTGCCAGTCTCTTCGGATGACTGTGTGTCGTAGGTGACATAGTTCAAAAAGCGCTCAACAATATTCATAATTCAGTGGATTGAATGTCCTTTTTTGTTACTAATATGGCGTGAATATGAGGGTGTTCCTCTTTCTGTATGCGAAATTAGGTAAAATACTTCACATGTATACTGTTTATTCGCAAATTATTGCTAACTTTGTCCGA
>JAEEGL015134563.1_pt1 | contig 10898 bp, 6 predicted proteins | sample 9134231 | NCBI WGS metagenome assembly JAEEGL01 (sample SAMN16246548, study PRJNA631951) | gut metagenome | biome: gut microbiome; feature: rumen; material: fiber-attached | host: Bos | place: Iran: Karaj | collected 2018-10
AAGACGATGCTCATACTGCTCGGCGTTGTATTCGTTATAATCGCGGTATTACTAGTCGCGGTATTCACACTGTATATGCTCAAGGGGCTTGAAAAACTCGTTCCCATCATTAACAAGACGGCGAATTATGATTTTACCGAGGATAAGGATTCCGTTAAGCTTGAAAAGCGCCGCGATGAGATCGGTATCATAGCAAGAGCTCTTACGCAGACACGTAACAACTTAAAAGATATGGTCGGACTCATCTCGCGTGCGGGATCGAGTATCGATACGAACGTTAACCTTCTTCAGGCTACTATCGACAGGGTAGGCTCCATTTGTGAAGATAACTCGGCAACGACCGAGACTCTTGCGGCAGGAATGGAAGAGACGGCTGCAACAACTTCCGCTATCGCGGTCAATGTTGCAAACGTTCAGGAGAATGCACGTAACATCGACAGGATGGCTGATGAAGGAACGCAGATGTCCAATGAAGTATCAAAGCGTGCTAACGAACTTGCTTCAACAACAGAGATCGCCAGCCGTAAGACGATGGAGATTTACGAGAGTGTCAAAGTCAAGTCCGCGGAAGCGATCGGTGCATCGCAGGCGGTTAACAAGATCAACGAACTTACCGATACGATCATGGCTATCTCTTCACAGACAGGACTTCTTGCACTCAATGCTTCTATCGAGGCTGCAAGAGCCGGTGAAGCAGGGCGCGGATTTGCGGTTGTCGCTACCGAGATCGGTAACCTTGCAACGCAGACATCCGAAGCTGTCAAGAATATCGGCGGCATCGTAGAAGAAGTCAACAGTGCTGTAGGACAGATGTCAGACTGCCTGACCCAGACAACGTCATTCCTCGAGACAAATGTACTGTCGGATTACGAGGAATTCGGCAAAGTCAGTGTTCAGTACAAGGAAGACGCCGATACGTTCGGTAACAGCATGAGAGAGATACATACGAGCGTCGGCAACCTTACAGGCGACATCGAGAAGATCGTCGGAGCTATCAGCGGTATCGATACAAACGTTACCGAGACAAGCCACGGTGTTGTAAATATCGCCGAGAAGACAACGGAAATGGCATCCGAATCATCGGAGAGCTCCAACAAGGTTAACGAGTGCCGTGATGCGGTTTCCGATCTTAATGCGATAATCAACAGGTTCAGCCTGTAAAAATGCTTGTAATTATCACAAAGTTGTGGTAAATTCAAAAAGTTGCAAATAAACACCCGTGCGGATGTGCGCCCGGTGCCTGTTGCTCGCAGGTGGGCGGTGAGGAAGTGCGGGGAAGCGTAAACCAAGGAGGTAGTAAAATGAGCGTTATTTCCATGAAACAGTTACTGGAAGCAGGTGTGCATTTCGGACACCAGACAAGAAGATGGAACCCCAAAATGGCTCCGTACATCTATATGGAGAGAAATGGTATCTATATCATCGATCTTCAGAAGTCCGTAGGGATGGTTGATGATGCGTATAATGCCGTATCTGAGATCGTATCAAACGGGGGAACCATTCTTTTTGTAGGAACAAAGAAGCAGGCGCAGGATGCCGTACAGACTGAGGCTGAGCGTTGCGGAATGTTCTATGTCAATGAGAGATGGCTCGGAGGTATGCTTACAAACTTCAAGACCATCCAGTCACGTATCAAGAGACTCAAAGATATCGAGAGAATGAGTCAGGACGGAACGTTTGACGTTCTTCCCAAGAAGGAAGTCATCGGTCTTAAGAAAGAATGGGACAAGCTTGAGAAAAACCTTGGCGGTATCAAGAACATGAAGAAGATACCCGATGCTATTTTCGTAGTAGATCCCAAGAAAGAGCACATTTGTGTTCAGGAGGCTCACTCACTCGGAATCACTCTTATAGGTATTGCCGATACAAACTGCGATCCCGAAGAACTTGATTATGTAATTCCCGGAAACGATGATGCGATAAGAGCAGTCAAGCTCATCGTATCAAAGATGGCAGATGCGGTCATCGAAGCCAACCAGGGCGAGAGTGCAGAGGACAGTGCCGAGGGAACTGACACGGCCGATGCATCAATGGATGAGGCAGCCCAGGATTCGGCAGCTGAAGAGGCATAATTTAACCGCAAACAATACCTGATATAGGAGGAAAATATAATGGCAGATATTACAGCAGCTATGGTAAAAGAGTTACGTGAGATGACCGGTGCCGGAATGATGGATTGTAAGAAGGCACTTAATGAGACAAACGGTGATATGGATGAGGCAGTTGAATTCTTAAGAAAATCAGGTGCCGCAAAGGCTGAGAAGAAGGCAAGCCGTATCGCTGCGGAAGGTATATGCCGCGTTGCCATGGTCGAGAATAAAAAGGCAGTTGTTGCCGAAGTTAATTCAGAGACAGACTTCGTAGCAAAGAATGAAGTATTCCAGGAGTTCGTACAGGCAGTTGCCGATACTGCTCTTGCAACAGGACTTGCAGGAGGTCCTGACGGACAGGATGTCGAGACACTTCTTGATAAGGACGGACTTCGTGATCTTGTTGTAGAAAAGACTGCAAAGATCGGAGAGAAGCTTTCGGTAAGAAGATTCGAAAGAGTTGAAGGCGACTGTGTTGTTTCATACCTGCACGGCGGCGGAAGGATTGGTGTCCTTGTATCCGCAAAGTGTGCAAATGTTACTGCAGAAGTTAAGGAAGCTCTTCAGAACATCGCGATGCAGGTAGCTGCTCTTTCACCGAAGTTCATTTCACAGAAGGATGTTGATCAGGAATTCCTTGAGAAGGAAAAGGAGATCATCCGTGCACAGATAGAAAACGATCCCAAGGAAGCTGCAAAGCCCGACAAGGTTAAGGACGGCATGGTAATGGGACGTATCAACAAGGAGATGAAGGAGTTCTGTCTTCTTGACCAGGTATATGTAAGAGCTGAGGATGGTAAGCAGTCTGTTGCTAAGTACCTCGAGTCAGTTGACAAGGACCTTGTTATCGACAGATTCGTCCGTTTTGAAGTTGGCGAAGGAATGGAAAAGAAGAACGAGGATTTTGCCGCTGAAGTTGCTGCGCAGATGAACGCGTAAGTACGCCTTAAGATTCGGGAGGGTTAATATGGCTGACAGAAGAGTCGGAACAGTATCAAGAGGTATACGTTGCCCGATCATACGAGAGGGAGACGATCTTACACAGATAGTTACGGACAGTGTTATAGAGGCTGCACAGCTCGAAGGGTTCGAGCTTCGCGACAGGGACGTTATCTCAATGACAGAGTCCATAGTTGCAAGGAGCCAGGGCAATTACTGTACGGTCGATGACATAGCCGAAGATGTTAAGAATAAGCTCGGCGGAGGCACGGTAGGAGTTATTTTCCCTATCCTGTCAAGAAACCGCTTTGCGATATGCCTTAAAGGTATCGCAATGGGATGCAAGAAGATCGTTCTCATGCTCTCATATCCTTCGGATGAGGTGGGAAATGAGCTTGTAAATATCGACAAGGTCGATGAAGCAGGCATCAATCCGTACAGCGACGTACTGTCGCTTAAGAAGTACCGCGACACGTTCGGTTACGTTAAGCATGAGTTCACCGGTGTCGACTATGTGGAGTACTACAGCGACATCATCCGGGAGGAAGGCTGTGACGTTGAGATAATATTCGCGAACCAGCCCAAGGCCATACTTGACTATACGAAGAATGTCATCAACTGCGATATCCATACGAGAGCAAGAACAAAGAGGATATTAAAAGCGGCCGGTGCCGAGAGGGTATTCGGACTTGATGAGCTGATGACCGCGCCCGTTAACGGAAGCGGATATAACGAGAAGTACGGACTGCTCGGATCAAACAAGGCGACCGAGGGACAGGTAAAGCTCTTCCCGAGAGACTGCCAGGATCTTGTTGAAGATGTCCAGAAGGTGATCTTAGAGCGTACCGGAAAGCATGTTGAAGTCATGGTATACGGCGACGGCGCATTTAAAGATCCCAAAGGAAAAATATGGGAGCTTGCCGACCCGGTTGTGTCTCCCGCGTTTACAAAGGGACTTATCGGAACTCCGAATGAAGTTAAGATCAAATACCTTGCGGATAATGATTTTGCAAAGCTTTCGGGTGAAGCGCTAAAAGAAGCCATCTCGAAGAGCATCAAGGAAAAGGATTCAAACCTCGTAGGCAAGATGGTAAGTGAGGGTACGACTCCGAGACAGCTTACGGATCTTATAGGTTCACTGTGTGACTTAACATCCGGTTCGGGAGACAAGGGAACACCGGTAGTTCTCGTACAGGGATATTTTGACAACTATACAAATTGATTATTTAAACGATAATATAAAAAGATCACGCCCCCGCAAAGGACGTGATCTTTTTGTATGTACTCATAAGCCGTAAAGCTTAGATATATCCGAGAGCTTTAAGCTTATTGTATACGGCAGTCGCGATCGTATCGTATGATGCCTGGGACAGATGCGTATTATCGGGAGAAAATCCGTTGGCCGCTATGATATCGATAACATCCATGTAGTGCGAACCGTATTTTGCCTGAAGGTTTGCGTTTATGATCTTTGCACGCTCTACTCCGAGCCTCCATCTCTGTGTTGTTCCGATAACGATATAATCTTTTACCGGACCCGCCGCCAGGAAATTGTCTATCTCGGATATAACGGGAGCTGTATTCGTGTTTTCACCGTCATCCGGACACCAGTCGCATGACCCTACCCAGAATATGTATATCTTGTTGGGGTCTACCCGCTGGTTGTAATGTGCTTCATCCCTGTATACCCAGAAGATGTCGTGTGTCTTATAGCCGTAAAGTCCGTAGCCCTCGACTTTGTTTTTGACCAGGGATTGGAGCTTAACGTAAGGGGCATGCGCAACATTGTCGTTATCGTCACCGAGCGACCCCTGCGTAAGGGAATCTCCGAGCCATACGATAGTCCTTCCGCTATTAGCGGTGGTATTATCGGCAGCGGTACTCTCGGTAACCGTCCCTTCGATGCCGTCGGCAGCCTCAGCTTCCGTATTGTCCTCAACTGTCTCGCTCTCTTCGGTCACTGCCTCCTCGGGCGCGGATTCATCTGACGGCTCCGCACTTTCGGCCGGCTCAGCCTCAGGGGTTGCCTCGGGAGTTGCTTCGGGTGTAACTACTTCTACCTGAACGGATTGCTCAGGAGCAGCAGTGGCATCTGCTATGGTATTTTCCTGCGAGGAAGGTTGTACACCGGTTTCATTCCCGCATCCCGTAACAAGTATACATATCATAACAAATATGACCGTTAACAGATTGATCTTCTTCATATCGTTCCTTAACCTCTTTCTTAATAATATGTGTTATAATTACACAAATAGCCGTTATTTGTCAATTACGGAGAGATGCGACCATGGGATTTACATTTTCTGAAGCAAATATCAGGGACAATCAGATAGTTTTCATATATGAGGAGTGTGCATTTTCCGGGGTAAGGAAGATCGCGGGAACTGTCAGGGATGATATCGGCAAGGTGTTCGGAGCAAAGCCGATCGGAGTTGAGTATTCCGATTTTCACGATACCGCGGCTTTTTACTCATATCCCGTATTTTTCGGGACGGTCGGAAACAGCCCGGTACTTGATAAACTTGCCGCCGGCCCAGTCAATCTGTTTGAGATCGCAGGAGAGAGAGAAGTCTTTTCAATAAGCATCATAAATGATCTGAACTTTGAAGGCTTTTCGTTTGAATCCGCGATAGTCATTGCCGGAAGCGACAAAAGAGGTACGATATACGGACTGTTTGAACTGTCAAGAATGCTCGGCGTATCACCGCTTTCCGGCTGGCTTGACATTAAGCCGCGTAAACTTGAGGAACTCATACTTGATGAAAAGGACTCGTTTGTTTCAAAACAGCCTTCCGTAAAATACAGGGGACTGTTTATCAATGACGAGTGGCCGGCGTTCGGTACCTGGTGCACAAAAAGGTTCGGCGGATTCAACTCGGAAATGTATTACCATGTATTTGAACTGATACTCCGGCTTCGCGGAAATCTTCTCTGGCCGGCGATGTGGAGCGCTATATTCGGAAATGACGGTCCCGGGGATGCAAATTCTGCTCTTGCGGATGAACTCGGGATAGTAATGGGAACGTCACATCACGAGCCGTGTATGAGACAGGGGGAGGAGTACAGGTATCTTCGAGGCCCGGGGTCCAAATACGGCGATGACTGGAACTTTAAGACAAACAGGGAAGGCATCACCGAATTTTGGAGGGACGGTATAGCCGCAAGGGGCAAATACGAGAACATATACACTGTCGGTATGCGTGGCGAGGCGGATACATCGATACTCGGAAAGAATGCGGCGCTATCCGATAACATAGCACTGCTTCGGGACGTTATCGCAACACAGAACAGCCTTCTTGCGGAAGGTCTTGCGAAGAAGACGGAAGAAATTCCGAGGATGCTGGTCCTTTATAAAGAGGTGGAGCTGTTTTATTACGGGGATGAGAAAACGAGCGGACTTGCCGGGGACCCTGTGCTTGATAATGTGACCGTGATGTTTTGCGATGACAATTACGGAAATCTTCGCCATGTTCCGGCTGCTGATACGGCAGACCGTGCCGGCGGATACGGTATGTATTACCATTTTGATTATCATGGCCTGCCTGTTTCATACGAATGGTTTAACACGACATACCTTCCCAAGGTATGGGAGCAGATGACGAGCGCTTATGATTTTGGCATAAGGGATATATGGGTTGTCAATGTCGGAGATATATTCACGAACGAGTATCCGCTCTCTTTCTTCATGGATCTGGCGTATGATTTTGACAGATGGGGAACAAACGATAAGAACAGTGCAGTCAATTATACAAGGGCGTTTGTAAAGAGTAATTTCCCTTCTCTTGATGAGGCAATGCTCAGCGAGGTCGAAGAGCTCCTTCTCGGGTATACGAAGATCACCGGCAGAAGACGTACCGAAGCGATGAATGACAGGGTATATGCCCCTTTTGCCTATCGTGAGAACGAGAGGGTGCTTGATGAGGTCGAAGATCTGATGCAAAGATCATCAGAGCTGTATGACGAACTTGAAGATGATGATGCATTTTCGTTTTACGAACTGGTGCACATGCCGCTTATGGCGACGATGAACATTCAGAAGATGTGGCTTATGACCTCATTAAATCATGCATATGCGGCTATCGGTTCGACAGTTGCGAACACATACGCCGAAGAAGCAAAAGAATGCATAAAGAAAGATAAAAAACTTGTGGAGCGGCTGCATAAGATACATAAAGGGAAATGGTACGGCATGGGACTGTCGGAACACATCGGATTTAATAACTGGTGTGAGGAAGAATGCATATATCCCGTTATCCATACGGTTGAACCGGTACAAAAGCCGAGGCTTATCGTCACAATACCCGGAACCGATCAGCATACGGAAGGGGGTTTTTGGAGCGGAAAGGTGCTTACAATGCCTGATGCGCTCAATCCTCTTGTGTGCGGTGGATGTATTGAACTGTCGACTGCATCAAAGGAGAAGGTTGCTTACCGTGTAACTTCGGATGATGATTTTATCGATATCATCGATCCGGGTAAGAGCGTAAAATGCGGCCAGCTTCGCAGGATATTCGTATTCGTGGACAGGATGAAGCTTCCGGAAGATGCGGAGTATACCGTCGGAACGGTTACGGTAACATCAGGTTCGGGTGAAGTTAAGATCAGGGTACCCGTCAATAATCCGAAGGTTTCCGACAGCGTAGAAGAAGGTACATTCATTTTCTGCGGAGAAGAATCCTCATCTTATTCGGATCACATTGCCATTGAGGCAGCGCATTTTGTATCAAAGAGCGATACAAACGCGGGAGCGTTTTGCACGATAGGAAGGTACGGAAGAACAGCATCAGCGATAAAAGCTTATCCTCAGAACGTATCGTTTACAAAAGATGCGTCTCCTACGGTAACATACAGATTTATGTTAAAGGCCGGCGGAGATTATAACGTAAGGCTGTATACGAGCCCCGCAAACCCGTGTGACTCGGACGGAAAGCTCATATTCACGGTTTCGGCCGGCGGGGATATAACGGAAGTTAACATGATACCCGAAGGATTTGCCGTCGGTGACGGGAATGCTTTATGGGAAAAGGGCGTACTTGACAATACACGTACAAAAGACATCGTGCTTACGTTTAAGAGCGGCGTAAACGAGCTTAGTATCGGAGCCATATCCCCCGGATTTGTACTTGAGAGGATAGTGATAAGTTCGAAGGATTCACACCTTCCGGACTCATATCTCGGCCCGGCGGAAACATATTACGTATAGGCTTACGAAGAAGATAAGGAGAAGTTATGTCAACCATTAAGCTTGCGAAGATCTTTAAAGATTCGGCAGTACTCCAGCGCGAAAAAGATATAAGGATATGGGGGTTTGCCACGGACGGAACGGATGTTGAGATTAGTTTTGCGGGAAACACATACCGCACTACGGCAAAGGACGGAAGGTTTGAAGTCACTGCACCAGCAATGGAAAAGGGCGGACCATACACTATAGAAGCCGCGGATCCGGAAGGTAACAAAGATGCGGGCTCCGATATCATGATCGGGGACGTCATTATCGTAAGCGGCCAGTCCAACATGGAGTTTCCGATGGAAAGAGTCAGGGAATCTTATCCTTCGGAATGGGATGCACCGTTCGATCATATGATAAGAACATTCAAAGTGGCCGAAAACGGTGTGTTCGGACACGCTCTTTGCGAAGTTGAGACGGGCCGGTGGAACGTGCTTGAAAAAGATACGATAGATGCTTATTCCGCAGTAGGGTATTTTACCGCAAAGCATTTAAGACTTAAGGAAGATGTTGCTGTAGGAATAGTTGACCTGACGCTCGGGGGAGCTCCGATAGAGGCGTTCATGAGCGGGGAGAAGCTCGAAGGATTTGATGAGGCACTCGCGGAGGCCCGTAAATTTACCGATGACGTATACAGAAACAAAGTATTAAAAGATAACGAGAAGAATGCAAATGAATGGCTTGCGGCGCTTGATGAAGCCGACAGGGGACTTAAGGAGCACTTCGAGGACGGCAGGGAGGTCATCCGTAACGGCCGGGAGATAGCGCTCCCGCAGTTTTTCTCGGATACCGAGCTTGACGGCTTTATCGGAAGTGTGTGGCTTGCAAGGAAGTTTTATGTTCCGAAAGAGTATGCCGGGAAAGAGGCGGTCCTGTATTTCGGTGCCATCGTGGATTTTGATCACTGTTATATAAACGGCAAACTGATAGGCAATACCGAGTACTGCTATCCGCCGAGGCGTTATGCCATACCCGCAGGACTTCTTCGGGAGGGCGAGAACACGATCGTATTTCGGATCGGTGTTGAAAAAGGTTACGGAAGAATAACCCCGGGAAAGCTTTACGGTATAGTTTTCGGAGGCGGTATACGCCGCACGGACGGATTTTTGGAGTGGCTTGACGGATACGAACATATCATATATCTGTCGGGAGTATGGAAGTATTTGACAGGTGTTAAATGCACACGGTCAGAAGACCAGGTATTTGTAAACTGGAAACCGACCGCATTATATAACGGCATGATGGCACCTCTATCCGGACTTGCCGTCAGGGCATTTGCTTTTTACCAGGGCGAGTCTAACTGCGGCAGGAACTTTGAGTATGCAAAGCTTACAAAGAGGTTTGTGTCACAGATCAGGGATATGTGGGGCGATATACCGTATATATACGTTCAGCTCCCCGAGTTTGATGCAAGGATGGAAGAGATATCCTACGACGGCGGAAAAGCGTGGCGCGGCCTTATGGAGGCCCAGGAGAAGTGCAGCACATACGATGGTTGTCATATGGTAAGGTCTTACGGTACGGGTGAACTCAACGATCTTCATCCGCAGCGCAAAGAGCCTTTGGGGAAAGCGATAGCCGATATTGTATCATCCTTATGAAAAAGATCATAAAATGGTGGCAAAACAGAAAGATAAGACCTGCAGCATGGCCGAAAAACCTGGTCGTGCTGTATTTACTGTGCATTATCGTACCGCTTGCCATCACGGATACGATCTTCATATCGATGCTGATAGGCTCAAACAGGGCGGACAGGCAGTATTCATATGAGAAGACAGCCGAAAACATCGCATTCGGTTTCGGAAACATAATAGATGATGCATCGGCGATAACTCTTAATATAACAAAGAACGATGAGATCGAGAATTTCCTGGAAAAGGAATATGACAGCGATCTTGATTATTTTGATGCCTACTCGGCAGTGAACAATAACAGATTCTTAAAGGCCCTTTGTTCGATAAACAACTCGTCTCTTGAGATATATACTGATAACCCCACGATAATAAACGGGGGAGGTATATATAACCTCGACAGGATAAGCGGATTCGACTGGTACAGGGAATTCATGTCATCGGGGCAGGAATGCCTTGTGAAGTTTTACTATGATATTTATTCGGGACCTTCCACCAAGCCGAAAAGGAAATTCATGTTTGCAAGAAAGATGAATTACTTCAGGAGGGACAGATACACAAAAGTATGTATCGTTGTGATCGACTACGGTGAGTTTTCAAGAAGCATGGAATCGGTAGCGGCTGATTCGGACGGCTTCATATCCGACAATGAGTACGTATACGTATATACGGACGGCAATAACAATATATATGATGATTTTACCCCGATAAGAGACGTTAAGGGAAATATCGGTTACACAAGGGAATTTGTCTATGCGGGGACCGGATATAAGATAAACATAATGGAAAGAGCCGGTTCCGGGCTTGCCGCCGCGACAGACAAATGGCCGATCCTCCTGCTGCTCCTTGCGGTCAACGCGGTATTCCCGGCATTTTTCGCGATGCTGACGCATACGGTCCAGACAGGTAAACTCAAAGAGCAGGAGATGGATATAGCGAGGCAGCAGGCTGAGCTTCTGGCTCTTCATTCACAGATCAATCCGCATTTTCTGTTTAACGCGCTTGAGAGCA
>JAEEGL015376920.1_pt1 | contig 10898 bp, 9 predicted proteins | sample 9134231 | NCBI WGS metagenome assembly JAEEGL01 (sample SAMN16246548, study PRJNA631951) | gut metagenome | biome: gut microbiome; feature: rumen; material: fiber-attached | host: Bos | place: Iran: Karaj | collected 2018-10
ATTTAATATTGGTAGATTTAATAAAGATGATTTAAGTAATATTAATTATTCTTTACCTAATAATCAAAATAAAACTCCTTTAAGTTTAAGAACAAATGACAATTTTAATATTGAAAGAAAACCAATTCAAATGTCACAAAAAATAGAATCATATAAATATATGAAGAATTTGAATCTTGAAAAAGAAGGATAAAGATTTATTTTAAATAATTGTTTATTAACCTTTCAAAAAATTCGAAATTTTATTCTTTAAAAAGAGTTGATTTTTTCAATTTTTTTGAATAAAAAAATTAATTATAAATTATTAATTGTTAATCATAAAAAATAAAATCAATTATAAAACAAAAAAAATAAATTTGGAATCTTTGACTTTTATGAAAGATTAAAAATCACATAAAATAGGAAAGTTTTGAATTGTTTGCTTAAATAATTACAAATCTAAAATTGCTCTATTTTTAAAATTAAATTTATTCACATTTTATCACTTATAAGAATATATAAATTATAAATCTATATTTGAAGCATTTAAAATATAACAATTAAAATAAAAATATTATTAAAGAAAAAAGTAGTTTGATTTTAAATAATCGTGATTAAATAATATGAAAAAAATAAATTTTTTTATTTTTTATTTTTCACAAAGATAAACACATAAAGTTTGATAATCTCCAGAAGTATCTGCTTTTATAGCATCTACTAATTTTTTATTATATTTAATAAAATAAATTTCCCTAATATCAATCATATCAATTTCATGTCTTGTAGCTAAAATTCTATTTAAAGTATTAGTATCAGTTCCAAGTCCTTTAAGAGCACTATATATTTTATCAGCAAACATTTCACTTGGATTAATAATATTATATAGAATTTCATTCATAACATTTTTATTTTTTCCACTAAATTTTTTATTAATAACATCACATAAAGCATTTCCAGTTTTTTTAAAATAATATCTAGCAATAATAACTAATTCTTCAGGAGATTTTTTAGCAAAAATATTATCAAAAATTTTTTGATCATCAAACCAAGCACTTTCTTTATTTTTTTTTAAAGTTTCAGAATCATTTTCACATTCACTTTTATTAGGTTGAGTATTATTACTTCTATCAGTATTTAATAAAGTAAGAATATTTCTTCTTAAATTCCCTGATAATTTTTTTTCTAAATCTTGACTTAATTCTTTCCCAGTACTATTTTTATAAGCAACTTTTAAATCATCAATCATCCATTTAGGTCTACTAGTTAATATTTCTACTATTGGAACTTCAGTAACTCCAAATCCTTTAACAGCTCTTTTAATTATTTCTACATCTAAATCAGTAGGTGATAAAAATAAATCCATTGCAAGATCTCTAAATTTAGATGATAATTTTTTATTTAAATCATCTTGTAATTTATTTCCATATGCTGTTTCATAATATTGTGCTATTGATAATCTTGTTGGTAAATCTGTGTTTGATATTATTTCTATTACTTCCTTTTCTTTGTTTTTTGAATTGAAAAGTGCTTCATGTAAACGATCTCCTAATTCTGAAGGCGATTGCATTTTTTATATATATTATTATTTTTTTTTTTTGGGTTTTTGTTTTGATTGTTTTTTTTATATTAATATATTTTTATAATTAATTTTATTTGTTTATTTTTTAATCATTTTTTTTTATTTATATTTTCAATTTTAAGAATCATGGATAAAATTGAATTGCTAAATTTTTCTTCAGAAATTGAACAAGATTTATTGTTTTCTTTATTAAAATCTAAAAATTCTTTAACTAATTTAGGTATTATTTCTAAAATAAGACAATTTACTCATAATGATGATTTTTTTTCTTATTATACAAATATTAACGCAAAATCATTTGATTTGTTTATAAATAAAATGATAAAAAAATCAACATATTATATTAAAAGAATTTCACGTTTAAAAGACTTAGTAAATATTAGAATAGAATCAGATAAATACATTTCAATTATTTCTAGTTTAATAATTCTTTATTATATGCAATTAAAATATCAAAAATTAATTAATTTAATATCAGATAAAATAGAAAAAATAATTTCATTATCAAATGAGAATTATTTAGATTTTCATGAACTTCATGATAAAATATTAGAATTATCTCAAATGAGAAAAAACCAAAAAAATTTTTCAAGATGTTCAACAAAACATAATACAACATTATCAATTAATACAAAAATAAAAAATGTAGTTTCAACTCCAAAATTTTTTGAATGTAAAGATAAAGTAAATGAAAAAAGTCTTTTTTTATCTTTTGGAGTTGAAAATGAAAATGAAAAAAATTTAGAAATTCAAAAATCAAAAAGAATAGATTCCTTTTCTTCTTTTTCAAATATGGTTTTTTCTTCTTCTAGAAAAGAAGAATCTCCAAAAAAAACTATTAGTGATTCAAAAATAAGAAAGCATTCAAGAGCTTGTTCTGTAGATAAAATGAATATTCCTTATGTAACTTTATTAAATTTATCTAATGAAATGTTTAAGAAAAAAATAATTAATTCGAATGAAAAATTAAAAATGAAAGAATTAATTATTGGTAATGATCAAAGATTATTAACTTTATGTAAATGTACTACAAATAGAAATGTGGAAGATGATTATTTTAGAATTAAAAATTATTTAGTTGAAAATAAATGATTCATTTTTTTATTTAATATAAATAAATGGGACATAAGGTTTTTTGAATTATTAAAAATAAAAATATTAAATTTGCGTAATTTTTATATATTATTAAAAAGTTTAATCAACATTATTTATTATATTTAAAGAAGAGTATAATAGTAATAAATTAAATATTTATTAATTAAAATATTAAAAATTCAAATGATAAATTATTTTTTCAATCACTTAATATTAAAAAATAAAATAAATTGAAATTATTGTCAATATTTATTGAAAATATTCACAAAGAAATTTTATATTTATTATATTAAGTTTCTAATAATTTAGTCAAATAAAAAAAATTATAGATTGAATGCTGAATTAAGATTTTAAAAAGAATTTAGTTCTTTTTTTTTGTATATTGTTGATCGTAAAATTAACATTAGTTTAATTACATTTCTTTTTCAATTTGTTTTTAAAATGAAAAAAAATTAATTTAATTTAATAACAATTTATTAAATGAATTTAGTTTAAGTTTATAAAAGAAAAATATATTAATTTTATAAAATAAAAATGAATTCATCTTCAAATAACTTCGAACAAATTAATTTAAATATGAGTTCAAAAGATGAATTAATAAATCAATTAAAAAATAGAATTTTTGATTTAGAACAACAAAGCAAAAATAATGATTCCTTACAAGAAGAAAATATAAAATTAAAACAATTAATTGATGAACTTAAACAAATTCAAATGAGAAATGATTATGAATCAAACCAAAAAATTACTATTCAACATAATCAATTAAATGATTTAAAAAGTGAAAATGAAAGTTTAAATAATATTTTAAATGAAAAATTAAACATTAACAAAAAATTATATGCTGATAATGAAACTTTACTAAAAGAATTAGATAAAAAAAATATTGAAATTGCAAATTTAACTAATAAATTAAATGAAACTCTTCATAATAATGAAGCATTAAAAAATGATATTTTTAAATATGAAAAAATTAATAGTGATTTAAATAATAATATTAACGTTCTTAAAGATAAAATAGAAAAATTGTTTTTAGATAACAAGAAATTAAATTCAATTTGTCAAGAACAAGAAAATATAATTCATCAATATGAAGAAGATAAAAAAAAATTAGTTCAAAAAATAGAGGATATAAGCTTTGAAATAAATGAGTTAAAAAATAATATAAAAGTAAAAGATGAAAATATAAATATAATTCAAAATCAAAATGAACAAATGAAAAATCATATTGATGAATGTGAAAATAATATTCATAATTTATCTAAATTTAATGACACTTTAAAAATTGAAAACGAAGGATTAAAAAATAATATTTTAGATGTTAAAAATAAAAACACTCTTCTTCAAAATAATAATGAACAATTACAAACAATAATTTACGATAAAGAAAGAGATATAAATAATTTAGGTTCAAATTTGAATGCCCAGAAAAAAATAATAAATGATCATATTTTAGAAAAAACTTCAATAAGTAATGAAAGAGAAAATTTAAATAATGAAATTTTAAGATTAAAAGAAGCAAATAATAATTTAATGAATAGAATAAAAAATATTCTTGAGTCAAATCAACAAATTAAACAAGAAATAAATAGGAAAGATAAAATAAATGGAGTTTTAAGAAAAAATAAAAGAAATATTGAAAGATCTTTATATTCATTTAATACTAATTCTACTTTAAATAATAGTAATTTAAATATGTCAATTCATTCTGAAATGATTGGAAGATATAATAAAGATTATACTAATAGTCCATTAATGGATAAATCAACTATAAGTTATTCCCCAAAAAATAATAATAATTTGAATATGAGTTCATAAAATAATTAATTTTTTTTTTTTTTTAAAATGAATCAAAATAATTTAAACTAATATTATATTAAATTATAATGCAAAAATATATAATTATTCATATATTTTTTTCAGTTTCAATTATCTCATAAATTTGAGAAGATAAATCTTTATTAAGTTTATATTTATCAACAAATATATCTATTATTTTAACTATATTTTTTTTTTCTATTTGAAAATCAACCATATTTTTGATATAACCCACTAATTGTGCGAAAACTACCATTGAAATTATTTTTTTTTGTTCTTCATCCCATTCATTTTTAATATTCGAATTATTTTCATTATTACTTTTTATTTTTAATTCAATAATATAATCAATTAAACCTTTCCAAAATTCATTTGTTTTCAGCCAATGATAAGATTTTAATTTGTTACTAATATATATTTTTTTATTATCTTCTTCATAATAAAATGTTTGAGATAATGTTATGCAATTATTTGCATTTTGATAATCTTTTTCTTTTTCTATTATTTCTAATATTTCCATTAATATCATTGTTATTTCTTCGATTATTTCTTTTTTTCTTGAATATTTACTATTTTTTCTTTGATTACTTAAAGAAGTTAAAAAAAAATTTATATTTTCTTTTTCATATAAATAGCCTTTTAATATTAATTTTTCTTCGTTATTTAATATTTTATTTTCATTAAATAATTTAGATAAAATTATTCTTAAATTTAATTTCTCATCTTCAATATTTTCATTAAAATTTGGGAAAACATTATTTAACTTATTTTTCATAATTGTTATTACTTCAAAATCTAAAAAAGGATTAATACTATCATGATTTAAATTAGTCTTAGGTTTATAAGGAACAAACACAATATTTTCTTCAGGTTTCACATCTGAGATATAATTATTTACTAAATTACTTATATCTTTATTAATATCTAAATTAGTTATTTCTTCATACAACAAATTTAAATCTCTTAATATTATTTCATACATTTGTTTCATATAAGAATAATACAATAAAATAGCATCTTTTATATTATTCCCTATTTCATTATAAAGATTTTGATAATTTTGAAGATAAAGTCTTTGACTTTCATTATATTGATTTATTAATTCATTAGTAGAATATATATTTTTATTATATTCATTTTCATAATTTTTACCTTTTGTTAAAAGATTTTCTGATTCTTTTTCATTGTTATTTATTTTTTCTACATCATCATTTTTCATTAAACTTTCAAAATATTCTCTTGTTTTTTCTTCTGCTTTTTGAAGAGAATTAATATACTTTTTTTCTGATGAATCTAATTCTTCTTTCCTTTTTTCATATTTTCTTTTTGATTTTAAAAAATTATTATAATACTCATCTTCTAATAAATAAAATTTTTCGAAATTTTTTTGTTTTGATTCTGTTATATTTTTTTTTATTTCAGTATATTTAAAATTAAATATTTCACTTTGACATTTAAAATTCCTCATTAATTGTAATAACAAATTATTTTGAGTTGAATCCTGTTCTTCAAATAATTGATAATTTTGATCCACTGCTTTTGTTAAATCTTTCCCAAAATAATATAAAACATTTTGAAATTGTGTAAACATATTTATTAGATTTTCTAAATTTTGATTTTGTCTTTTATATCTTAAATGTAATTCATTTACTTTCCCCCATAATTTCTCTTCATAAAGCATTTTAATATTTTTATTATAATTTAAAAATGAAATAATTTCAAATTATATATATTAATTAATATAGCTTTTATCTTTTGATATATATAAAATTAAAGAACATATATAAATATTAAATATATATCAGATTAGATTAAGAATTCAAATAATTGAAATCAATTTGATTTTATTTTATCATTTTCTGATAAATAATTATTAAAATTACTATTTTTATTATCATTAGGAGATAAATTATCAAAATTTGATATACTTTTACTTTCTATATTTTGAAATAAATTAGCATCAGAATTTAGAATTTCATGATATTCCCTATCAAGCTTTATTTTTCTAATATTTGAATTTTCTTTTGGAAATGATAAAATTATCATCTTTTTCTTTTGGTTATAAGTAAAATTAATCCCATTTGTAAATTTTGTTTTAATTTTATCTAAATATTTATTTAGATCTTCATTAACAAAATCATCAATGTCTTTTCCAATAATTTTCTTATTAAAAATATTATAAATTAAAACAATTATTAAAATTAAACTCCCGAATAAAGCAAAAACTACTGAAATTATTGATAATTCTTTCCCATTTGAATATCTTGGAGAATAATATAATATAATAAGAAAAATAATAAATATTATAAAGGAAATAATCCCAAATGTATAAATCCAAGAACTTAATTCTTGTTTATCAAATTTTGCTTTTTTAACATGACTTTTACAAACAACTTTTTCACATTCTGTTAATATATTATCAAAATTTTCTTTTGAAATTATATTTTTTAAAAGATAATCATCATAAACATCATGATTAAAATAAAATATTTCATCTGATTGTGGAATTTGTAATTTCTCAAATTGTTGTCCAAACGGAACTGACATATTAAAAATTTAATTATTTTTTCAAGAAAATAAATTGAAAATAAAAAATATTATAAAATTATCTAATTAATCCAAAAAATAACAAAATATCAAAAAAAAAAAAATTAATAAAAAAAAGTTTAAAAAACATAATAAAAGCTTAATTAAAAAAACCGTTTTTAATATTTTCAAATTAATCATTTAAATATTTCTCTTTATTATAAATACTTTTATAAACAGAATTATAATCACTAATAACATATCCATCACTAAAAGGTAAAACAGGCTCAGAAAAATTAGGATTATTTTTCATAGCAAGTTTACATAAATTTCTCCATTTTTGATCCATTTTATTTCTTTCATCAGCAGGTTGATTAATTCTTAAAGTTTTATCATATTTCTTTTGATCTAATTTCTCAAGAGCATTACTATAAGCTTGAGGATCAATTTTTTGTAAAATTTCTTTTAAAGCACTTAAACTTTCTTTAAGCATTTGATGCCAATGATTATCAGCTAAATAAGAAACAATGGGTACAAGCATATTAAAAGTGATAGATTTATATTGTTTAATAATTGAAATAAAACTTTCGCTTTCAAATAAACACATTGCTCTATCTGCAACTTGTAAATGATTACCTGAAATACATCTTATTACTCTTTTAAATAATTTCACTACTAAAGGTTGCAATTTCTCAGCATCACAAAATTCAAAGACTTCTGGTAATTCTTGTAAAAATAATGTTTCTTTTACATAATTTGCAAAAGGCCAATATTTTAATATTCCTTCTAATAATGGAATTGCTAATGTTGAATCTTTTGTTAAAAATAACATTGAACATCTTATTAAATTATCAAAATATAAATTTGATGTTTGGACTTTATGAAGAGGAATAATAATATTTTTAAAGAAAATAACATGTTCTTCTCTTAAAGGAACAGCAAAACCAGAAATAATAGAAGCCATAATATCTAATAATTCAGAAGCACCATTAAATTTATGAATTTCATGAATTAAAAGATGAAAACAATCAGTAATAGCTTTTCTAATCATTTTTCTTCTTGGAACTAATTTTGCATATAATTTATGTAAAATATTTTTTAAAAAATCTCTTTCTTCAACTAAATCACTATCAAATAATTGTAGAAATTCACTAATGAAATTACTGGTAATAAAAGGTTTAAAAGTTTTAACATCACAAGCTTCATTAATAATTAATTGTAAGAAAATATCATAAATGCCTTTAATATGAGTCCAAGAATGATCAGGTTCTTGTTCTTCTTCTTCAATACCAGTTTCAGAAACACCTAAAGCAACATTATTTCTATTTGCGTTTGGTAAAGGTCTAAAAATATTTTTTTTAATCATATCCATTACACTATCAATATTTGGAATAAAAAGTGAAGTTACCATTCTTTGATCATTTAACATTTGAATTAAATCATTTATTGCTTGTAAACGTTCTTGTTTTGCTTTTTGATCTTTTGATTCATCTTCCCAATCATATGCGACTTTTGCTAAGTTTATTTTTCTTAAAAATGATGCTTTTATATCTCCACTTGATTTTTCAGGCTCTAATTTTTTTATATATTTTTATTTACTTCTTTCTTTCTTTGATTCTGGCTTTTTTTGCTTTGGATTATTTTGTTTGTGTTGGGAACTCATTTTTTGATTTTATCAGATTTTAATTCAGATTTATAAGATTTATTATTTTTTTTTATTTTTTTTTAACTCAAGTTATTTTTTTTTTCTTAAAAGTTGTTTTTTTTTTTTCAGGGGTTGAAAAAGAAATTAATTCTTTTTATTTTTTTATATATGATATATTTGTTTAAATATGATTAATTAATATTAATTTAATATAAATTTTTTAATTTTCTTGTTTTTATTTTTTAAATAAAAAATTAAATTGAAAACCCTAATTCTTGATTAAAAGTTTAATAAATACTTTAAATAATCAAAAAAACCATATTTAACTTTTATCAGGTTTTTCAAATAAAATTTTTCTAATTTCAGGAGTTGAATTTTGTCTAAGTAACTCAAGTCTTTTATCTAAAGTATTATCCACTCTAATTTTGCTTTTTAAAGAAGTAAGAAAAACTCCTCCAATACTATAATAAAAAAATTAAAAAAAAAATCTTACATAGATTCAGGTAAAAAGTATTTAGTATCAACAGTAACTTCCATTTTAGAAAGATTAATACTTTTTTTAGCTTCTTTTTTTAGTTTTTCTAAAAATTCATTTTTTGCTTCATCAACTAATTCATTAACAATATCATAATCTTCTTTTTTGCAAATAATATTTACTTTTTCTTCAAGTAAACGAATAAATCCTTGAATCATTAAATCTTTTAAAACTTTTTTATATTCATCTTCATCATTTTTTATTCTTAAAGCTAATTGATTTTTTGCTTCTTCAAAAACTGAGTTTACACAATCAATTTTTACTTTTAATTTTTCTAAACGTAATTTATTCATTTTTTTTGATTGTTCTATTTTCATGCTTGTTTTATAATTTTCTAATTCTTTTTCCATTTTTTTTGCAATTTTTACTTTTTCTGGATTTATTAAAAGAGCTTTTTCTAAATCAGCATCTTTTGCTGCTTCTTTTTTTATCATTTGGACTTTTTTATCTGTTTCTTGTTGAATATATTTAATCATTTTTTGTAAGTTATTTACTAAAAATTGTTGGTCTTGATTCATTTTTTTATATAAATTAATTTTATTGAAATTCAATCAATTCTTTTTTTATTTAATTCTTAAAAAACAAAAAATTATGATAAATAAATAATAAAATTTATATGAAATGTTTAATAATTCTTAATTAATATTATTCAATTTATAACTTAATAAATAAAAAGGAAAATATAAAAAATTGGTATATGCTGTGAAAATCTTAAAAGTAAAATTTAAACGATTAATAAATTAAGTAGCTTCAATCAAAAAAAAGTGAATTATCTCCTTTAAATCAAAATATTAGTCATAATAATCTTGAACAAAAAAAATCATATTTTGTTGAAGAATATGAAGAAATAAAAGATGAAATGAATCAAAGTAAAGAATTATCTAATAGAGAATTAAATGAAGAAGAACAAGAAAAAATAAAAGAAATATTGAAGAAAATTATTTATTTTTGATTCTGTTCCTGATTCTTTATTAAATTTAGTTCTTGATAAATTAGTTTTATTATATATTCCAAAAGGAAAATATTTATATTTGAAAAATTCACAAAATTCTTTTTTAATTTTTTGTTTAAAAGAGAAGAAAAGAAATTTTTTAATAATAATAAATTATTATTAAGTCTAAATTTTCCAATAATAAAAACAAAAATTTACCACATTCTTTTTCAACTTAATAATTTCATCAAATTCAAATCTAAAAAAGAATTAATAATACATATAGAAAAATATTAGCTTCAAAAATAATAGATAAAAATCAAATATTAAGAAATAAAATGAGAGAATCTTTTGAACCAAAAATTCGTCATATTAGATTAAAAAAATATAAATCTGTTAATGATATAATAAATTCTTTATCAAATAAAAATAAAAAATCCTGTTGATAATGCAAGTTTAGTTAAATTTGTTAAAAATGAAATTGTAAAAAATAATATATGAATGATATTAATAATTAAAATAAAGAAGTTAAATCAATCAATGAAAATAAAAAAAATTAAATTAAGTACTAATTAGTAAAATAATTATTAGAAGTAGAAAATAAAGATAAAAAATAAATCATAAATTTAATTTTTATTATAAATAAAATTTTATAATTTTATGATAATATATATTTTTTGTCCAAATAATTTAAATTTATTTTTTTGAATATTAAAATATTAAATGATTCTAAATGGGGATTGGGGATTGGGGATTGGGGATTGGGGATTGGGCCCAATCCCCAATCCCC
>JAEEGL015645902.1_pt1 | contig 10898 bp, 7 predicted proteins | sample 9134231 | NCBI WGS metagenome assembly JAEEGL01 (sample SAMN16246548, study PRJNA631951) | gut metagenome | biome: gut microbiome; feature: rumen; material: fiber-attached | host: Bos | place: Iran: Karaj | collected 2018-10
GAGCTTTTTTCAAACATGCTCTTACGGATGCGAGCATCCGACGAGCCTGTTTTCAAAAATCTCACTGCTCAATTGCACGTGGAATTTTCAGGGATGCATTAGTATTGAATTATCAAGGAACCATCGAGTTAATCGCGTAGCGATTTACTCCTGTGCCGCTCTCAAGCGACAGCCTATATAAAATATCACAGCAAAAAATCTATGTCAACAAGAAAAAATAAAAAATTTCAGGCTTGTGAAAACAGCATAAACACATATACTTTTCATCAATCAGACTTGAGCAAAATGTATCACTATCACTTGATAAATTTGTGTTATCATCAGATACAATGAACACCGAATCTAACAAAAGAACAGATATAAAGCAGGATGCAGTTACAGGTACGGCACAGGAAGCATCAATATCAGGAAGCAGATTAAGAAAGGCTATACTGCACCTGCTTACTGCCGCTCTTTTCTTTTCACTCATGACATTCTTTGTCAGAATATCCGGAGAACTGCCGACAATGCAGAAGACATTCTTCAGGAACTTCTTTGCGCTCATTGTTGCGACCGGTGCAATAGTCAAAAGCAAGATCGGCTTCTCGGTCAGAAAAGGAAACGGCGTATCACTGCTGATGAGATGTCTGTTCGGAACGAGCGGAATGATCGCCAACTTCTGGGCAATAGACAGACTGGGCATTGCTGATGCAAATATGCTCAACAAGCTCTCACCTTTCTTTGCGATAATAGTCAGCTACTTCATTATGAAAGAAATACCGACCGCGATAGACTGGTCATGCGTAGCGATCGCATTCATAGGTTCTCTTTTCATAATAAAGCCTTCGGTGGGACTTGCATCGATACCGGCGCTTGTGGGATTGTACGGAGGCTTCGGTGCAGGTGCGGCTTATGCGTTCGTTCACAAGATGGGAAAAACAGGACAGCCGGGTAAAACGATAGTCTTCTACTTCTCTTTATTCTCATGTCTTGTCACAGGCCCTTTCCTGATATTCGACTGGCATCCGATGACAACAGCACAATGGGGATGCCTGATAGGCGCAGGAGTATGTGCGGGAATCGCACAGTTCAACATAACAGCCGCATATCAGAATGCACCTGCCAAGGATATTTCCGTATTTGATTACACACAGGTTATATTTGCGGCTTGCCTCGGAATGATATTCCTGAACGAATTTCCCGATATCTACAGCCTGATAGGATATGTGATAATAATCGGAGCAGCGGTGATCAAATGGCAGATAGCAAGAAAGAGATGATACGTAATAACAAAGGCAAATAAAAAGAGCAGGTTCATACAGAACCTGCTCTTAGTCTATTAAATGTCAGGATAACTTTCTTTCCCATTCGGCGCCGGGCTTTGTAAGCCTTAGAACGACCGAGCTGAGATCTGACGCAACATCCTGATCTATCTCGAAGATCAGAACGCAGTCCATCTCTTCGTTGTCCCCGAGACTGGTCTGAAGAGTGGACATATCGTCACCAAGCATCGTGACAAGCGCCGTTGCAGTAACCTCATCATCAACCTTGCACTTGAAGGAGATGTTATCGGAAAGGAAATTGATGTCCGAATCGGAACCAGATCCGTTATAAAGCGAATACCAGAGCACAAGGAATTTCTTCCCTGATGTTGCTTCAACAACAAAGTAATCGGATACATCCGCATCCTCGGGATACGAAGACTGGATCGTATATCCCTTATATGAAAGAAGCATTCCGGAATCAAGCTCCAGGAAATCCTCCATCGTATCGCTTACATATCCTTCATTGGGATCGGATGTATTATCAATTATCTGTACCGGATTTCCCTCAGGATCAAGAGTCTCATCGGAATTCTCACCGGTCTCAGTCTGTCTTGCAAGTTCAGCGGCCGCAGCAGCCTCCTCGGCAAGTCTTGCTGCTTCATCTGCGGCAACCACCTCCGAATAATCGACCAGACGGCTTCTGTGTGCGGCATCATAACGGAGCATAGCAAATGCCGCATACTCTCCGACCTGCTGCTGTTGCTCGTCGGTCATCTCCGCGATCTCGGATTTGCATCCGCCGAATAGCATCATGCACGCAAGCGAAAAAGAAATAAGTTTTAATGTCCCTGATGTTCTCATAAAGTCTCGTTATTCCCTAAATTCCCCTCAATGCTTTCATTAACGACCGGCTGCGGATCCGGAGTTGTAGCAGTTACAGTCTGCTCCCCGGGCTGAGCCTGAACAAACTGCTGTGGCTGAACGTACTGAGCCTGAGGCTGTACGTACTGAGCCTGAGGCTGTACATACCCTGACTGCGGCTGCATCGGATAGCCCTGAGCACCTGCCGCAAGCTTTGCCGCCTTGCTCTCCCTGGATTCAAGAACCATATATATACATCCTATCGCAAGAGCGAGAGCTCCTACAAATATATACATGATCGTCTTAGCCATAACATCGCCGATAGAAATAAAATCTATCAACGCTATTTTAGCACAAATTACGATGGAAAGTATAAGTCCGTATATTCTTATCGATTTTTCCTTTAAAGCAAAACCGATTATGACACTTATAAGGGCGATGGCCATAAGGATAATGCTGAGGATAAATCCCTTTTCAAGAGGAACAAGGAAAGAAATAAAGGTAAGATATGCCGGGATCATAATATACTTTCCGCGGAAAGGCATTCTGTACTCTTTATTCATCAGAAGAATAATAAGAGTAAGACCGAAAACAGCACCGATCGAGAAGATCAGAACATCCTCGATCGAATCACCGGTACGGGAAGCCGGGATCAGCAATATCATAGACCAGATAAACGCAAACCAGTTAAATACATAATTATGCCTTCCCTTTATCCGGGGAATGCTATTGATCAGGTAGGTGAAAAGAAGAACCACACCAATACCTATAACTTCACCAAGTCCGTCAGGAAGGAAGTTGACAAATTTAAATAATACAAAGGTAATGGCAAACACGGAAAAGATCTGAATGATATTTAAGAAACCGGTTCCGATAAAAAAGCATGCAACTAGTCCGATAATCAGTAAAACGTATCCGACATAATCGATCGGTTCATGATAGGTGTCAGAAGATATTCCGATCGCATAAAACATGACAAAAACCTGAAGAACAAGATCGGTTATCTTATAGACACGCTTCTCGTTTTCAAACCGCGTCATATATCTCGATAACAGACAATGACATATCAAAAGAACAGCCTTCACTAAGTAAAAATCAACGGAAAGCAGCAATATAAGACCGGTTACCTGAGTCCCGATGTAAAACAGGTAGAAATGACGATCCATTCTTTCTCTGAGAAGAAATGCAAATACTCCCTCAATTATTACTGCAATTAAATACAGGATGATCTCCACAACAATAACTTCCGCCTCTGAAAATCCGGGAAGTGTTTTGGGAGACATACTGCATGCACATGCAAAAAACAGAACAGCCACCGAATATATAATGTAATTAAATACATCAATAACATCGTTAGCAATGCTTCCGCTTTTGCTTCTCTTAGCGTGCATAAAGTATATGAAATTGATAACGATCAGACTGCAGACGACAAAGATCAATCTGAGTACTTTAACCGTCAGATCGGAGGCACCATTGATAGGGGTGAATGCGCATACCATCATATAGATCATTTCCGCGAAAAGCATTACGGGAGTGATCGAAGCATTGTACTTCTCAACAGGAAAAATAAGCCAGAGAGAGGAAATGATAAGTGTACACAGAGTTATAACAATGTATTCGGTCGGAGAAACCCTGGATGCGATGGCAATGGAAGAAATAAATGCTGCAAGGAATCCTATTATCGAATAGAGCTGACTCTTCCTGATATAGCCAAAAATGCAAACAAGAACTGCACATATACCGAGTATGACCGCAGCAACGGGCAGATTGAGATTTTCAAGGGATTTGTAATTAACAACCGTTGTCAGAAACACACCGCTTAAGCCTATTGCTGTAAAAACAGCCGAAAGCCTGGGAACCAGTTTTCTTATGACAAATTCCGAAACACAGAGAATGATCGCACAGACAAGATACATGACCATGCCCTGTGCAAATGAATCAAGGAAATTAATGGAAAAATAAACCAGACCCGTAAGAAGGAATACGGATCCTATTATGGACATCACGATCGCACCGACTGCAAACTCAGTTTTCTTAGAGACGTCGGATGAAGCGGTTTTCGCAGGCTGTACTGCTTGAGTCAGCGGCTTTCCGGTATACGGATCAAAAGCTGCGGGCTGAGAGACAGGCTGAACAGGAGCCTCGTTTTTAGGCTGTACAGATACTTCAGGCTGTGCGGTTACTTCGGGCTGAACTGCAGAAGCTTCTGCCTGTTCAGATGCTTCCGGCTGAGGCACAGCTGCCGGCGCAGGATTTGCGAATATAGTATTCTTGATCTCGGGTGCCTCCATTTCACCGTAGACAGCCTTGAAGAAAAATCTCTCAACAGGACATCCGAGATTATTCATCTTATCCGCATATAAACAGTAATTATCGATCACCTGCTGCCTGTATTCCGGCGTACGTCCGGGATTTGTCTGAATATCGTTCTTGATCTCGCCTAAATATGAAGTGAACATCGGATCTTCGGATGACTTCATAAGAGTTGCGAGTTCATAATCAAACTGTATTACTTCATTGTAAAAAGTAAGCTTCATAATACCCTCTTTTATTTTGTTTCCATTTCAAACCAGAATATGACGCCATTATCACAATTGCTTACGCCGTATTCCATTCCGATGGATCTTTGCACTGCCTTGACGATCGATAATCCGACACCGCTTCCGCCGTACTGCCTGGTCCTTGCCTTATCAGCCTTGTAGAATTTGTCCCAGATCCTTGGAAGAACGTCTCCGGGTATGGGATCACCGGTATTAAAAACACATACTTTTAGTATTTTATCACGTTTTTCAAAACTTATCCTGATATATTTGCCTTCCGGAGTTTCCCTGCAATAATGCACAGCATTACTGAAATAATTGGCAAATACAGTCTCTGCCATATAAGGGTCTCCCCATACATAAATCCCCCTGCTTTCTTCAAAGATGACCTTGACACCGGCATCATCAGAAAGTTTACCGGCAGTCTTCAAGAAGTTATCTATAACCTCGTACAGATCAAACCTTTCCATCTCGATCACGTTCTCTCCGCTCTCAAGCTGTTCGAGGCTTAGAAGATCCCTGACCATATGATTCATCTTATCCGCTTCATCAAGTATCACATCAAGGTAATAATCCCTGTTTTCAGGGTCATCACACATACCCTCTTTTAATCCTTCGGCATATCCTCTGATAAGTGAGATCGGAGTCTTGAGTTCATGGGAAACATTGGATATGAATTCGCTGTGTTCCTTAGCAGCTTTTATTTTCTTTTCAATGTCACGCTTAAGTTCGTTATTTGCGGTCTTAAGATCCGAAACAGATTCTTCAAGCGATCCGGACAGAGTGTTGATATTTCTTCCGAGAAGACCGATTTCATTTTTTTCACTTCCGCCGTATCTGGCTTCAAAATCAAGATCGACCATCTTAGCTGAAATTTCACTGAGTCTGAGTATGGGATCCGAAACCCTTTTTGAAACGAAATAGATAATCACCGAGCCGACAGCAATTCCGGCGATACCGGTCAGGAGGAAAAGAAGACTCGCATAATACGAAGATGCTTCAATGCTCTCCATGGGAGTACGTATCAGGAATGAATAATTATCGCCTATCCGACCGTACATCTCCAGGAATGTATTTCCGTTTTCGGTTATCTTGTTCAATGAATAATCTTCGGTGCTTTCGATCTCTTCAAAGGCTTCTATATTTCTGTCAACACCGAGGATGATCCCGAAAAGAACCATCTCAAGATCTCTTTCACCGCTTCTGGATGAATATCTGATCACCGATTCCTCGTTGATCATAACAACGGAAATATCGTTTCGCATCGACAGATCATCGAGCTTATCGCGCAGATATTCCCCATCATCAAGAAGAGCTCTGTCATAGGCATCGGAAAGATCCAGATATGCACTGCGGATGACCTCTATTTTTTCTTTTTCATAGAAAATGGGTAAAAAGAGGGAGCAAAAAAGAATGGTAAGAAGAACGATGACAGTCATGACCGATGCAAAAGTAAGCGTATACTGCCATCTTAAAGGAAAACGCACTTTGTAATTCTTATCGTCCGAAGCAGGCATTTATTCCTCGAATTTATAGCCCATACCCCATATTGTCCTGATCATATCACCGGCTTTGTCACCGAGTTTGGCGCGGAGCTTTTTGACATGGGTGTCAATGGTGCGGGCTTCACCGAAATAATCATAATCCCAGACATTGTTAAGGATATTTTCCCTGGAAAGCGCAATGCCTTTGTTTTCTATAAAGTACGAAAGGAGCTCGAACTCCTTGAAGCTTAATTCAACCGGTTTATCGTCAACATATACCGTATGGGCCGCCCTGTTCATCCGTATGCAGCCTGCAGAAAGTTCATCGGCCTGACCATTGCCGCCGGCCCTTTTAAGGATCGCATTTACCCTTGCGACAAGGATCTTGGGAGAAAAGGGCTTGGCGATGTATTCATCTACCCCGAGAGCAAATCCTCTGAGTTCATCATTTTCCTCAGATTTGGCAGTAAGCATAATGATGGGGACACGGGAATTATTCCTGATCGCCTGTACCGCACCCCATCCGTCGAGAACGGGCATCATGACATCCATAATTATCAGCGCGATCGAAGGATCGGCTTCAAAGGTATCCACGGCATCAAGTCCGTTTGCACATTCAAGCACTTCAAAGCCGTCCTTTACAAGGAAGTCCTTAACCAGCTTACGCATGCGTTCTTCATCATCAACGATCAAAATCTTAGTCTTGTCCATCTTCGTCATTGGAAAGTTCAGTGCTTTCCTGTTCCAATCCAAGTTCACGCTCCATTATGCGGACCTGTCTTTCACGCTCGGTAAGTTCCTGATCCCATGCAGCATATCTGTCAGTGATCACAGTCTCGTAATTGAGGATATTTGGATTATCCGTATGTGTAGCTATCCAGAACATCCAGACAACGCCGGCAAGAAGTGCAATATTCAAAACTATCGAGATAAAAAGAAGACCTACAGGTTCTTTCTTTTTCACGGAGGCTTCTGAAGCTTTCTCCTTTTTTACCGTTGTGTCATAGAACATATACAGGGGGATCGCCCGAACCTCCTCATCGGAATAATCGAGAGTATCGATCAGGTATTCCCTCATCTCTGTTAGAAATGCGATGCCGACTGGAGTCTTGAAGAACTTCTCGTCTATAGCCTTATCGAACAGAGCCTTGACGGTCTGGGCATCGCCCCTGTCCAGATGAGACTTAAGATATTCGATCTTCTTCATTTCGGACTGGGCAAGTATCGCATCGTCAAGACATGCAAACTCATATCCGAGTGCAGTTACTCTTTCTTTTTCCATAAGTTCAGAGCCCCTCATATCATACCGTTCAAATATATCAGAAACCGGAGTTCAATAATCAAAAAACACAGAAAAATCACAATTGGATAATGCCGTATTTAATCTTGAGCGAAATGATCCTCCTGACACTTTCATCGATCCTCGACTCAGGTATCACTCCTGCAGAAACCGCATCTTCGATCGCCTTAACGGTAAAAGGCACATCCGAAGGCATCAGCAGAATATCGCAGCCTGCATTCACGGATCTTACTGCGATATCCGAAACTCCGTAATAGTCTGTCATCGCCTTCATCTGAAGAGAATCAGTCATGACGATCCCTTCAAATCCGAGTTCATCTCTCAAAATGTCCTGTATAAGTGTCCGGGAAAAGAGAGCCGGATCGTCGCCCAGTTCACTTACGATGAGATGTCCCATCATCACGCAGTCGGCTCCCGCGTCAATTCCCGTTTTAAAGGGAATACACTCCTCCGCTTTTATATCGGCTAACGGCTTGTATATATAAACCGCCCCGTAGTGACTGTCCTCGGAGGAATCGCCGTGTCCGGGGAAATGCTTGAGGCAGCATGGTATTCCCTGCGAATGGAATCCGTTTACAGCTGCTGAAACAAGCTCCGATGCCTCGTTGTAATCTGTGCTGTAAGCCCTGTCCCCTATAACGGTGTTTTCGGGATTTGACCACACATCCGCAACAGGGGCGAGGTCCAGGTTAAAGCCATAGGACTTGATATCATACGCGATGAACGAAGCATTCATATATGCCACGTCGGATCCGAGTTCATGATAATAAAACATCGGTCCGATGGGCGTCGTTCCTACTGTATTCTGAAGTCTTGTCACTCTTCCGCCTTCCTCATCAAGCGTAAGGAAAAGGGGAATCTGTGAATAACCCTGTACATCCGACAGATATTTTCTGAGCTGGTCGGAATCAGAAATATTGCCCGTATCGAAGATCAGCCCTCCTACAGGATATGCGCTAAGAGCGTTCTGCATTAGAAGCCCTGCGCTTTTGGGCTTGAACTCACCGGTAATTGAAGCGGGAGTTGCAATGATCATCTGACAGACCTTCTCATGAAGGGTCATGGAGGCAATGTAATCATCAACAGGAACTTCATGATCTGCGTGAGCGGCAGGAACACTTCTGCTGCCTGTTCCGGGACCCGAAAAGAAAAACACCCTCGGTCCGTCGGGTGAAGGCCTGTTAAGTATGCCAATTATGACAAGTGCGATCACAAGTACCGCAAATATGATGGCCGATAAGATCAGGACTTTTTTGTTTTTAAGATTTTGAAAGATTCTTTTCATACGGATATTATACCATTTTTTGTAATTCCTTTCAGAGCCCAAAAATACTAAAAATATGCTAATTTTTGACAAGATTTTGCACTATATATCCTTTATAATCAAAATGTCTTTCCTATTTTTTATGCATGGAGGGTACTATGCTTAGATCAACAGAGATAAAAAACGGAAAAATAAGGGGCATTGCAGGCAACGACCCCAGAATTACCGCATTTAAGGGGATTCCTTTTGCGGCACCTCCGGTAGGGGAAAACAGATGGAAGGCTCCCCAACCCGCAGAAAACTGGGAGGGTGAGCTATTATGTGACGATTTCGGACCGGTCTCAGCTCAGGACCGTCCCGGCGTCGGAACCGACATATATTGCAGGGAGTGGCATGTAGATGCGGATATTCCCTTAAGTGAGGACTGCCTTTATCTGAATGTCTGGACTCCCGCTAAAAGCAGGGACGAAAAGCTTCCCGTACTCGTATGGTATTACGGCGGCGCATTCCAGTGGGGATATACCGCGGAAATGGAATTTAACGGAGAAGCTCTCGCAAAAAGAGGGATCATCGTTGTCAGCGTAGCTTACAGACTTGCCGCTTTCGGTTTCCTTTGCCATCATGACCTGTCAACAGCCGATCCCGAGCATCCCGCCAACTTCGGTCTTCTCGACCAGAAGGCAGGACTTCACTGGGTATATGAAAATATCGCTGCTTTCGGCGGAGATCCCGAGAAGATAACCATCGCCGGACAGTCTGCAGGCGGAGCAAGCGTACAGAACCAGCTTGCTCACGAAGACAACTTTAATATCATCAAGGGCGCCGCAGTATTCAGCGGATTCATCAGCCCCAAATATTTCAACGACAATCTCTTCAAGCCCATGACACTGGAGATGGCCGAGGAAAAGGGAGCAAAGTTCCTTGCACAGCTCGGTGTCTCAAGCATCGAAGAGGCAAGAAAGATAGATACCGATACCATCATTAACGAATATGCCAGGTTCCGTGCCGAAAACGGAATGTTCGCTCCCATTCAGGACGGTAAATTCTCACTCGGTGATCCCAGGGACAGGATAGTCAACAGACAGTGTGCGGACGTTCCCATTATCGCAGGCAACACCACCGATGAGTTCATAATGAACGGTCTCAACACCGTCGAAAAATCCGTCAAGGACACTTTCCTCGATGCGGAAAAGAATGCACCGGATCAAAAATTCTATTACTACCGCTTCGATCCCGATATTCCCGGAGACGGTGCGGACGTCGATCCTTACCCCGGAACCTTCCACTCCTGTGATCTATGGTTTTTCTTTGACACAATAAAGATGTGCCACAGACCTTATGAAGGAAGACATTTCGATCTCGCACGCCAGATGGCGGATTATTTCGTTAACTTCATCAAGACGGGCGATCCCAACGGACTCGGCTCTAATGGTCTTCCGTTACCTGTATGGAATACCTATACAGATGAAGAACGTAATGAGATGGAGTTCATGGGTTACGGCGCATCACCCCGATTCGAAGGCGGCATTAGGCAGAACACCCGCAAGCAGGCAGTTAACCCTTATCTTCCCAGCTGGGAGTACATTCCTGACGGCGAGCCCTATGTATTCGGAAACAGGGTTTACGTATACGGCTCACACGACATCTACGGAGGAGAGACATTCTGCCTCGGCGATTACGTGGCATGGTCCGCTGACGTTAATGATCTCGGAAACTGGAGATACGAAGGAATCAGCCTTCCTGCGACCGACGATCCGCTCAACAAAGACGGACATATGTGCCTATACGCTCCCGATGTAACGGTCGGTCCGGACAGAAAGTACTACATATATTACGTGCTTGATAAGGTATGCGTAGTATCCGTTGCGGTAAGCGATAAGCCCGCAGGGCCCTTTAAGTTCATTGGATATGTTCATTACGAAGACGGAACCCGTCTCGGTGAAAAGGAAGGCGATGAACCCCAGTTCGATCCCGGTGTTCTTACCGAAGGAGATACGACTTATCTCTTCACGGGATTCTGCGGACACGGTGATAAATCCAGACACGGTGCTATGCTCACTCTCCTGGGTCCCGATATGCTCACAATAAAGAGAGGCCCCGAGTTCGTTGCTCCCGGAGCACAGTACAGTGAAGGAACAGGCTACGAGGGACACGCTTTCTTCGAAGCGCCCTCCATCAGGGTAAGAAACGGAAAGTATTACTTCA
>JAEEGL015917105.1_pt1 | contig 10898 bp, 5 predicted proteins | sample 9134231 | NCBI WGS metagenome assembly JAEEGL01 (sample SAMN16246548, study PRJNA631951) | gut metagenome | biome: gut microbiome; feature: rumen; material: fiber-attached | host: Bos | place: Iran: Karaj | collected 2018-10
AGCATCGCTTGGGGTTCTGACGTCAGCGAGAAGGGATTCAAGTGGCGCAACGGTTATGCCATCCTGCCCGTGAAGAAGGACGTTCCCGATGCAGCAGGCACCGACATGGCACGTTGGGCTCAGCTCAGCGACAAGGACCGTGAGGCCGAGCTGTGGGACATCAAGGGTCCGGTTAAGGAACAATGGGTAACTCCCGAGGAGCGCCAGGAGATGTTTGACAACAAGGAGACCACCGATGACCACGGTATGGTTATCATGGGCAAGGCCGTTGACCAGGAAGGCAACAAGTACTTCAAGGTACAGAACAGCTGGGACACCAACCAGCTGTATGAAGGCTACTTCTATTGCAGCGAGGCCTTCTTCCGCGCCAAGACTTTGAACATCCTCGTTCACAAGGATGCCATCCCCGCCAAGATCGCCAAGAAGATGGGCATCAAGAAGTAATTATTTAGCAACATAGATCAATTTAATAATGTAGGCCCGATACTGTCGTTTTCTGGCCTACATTATTAAATGCTTTAATCATCACGTCACTTCTTGACATGAAATGCTATTAGCAAATAAATACGATTATTGTTTTAAGAGCTGATATTCATCGAAGTACCGGACGGACAGGCCTTTTATTTGAGATGAGATCGATAGTCATGCACACTTCCGATGGAGAGCAGGACAAACAAGAGGCATAAGCATAGTCATAACCATGTGGACGATAGCTGATCGTACTCGACCAATAAGTGCAATAATCAGCTTCACCATCGAGCGAACCCAGACCGTTTTCATCAAAATAATAATAGCCCGCTGCAGGCAAGAACAACGAATTATTGTTTGGGCCAGTGACTATAAACCCATTAACACCATTTCTAGTTGTCCATGACCAAATGCAGTCATCTACAAGTTCACTCAGCTGTTCGCTTGTAGGCCACTCCCACGATAGCGTACTATTCTTATAAGCGCGCTTATTGCCATGACACAGATAGTCTTCCCATTCAATGCCCAAATCAAAGTAATCCCCATAGTCCTCAGGACTCATGGCACCAATATTCTTTGTCGCCCATAGAGTGCCACTAGGCAAGCCCAAGTCAACGAACTCCTCATCATCAGATGGAGTTACAGATTCCTCAGGGTCGAGGGCGAGGCGCAAACCAATGCGGTCGTACCTACTCGTCATCGAGTGGTAGCTGCGATATGACACACGGCAGTACGAGGAGCTGTAATTCCAACCGCCACCACGGCATGAGCGATAAGTGCCCGATGCTGGGCCAGTCGGGTTAATCTGCTCATCGCCGCTGTAATTGCCATACCAGTCCTGGCACCATTCAAACACATTTCCGCTCATGTCATACAGGCCTAACTCATTGGGAGCCTTGGTGCCCACAGGATGTGTTGCACTTTCACCGTTGTCCTTGTACCATGCCACATCATCAACCGTGTTGCTGCCAGCATATTTGTAGCCCAGACTCAGTCTGCCGCCACGGGCAGCGAACTCCCACTCGGCTTCGGTCGGCAGGCGGAACGACTTACCCGTAAGCTGGTTCAGTTTGGAGATGAACTCTTGGCAGTCATTCCAGGATACTTTATCCACAGGGCGTTGCATGTCTCCTGAGAAGTTGCTCGGGTTGCTACCCATCACCGCTACCCACAGTTCCTGTGTCACCTCTGTCTGACCGATACTATAGTCTGATAGCGTCACCTGGTGTACCGGACGTTCATTGGCATTGAAGTCGTTGCCTTGCTCGGCGGTCGCACCCATCGTAAAGGTGTCGCCATCGACTGTCACCATTTTGAAAGTTACGCCATTCACTGTGAATTCTTTATCCTGACGCTCTGTGACGATGACAACGAGGATGGCAGTTGCACCCGTTTCGGCATCAGTAACGTAAACCGTAGAAGTACCAGCAGTAATACCAGTCACGGTCAACTGATCACCGTTGGTGGAAGTGGTGAAAAAGTCAGTTCCACCCATCAAGGTATAGCTTCCTCCACCATTAAGGATATTGACTGTTGTACTCTCACCAACCTCAATCTTAATTACAGACTCACTTAATCGGAATTTGGTACTTTCTTCAACATCAAGTACTAGGCGCATACCACCACTGCTATTGCTACCTGTAGGTGTGAAGTTGTCACGATAAGCTACTCGATTGTAATTTCCTCCGCCATTCCAGCATCCACCGCGCAGCACGCGGTTATTTCCTGTCCCAGGACCAGTCGGATTCACTTGGGAATCGGCAGAGTACATAGCAAACCAGTCGTAAACCCATTCCCAGACATTACCAGTCATGTCATACAAGCCTAATTCATTAGGCGCCTTCGTGGCGACAGGATGTGTTGTATTGTCACTGTTGTCAACATACCACGCAACTACATCCATATCGTTGCTTCCAGCAAACATGTAGCCTTCACTCTTGCTTCCGCCTCGAGCAGCATACTCCCATTCGGCTTCAGTGGGCAAGCGGAAAGATTTACCCGTTAATTGGTTGAGTTTTTCGATAAATCTCTGGCAGTCTACCCATGAGACCTGTTCAACGGGACGCTGCAGGTCGCCAACATGGTAACTGGGGTTCTCACCCATCACAGCTTTCCACAATTCCTGCGTCACCTCTGTCTGACCTATATTATAGCTAGACAAAGTCACTTGGTGGACTGGCTTTTCTCTATCCCTGACTCCATCCCCCTGATCTGGAGTCCCGCCCATCAAGAACGTGCCACCTTCTACCTCCACCATATCGAATGATGCACCATTCACTGTGTATGATGTTATTACGGGCGTAGGTTCTGGCTCTTCTGGCCAATGACCAGTCAAGAGATAATCAATCAGTGTAGTCACGTCGCTGATGTTCACATATCCGTTACCATCGCAGTCAGCATTAGTTAGGATGATTGCAGAGGTATCACCGCTCAACAAATAATCAATCAAGGCAGTTACATCACTGATATTGATATCTCCATTAGCGTCCACATCTCCACACAGGCATGATGATATCTTAGCGGGAATCAACAGGGTTTCTTCCTCACTCCAACTCCAGTGTTCACCATCAGGAGAATTACCAGCCTGAATGGTAATATAATAGTCATGGTCAAGACGTGATACAGAAAATGGCAAGTCACTCACCTCAATGTCATCCACCTTGAGCCTTTTCTCACTTAAATCAGATACCACATCAATAATCACCGCATCATCAATCGTATTGGTCGCAATAGATGGAATAGGCAAATAGTACCTAAAAGAAGCCTCTCCGTATACTTCATGATCACCTGTATAGCTATCATTTAGATATGCCGTAACTTGAATATCGAAAACGCCACCATAGTCATTTGGAAGATAGTTTAACAAATTAATAATGATATCATCACCATCTTCATCATAAAACTGGGTTGGGATTTCATAACCATTAATCATTACTCGGTAATACACTTCATTTATACCAGCGTCTCCTAAATATCGAATAAATACATAATTTTCTTCTCCTTCTCCATCGTCTAGATCTAACGAGCCCTTTCTAATAAGGATTCCATTATTAATAGCCGGGACGGTAATTGTCACCTCATCCCCAACATAATAGAGAGGATATCCAAATAACTTACTTAGTGCTCGGACAGTAATCTCATAATTTTCATTCAATCGCTCGGCTATATAATATGGTCTATTATCCCATAAACATACTTCTCCATTTACGATAATTCCACTCTGAGACTTAATTTTCATCGCATAATCAGACCCTAGATTGTATTGTATCACTGGTTTAGTACGTGGAAGATAATAAATAATCTCATCAAAGCGAGATGAATCATTGTAACCGTCAGCACTGACAACAACTTCAAATTCATAGCGCCCCCCAATGAAAGAATTTTCACCAAATCCACCGATAGGAAGTAGATTGCCTAAATCAATTCTATAACCATGTATTTCATCCATCCAAGTTACTGGATAAAAATAAGATTCATCACCATAGTATTCCTCAGCTTCTTCACCTAAAAGATCAATGCCGTTAACCACTATAGATAAAGTAATATCTTCAGGTCCAGTGTAACAGATATCGACATATTCATAAGTGGTTGTGAATTCACTAGCATCATCATTCCAAGTCAAGACTTCCCGGCCACCTTGAGTTAAAGTAATTTCTCCAGTCAAGTAATTTTGGAGAACATTTACGGTGCATGAGGCACTCAAGTTGCTGCCATCTAATGTTCGTACGGTGATCGGCACCGAGCCCAAGCCGACAGCCGCAATATTAAGACGAGTGTTATTTACCACTTGTGTCACAATCACATCATTATCAGGAACAATCCACTCTAACGACTGATTATCAGCATTGTTTGGTAGTGTGGTCGCTATAAGCGAGCGCATGTCACCTGGTTCTAGAGTTAGTAGTGTGTCACTCAATGTAATACTCTCGACTAGCAGCGGTGTTACTGTTACATGACAGATAGCTCGCACGTTATCTACCATTGCAACTATATCAGTCTCACCAATGGCAACCGCGGTGATTTCGCCATTATAATTAACGGTAGCTACATTAGGATTCATGCTTAACCAGGTAACATCATTGCAACTTGCATTGTTAGGCAAAACAGTTGCGTTAAACCTTTGAGTGGTCCCCTTGGTCATTGCGACAGTGGTCTTATTCAGGACAATGTATGAGGCACGAACATAAGTGCCCTCAACAATGTTAGAGAACTCACTCCAACCCGAAGAAGTGAAATAACTCATTTTAGAACCCACAGGCACATACAGTGTGTTGGGATTCGCAAATGCACCATCTTCACATGGTTGCGGTTCAGATGCAGACACGTATACAGAACTGATGTCATTTGGAAATGCACCAGTGGCAATATTCTCGATGTTGTCACCAATAACCATTACATTCCACCCCCTTCTACTTGTAAATGCACCTGTGTCGATAGTCTTAACACTATTGGGGAGCACAAGTCTGTAGCCAGAAAAAGAAGGCATTCCTTCAGGAATATGTTCAACACCATTACCGAATTGCAAAGTGTTAAGCGAATAATTAAAGGAATTACTGCTGATTGATGTACAGTTCACCGCATTCCAAATGACAGTTTTTAAATTACTGCAGCCATAGAACGCCCAATCGCCTATGGAAGCGATGTTATTAGAGATGGTTACACATATTAGTTCGCTGCATCCATAGAATGCTGCGTAGCCAATGGACGTTACAATGTATGTTCTGCCTCCATAAGTAACTGACGAAGGGATACTCACTGCACCAATGTATTCATTTGAATATGAATCATAATTGGATCCACGATAAGTTACTGTAGCCTCGTTGCCATTGACGTTATAATATATACCATCAGCTTGGAAGTCGTGGGCGATGGCGGTTGCAGGTAACAGTATTGCCAACAACACGAAAGAGAGTTTTAATAGATGTTTCATGATTGTGGTATTTTGGGTTGTTATTTGTTCCTATCGTTTATGGCTGCAAATTTATGGAAATATCCGCAAAAAACAAATAAAAAATCGGCAAATCATAAAGCAAACTACGGATTACACTGATTATACGAATTGGTACCTACTTACTTTTAAACTACGAATTACTCTGATTGCACTGATTGGGCATCCATGAACTATTAACAGCGAATTTTGAGAATCGTATGGGCATGTATTCTAATGTATTCGTTTGATTTGTGTAATTCGTAGTTTATATTTTTGGAGGAGAATATTGGGGATATAGGGATTTAATTTGTAATTTTGTGGCATGATGATGAGAAGCGATGAACGAAGAATCAACCGGTGGGTCTTGGTGGCAATCGGTGTGTTTGCCATTTTGGCCTTGTTGCTGGTGTCATGGGATTCCTACCTCTATGACTTGTGGCAGCACCATGATGTGATCTGGTTCTACATGTGCGGCAAGGCGTGGATGAACGGGATGACTCCATACGTCGACTTTGCCGACAGCAAGGGACCGCTGCTGTGGCTCATCTATGGAATCGGTTACCTGATTAGCCCCCATGACTATACGGGGATGTTCTGGATATCGTGCGTGCTTTACACGTTTATCTTTTACCAGTGCTACAAGTGCGCTACGCTATTTGTGCGCGACACGCGTCTGGCTCTAGTAGCAGTGTTGTTGTCAGCGGTGTTCTTCCTCAGCGGGTTAACGCATATCGAGGTACGCGCCGAGGATTACTGCTATGCCCTGATGCTCCCAATGTTTTATCGGTTCCTGCGCTTCAACGTGGCGCATGATCACAGCACGCGCTTTGTGAAATCGACTGCAATCTTGTTGGGTTTTGCCTTGGGTGTCACATTGCTGATTAAATACAGTTGTACGTTAATGCTGGCAGCCTTTATCCCCTACTGCTGCATCGTGATGGCGCGACGCAGCGGTTACTCGCCGTGGCGAGCTTTTGGGTGGTGTACCCTCGTCGGCATTCTCACTATACTGCCCATGGTGTTGTGGCTTGCTTGGCACGGCTGCTCTGATGACTTCTTTAATGAATACTTCTTGAGCACCTTCTCGACTTTCAATAACATGCATGAGGAACGCATCACCATCTCCCAAGTGCTGCTGATGTTCCTGGGCAAACGTGTCATCCTGTTCACCCTGGGAGTCATTGCCAGTGTCGTCATCTATTGCAGGACTATTCGTTCGGGAGGGTTATTCGCTGTGATAGCCTTCGTGTGGTTCATTGGGGTAATTCTGCTCAACGGCACCGACCGCATCTACATGAACGTGCTGTCGCTATTCACCGTACTGGCTGCCGGCATCGTCACACAAGCCTTGTCGCGCTGGCTGCGCTGGTGGGCGGTTGTCGGATTGACATGTGTCGGGGTATTGGCTTTACTGTTTGGAACGGTTGAGCACAAATCACTTTTTGCCAAACAGTTGCCGGACCGAGAGATATGGTACTACTACCCTACCCTGCTAACCCAATATGAGCAGCCCAGATTGCTCTACCTCATGTGCCATGACCATGGCGAGGGCGTTCCCGTGGATGCACTGCCCGCCTGCAAGTATTGGAGTCTGCAGATGGGATATACACCGTTGATGGTTGAGGATCAAGTCAATGCGGTGAAAAAGCACCTATGCGATGCCGTATTCGTCGAATCGAATAACTATGAGATGATCAAACTGGTTGAGGAAAACGGCTATTACCGCAACGACTTTGCCGAGGCAGGAATGGGTGCGACAGACTGGAAACGGTTCATCATGTACAGCAGCAAGCCTCTCAAGCCGATGTCATCCCGCTATCCCAGCGCGATGGAGGTGCTGAGCAAACGCAATGTGGTCATGGATGTCAAAAAGTGAAGCAATCATTTCACTATACCGGAAAATTGCAGTACCTTTGCTACATCATAAACATCATTAACATTATTAACTATAATACTAACAATCAATGAAAGCATTAAACACCGATAAGGCACCCGCTGCCATTGGTCCCTACAGCCAAGCTATCCGCACTGGCAACATCGTTTTTGTATCAGGTCAGCTGCCCATTATCCCTGAGACGGGAGCATTCCCCGAGGGTGGTGTCCAGGAACAGACCCGCCAGAGCCTTTTAAACGCCCGCGCGATCCTGCAGAGCGAAGACCTTGACCTGAAGGATGTAGTCAAAACGACCGTATTCCTCAGTGACATCGCCAACTTCGGCCCCATGAACGAGATTTACGCCGAATTTTTCACCGCTCCCTTCCCTGCCCGCTGCGCATTTGCCGTTAAGGACCTTCCAAAGGGTGCCCTCGTGGAGATTGAACTCATCGCCGAGGCACATTAAGCCTTATTTTAGAATTATAAACAAGCGGCTCTCACGACCATTGGGTCAAGAGAGCCGCTTGCTTTATCTTTACGGAACTGATATCAGTGCTGTATGCGCCAGATGGTCCCCTCGATAAGGGAACAATAGATGTCACCCCTTTCATCGACTTCAAAACCGTTAACCTCGCTGGTTCCCAATCGATAAGTGAACTCTAATTGGTGTGTTGTGGCATTAACAACGGCCAGCATTCCGCGACGTGATCCGCAATAAATATAGCCGTCATGCTCGAGAACGATGCAAGGGGCATGCTCATAGCCAAAGCCCAGATCAACGGTCCAAAGCAGCTGATAATCGTCGCCCGTGCTCATGGCAACGAGAGTGCCGTCCATGGTCTTGGCATAGGCCGTTTTACCGTCAGCACTGCATCCCAGGCTCTCGCGCACCTTGTTCTCGTTTTTCTCACGCCACAGTTGTGTGCCACTCTTGCGGTCGACGGCTGTGGTAAAACGATCGGGGGCAACGATGACAACATGATCAGCAGTGACCACTGGCACAACATTTCCAGGGCTGTAGAGATTAACGGTCCTGCCATTGTCCCACTGCCAGTGCAGGTTGCCTGTTCTGCGATCCAGTGAGCGCAAGCGCGTGTCCCAAGCACCAAAGATGACATCACTGCCATCGACCACGGGAGCGGCCTGACAGTAGTTGTTAATACTGTCGTAGTGCCACAACAGACGATGGCGCTTCACGTCCCACGCCTGAAATGTCTTGAAGCCACCTTGATAGAGGATTCCGTCTTGCACTACGCCGTCGGCCACATAGGGTCCACCAGCATCATATTGCCACTTCTTTTTCCCTGATTTCTTGTCCAACCAAACGAGACGCTTGTCACTGGTGGGCAGGACAATATATTTGTCACCTACCGCTGGACGCGAGAAAAGCATGGCATCGGTCTTGAACTGCCAGCGGAGCTCGCCTGTCATCTTGTCCACGGCCTTGCAATACCCTAAAGAGTTACCGAAGTACAAGTTCTTGTTATCTACACCCACTCGGGTGAATATTGAAGCGTTGTCGGCAATGATGCGCTTGACATCGAAGCCAGCAGGAACATCGAAATGTTCTTGTAGCAGCGTGGGTGCATAATATTCCAGGTTGATGCGGTAGGAAAACATGACCTCGGGCTCACTGCCAATGACCTTATTATATACCTCTATCCACTCGCGGTCCATATCAATGGTCATCAGTGTGTAGCCATAATTGCCGCCGCCCATATCAAGAGCACGCACAATCACACCGTTAATTCCATCGGTCTCATAAAGGCGCCAGGCATGATAATGGCCGCACTGGTGAGTAACGACAGGATACTTCTTGAGGATATCCACATAGGCGCGGTAGTTGTCCAGATCGTCGAGTATCGGATAGTGATTGACACTCAGCACTTTCTTTCCTGGCTTGACCATTACGTTCAAGGTGCTATCAAGCCACAAAAGATCCTCCTGCTTGATGTGTCCGTCGCCCATTTTCATGAACGGGCCGCAATTCATGCCGACAACCACCAGATCGCCGACCGTGAAAACAAAACGATCGCTGCCCCAGAGGTCGTTAAAGGTCTTGCAAGCGCTCTGACTCCAGTTGTTCTCGTGGTTGCCAGGAATGACATACAGGGGATGGGTAATACCGTCGAGGATGCCCTTGACATTGCGCAACTGCTCGTCGCTACCCTCGTTGGTGAGGTCACCCGTCATCATGACTGCGTCAACATCGGTCGCGTTGATCTCATCCACAGCTTCACGCAATTTGCTCTCGTTGGCATTGCCGGGGAGCACATGCACATCGCTCAAGATGGCCAACTTGACCACCCCAGCTTGCACAGTCAGCGAAAGCACAAAAGCTAATGCCAAGAATATAGACAATCGTTTCATCATGTCTCTATTTGCCTAAATTTTGAAGAGTGATATCACATTTTTTCGATCACATCATTCTCACCGCATGGCATGGTAATCATGTCGTTGTAGAGGGGGAATTCGGCTTTGACCTGATAGGTCTTGCGTTGTTTCTCAAGCGGAACAGTCAAGGAAACATGGCCATCTTTGTCGGTGGTTATTTTCATTCCAGCCACTTCGAGTTTGGCGCCAGGTATAAAGGATTCCGACTCGGGATCCCACAATCCAAAGTGCACGTTGCCATAGACGGACGGATCACGGCGTAAATCCAGCGTCATATTGCGGCCGAGGGTGAGGAGCGTGTCGAGCGGCAGGTAGCCATGACAAGTAACAGTCATCCGCACCTCTTTTCCCATATATTTGTGAGGAATATTGGCAAACTCGCCCTTGTCGCTTAGCGTGGACAGCGTGTCGCTCTTGGCTTCGTTATCCAACGTCATGGTAACCACAGCATCTTGCATGGCAGGCAACTCGTTGTTGACAACCGAAGCCTCGTTGAGTTTAACCGTAGCGGTAAAGGGCTGGTTGGTCAACCAAACACCCGCTAGAGCGGCGATAATGGCCATGACGCCCAGCGTCCAAGCGATTGTGCGTCGCATCAAGCGGCGGCGATGGCGTTGCCAAATAGCGTCAAACTCTACACCCAACAACTTGGACACTAGCTGAGCATAGGCCCTCTCCCTGTTGAGCCAAGGCAGACGATAGTTATGCTCATGGATGTTTGCACCCAGTATCTCAGGCAATCCCAGCCTGTCGATGATAGGGTTGAAGCACTCGGTGGCAGGGTCGCCGCTATGGGGCACACCATCAACGATAAAGAAGTGTATATTCTCGCTACGACCCAAACTGTGGAAAAACTCTATTTCCCTCCCAACCCAATCGGACTGGGCAGAATGGGGCGAACAGATAACAATTAGATTGCGTGAAGAACTCAGCCGTTCCTGCAATTCTTCGGTGAGGCCTCCAGGTTGGATGTCGGTCGGTGCGAAAAAGACGGGTCTGATGGGTGTGCGTTGCCAGCCGTGCTCTTGGCACATCGTCGCCGGCAGGCGGTAATGTTCCAATTTGCGCTGTAGCCGTTTACCCCATTCGGTGTCCTTAGCATTATAGCTGATAAAAGCGAAATATTTATACTGTTGTTCCATATTCATGTCCATCACTTAATTCATCACGGAGGTTTTAGATGATGCCTAAAGAGACATCAACGACGTTGTTGTCGTAGCTTTGGATTCG
>JAEEGL015952115.1_pt1 | contig 10898 bp, 7 predicted proteins | sample 9134231 | NCBI WGS metagenome assembly JAEEGL01 (sample SAMN16246548, study PRJNA631951) | gut metagenome | biome: gut microbiome; feature: rumen; material: fiber-attached | host: Bos | place: Iran: Karaj | collected 2018-10
AAAGATTATTACAATGTGAAAGAAGTAATAAAGAAAAAAATGATGAAATTAAAAGATTAAAATTTAGATGATAGAACTATTTTATTAAAAAAATAGAAGAATTAAATTCTAATATTGTTTTACTTGAAAAAAACAATAATCAAATAAAAAATGAAAATAATTCTTATAGAATGAAAATTATTAAAAATGAAGAGGAAATTAATCAAATAAAAAACAAATAAGAAACTTATCAGAAGATAAAAGCAATAATAATAATAATGAAAAAGAAGAAAGTCCTGGTATTATTTTAAGAAGTATTGTTGAAGAAGAAAAAAAAAAACAAAATTAAGAATAATAAAAATGCAAAAAAGAATTAAAAACAAAAATTAATATTCTTATAAAGGATAAAGATAATATAATAAAAGATAAAAATAATTTATTATCTTAGAAAAATATAAAAAATTAAATGAAGAACAAACTTCAAATATAGAAAAAATTGAATAAAAAAATAGAAAAATATTTTCAATTTAAAAAAGAAAATCAAACTTTTATTTCAAAAATAACAGATTTAATGGATAAAGTAGATGAAGCAAAAAAAGAATATTTAACTTTACAACAAACAAAAACTTCAATGGAAAGTCAATATAATGAAACAATAAATAATATAACAAAAGATTTAAATGAAAATAAATTAAAAGTAAAAGAATTAGAAAATAAATTAGAAATTTCTGAAAAAGAAAAATTAAAATATGAAGAATTCACAAAAAATAATCAAATTTATTTAAATTCTCTTCAAAATAAAAATGACAATAATATTAATGATTCTAAATTAATTGAAATTGAAAATAAATTAAAACAATTAACTGAAAATGAAAATTCTGATTTAAAAAAACAATTAAAAGAAAAAGAAGATTTAATTAAAAAACAAAATGAAAAATCAAAAAAAATTGAAAGTGAATTAAAAGATTTAAATAATAAAATTAGTAAAGTTCCTGGAGAAATGCAAAAAAGAGATGAAGCCATTGAATATTATAAAAATCAATTAGAACAAAAAGAAAAATTACATAATGAAGAAATTAGAATTTTATCTACTCTTTATCATGATTTATCTTTTAAATTTGCTAAATTTAAAGAAGAAAGTAAAAATCCAAAATTAAATTTAAAAGATATTTTAAATTAACAGAAAGAAATTTACTTATTTATATTATATTAAATAAACTTTTTATACTTTTATTTTTATTCTTACAATTTCATTTATTTATATTATTATATATTATAATATATTTTAGAATAACTATTACTTTAACAAAATTAAATATATTTTTTTTAAATCATCGCAAATAAAAAATTTAAAAAAAAATAAAAAAACAATTTATTATCCAAAAAAAAAAATTATAATATCAAACCGACAAAAAAATAATATTTCAAATGTCATCTCTCTTCATAGGAAACATATCAAATAGTATAGGTCAATCAGACTTAGAGTCTGAATTTCAAAAATATGGTTCATGTAAGATAAATTACAAAGGAGCATTTGCTTTTGCAGAATTTGACAACGAAAAGGACGCAGAACAGGCGATGCTGAAGCTTCAAAAAAAAAATATGGGAGGCCGTGAATTGAATATAGAATGGAGTAAAAAATCGAAAAAATATGAAGGTTCCCATAGAAGGGCATTAAGTCCTCGAGGTAAGTGTTATAACTGTGGTAGAAGTGGTCACTATGCTCGTGATTGTCCTGATCGACATAGACGATCGAGTTCAAGAAGCTATCGAAGGAGACGTTATAGAAGGTCTTCATCTCGTTCTAGGAGGAGACATCGTTATAGGAGAAGATCTCGTTCATCCTCTTCTAGTCTATCCAGGAGTGCAAGGAGAAGAAGGAGAAGAAGCTCTTCTAGGAGAAGTAGTAAAAGCAGCTATAGAAGTAGTAGAAGTTCTACTTCCAATAAAGAAGATTCTAATAGTAGAAGTTCTAGTGAAAAGAGTTTAAGTCATAGTGTTAAAAATAATAAAGATGATGGAAAAAAAAATGAAAAAAATGTTGAAGTGAAAAATGAAGAAAATGATAATAATAATATAAAGTAAGATATATATTTTTTTAATTTTTTTTTTATTTATTTTTTCATATTTTTAGGAGGGAGAATAATACTAGTAATGAAGCAGGAGGAAATAACGATAATAAAGATAATCAAAATAATAAAGATAATCAAGATAATAATAATAACAAAGGAAATGATAATAATGTTGTTAATGAGAAAAATATAGAAGAAAGTCATGAGCTAAAAGAAGGAAATGTTACAGAAGAAAAAAATAGAGAAGAAGAAAAAAAAGAAACTGAAGTAAAAAATGAAGAAAATAAAAATTAACTACTTTATTATTAAATTTAATTCTCAACTTATAGAAATTAATTATAATAAACTGATAGTTGAGAAATAAAAAAATAGAATTAAAAATAAAAGAATAATAATACTTAAAATATGTGAAAAAAAATGAATTAATTGAATTATTACAAAAAAACTAATAATAAATAATAATAAGCCTAACCTAAATAATTTTCTAAAATGTTGCAAATGCCTTTTTTTTTTGCTTTAAGAAGAGCCTATTTAACTATTAATAAATATATAAGTGCCTTTCCTTTTTTTGTCTTTCTGAATGAGTTCTAAAACAAGTGTTTTGTTCCAAAGTCCTAAAGCACCTTTTTTTAATTTTATATATTTTTTAGATTTTATATTTTCTTATATTTTTATAAGAAAATAATAAAACAATAAGTATGATTTTTGAGTTTTCTTTATGCTCATTTATCATACTTAATTTTTTTAATTTGTTTTATACCTTTTTTATTTTTTAACCTTATTTTTATATTTCTCTTTTTCTTTTATTAGATCTTTATTTATTTTATGAGAGTTTTTATTATTTCTTTTGTTCTGATTAGACTTTTTTATAAGATTATAAAAATTTATATTCATTTTTTTAAAAAAATTAATTAAAATAAAATAAAATAAAAAAATAAATATGAATATTGATGGAAAACCAGAAAACATTAAATTTAATTCTTTGTTAAGTAGAATACAAATGTTTGAAACAAAAGCAACTCATAGTAGTAATAATAATAATAATGAAAAAAGAAAAGAACCAATGAAAATAAAAAGATTCAATGAAGAGCCAAAAAAAGAAGAAATGAAAATAATAAATCCAAAAAATGAAGAAGAAGTAAAAATTGATAAACCAAATGAAGAGGAAAAACAAAATATAGAATCTTTAAAATTAGAAGAAGAACCACAAAAAGTAGAAGAACAATTAAAAAAAGAAGAACCTTTAATAGAAGAAGAATCTAAAATAGAAGAACCAAAAAATGAAGAATTAAAAATAGAAGAACAATCAAAAATAAAAGACTTACCAAAAAGAGAAGAATTACAAAAAAAAGAAGAACCTAATATTATTCAAACAAGATTAGTTCAATTAAAAGCAATTCCCAAAAAAGAAGAATTAAAACAAGCACCAAAAAACTCAGAATTACCTATATTAAAGAAAATCTCATCTTCAAATCCTCCAATTACAACAACATCCCCACAATTAACAAAGTCACCTCCACATGACACTACTTCATCACCTAAAAATACATCACCTCCAAAAATAGTCTCCCAACTGAAAAAGACAATGACAATAGCACCATCATATCAGAATCCAATCCTAAGTCAATCAACAATTCAATTAGATTCTTCCTTAAAAAAAACAATAAACAACGAAAATTCAACTATTCAAACATTTGAATCCCAAAATGAAGACCCAAAAAATATTTTAAGACATTCAAATACAATAGCACCTCAAAACCGTATTAATCCTTTAAACGTTCTACAAAAAATAACTCAAAATGAAAAAGGAGAAATTTTTTTAAATTCAATAGAAATTCCAGAAGAAGTGAAAAATGAATCATTTTGTGAAGGATTTTTCATAGCAAGTATCCCAAAAGAAAATGGTAAAGTTGAAGAAGGATCTGATAAATTTAAATCTGATTGTGGACATCATGATTGTTCTTCTTTATTAGCAATGCAACCTGAAATAATTTATCGTTATCCTGAAAAAGATACTAAAGATTTAGAAATTAATAATTTAGCTGCTTCAATTTGTTTTCCAAGTGGTATTAAAATATGCTATGAAGAAGATAAATTACCTATTGTTGTTAAAAATTATTATAGTTCTATTACTAATCAAACTGGAGATAGATTTTTTATTGTTACTTATCATTTTTATATTAGAATGATGAATATTAATTTTGTTCAAATGTATCAAATTCATCCTATTAAATATGAAACTATGAAATTTTGTAATGATTTTTATGAAATTATTGAAGATAATCCTAAATTACAAAGTATGGTTCAAAGTAAATTAGAAAAATTTGGAGAATTAAATTTTAGAGAAATTGTTAATGTTCCTTTTTGTTTATGTTTAATTTCACGTTATCCTTTTTTTAATCTTATGGAAAAATGTTTAGAATCAATTAAACAAGTTATTTCAGATTATAATTCAACAGGAGATGAATTACATAAATTAGTTAAATATATTGTTAAAGAAATTCCTTTTCCAAAACAACATTATAAAATTGAATTTCCTCTTCCTTTAACTCCAGATATAAATGAATTAACTTATCCTTATTTTGAAGATTTAACTTTTTTAGGACCAAATCCTGCTTTATTATTAAATTATTTTTCAGTAGAGAATATAATATTAATTTTTAGATTAATATTATTTGAGCAAAAAATATTATTTATAGATTCTGAATTACAAAGATTAGGTGAAGTTACAAATGCTTTTATTTCTATATTATATCCTTTTCAATGGATACATACTTTTATTCCAATTATGTCTACTCAAATGTTAAAATATTTACAAGCTTTTCTTCCTTTTATTAATGGACTTCATGTTAATTTATTTGATGTTGCTAAAACTATTTTAGATGAAGCTGATGAAGGAGTTTATCTTGTTTATATTGGAAATAATACTATTGATATTAATTGGGATTCTTCTTCTAAAAGAATTAAAATTGCTAAAAAAATCAATGAAAATATTCCCTTATTACCTAAACATATTGAAAAGGAATTATATAATAATTTAAATAATATTAAAACTATGTATGAAAAAGGGAAAAAAGATCCTAAATATAGGAAAAATTATAATGTTTATATTTATAATTTAATTATGCAAATTTTTGTTGAAATGTTATATGATTATATGAAGTATTTAACTGTTATTGATGATTATCCTATTTTTAATACAAATTTATTACTTAATTCAAGACCAAAAGCAGATGAAAAATTTTATAAGGAATTTACAGAAACTCAAATATTTCAATTATTTATTCAAAATGCAATAAAGAAAAATAATAATATGTATTTCAACGAAAGAATAAAATTATATCAAGATTTAAAAGATAAGGAAAAATCTGTTAATGAAAAACTAACAAATGAATTTTTCCAAAGTTGGATAAAATCAAGAGAAATAGAAAAAATATGTGTAATAAAGCCATATTTTTTAAAATTAAAGGAAAATTATTCAAATTTAGAAGAATTAAAAAAAGTATTACAACAATCATATCCAATAAATCCAAATTCATATAATAAAAAGGGAATAACAAAAGAAGACAAAAGATCAATAGGACAAAATTTAAAATTAGAATATTCAGATAAATCAAACATATATAATTTTTACCATATACCAAACACACCAATAAATTTAAGTGGAACAGAAGGAAAAAGTAAAATAACAGCAAGAGCATCAATGTTTGAAAAAAGAGTAAAATTAAATCAAGAAACTAAAACTTCAAGTATAAGAATTAATGCTAAAAAAAATGAATGGGCTTTAACTGATAATGAAAAAGATGAAGTTAAAGATAATATTAAAGATATTTTATCTAAAGTTTTAAAATGTGAAGATATTAATGAAAATGAAGATAAAAAACAATTAATTAATTGTATTGAAAGTGTTTTTGGAAGAAATTATTTTATTGATATTATTTATCAAAAAAATATTTCAGAAAGAACTGAAAAAGCTCTTAATAAAAGTTCTTTTAATTTATTAACTACAGTTATTTATAATGCAATTTTATCTATTTTAAAATTAGATGAAAATAAAGAAAATATAAATAATGCTGTATTATTAATAAAATCTTCTCAAATATATTATATGGTTGAAAAAAATAAAAATGTATATGTAATTAATGCTTTATATAATAAATTTAAAGGACTTAATTTATTAACTAAAATTAATTTTTGGGAAGAATGGTTTAATATTAGTTTAAAAGAAGAACCTAATTATAAAAGAAATGACCCTTCAAATGATAAAATAGTTTTAAAAATATTAAATCAAATTATTAATTTTATGTTAAATTCAAAAATTCAACAAGATATTATTTTTAATATAGCAACTTCAATTTCAAATAAAATGAAAAATGAAGACGATAAATCAAAATTTAAAAAAGATTTAACAGATATTTTAAAAAAGCATAATTATTAGAATTAATTTATAATTTATTATTAAAATTCCTTAAAAAAAAATATATCTTTTATTCGCCGAAAATTTGAATATTATTATTTAAACAAAGGCTTTCTTTTAAAAATTAATGTTTATTTTAAATATATTTAAAAAATATTACAAGATCTATCACCTTGATCACGTTGCACAGTAGCAGGTCCTTTAATAGGATTTTTTAAACAAAAATTTAAAATTTCTAAAAAAATACTCTCAACATCATCTTTATTATCTAAATTCATATATTTAAACTGATAAATTAATCCATTATCTTTTAATTTACCAGTGAAATCTTCTTCCTTTAAAACGACTGTGTTTTTCTCGTCTTTTAAACCAATAACATAAATTTTTTTAGAAAGATTACAATATTCTCTAAAATAAACAATCATATCATTAAATAATTGAAGTGATTCTTCTTTATTAAAATCAATAAACATAATATAACAATTTACTTCTTTTATTCCAGGATATTCTCTTTGAAGATCTAAAACTGAACAAACCATTATTTTTGTTTGTTTATTTGTTCCTGGTAATTCTGTTTGAAATGCATATGCATGTCTACTTTGTTTTAATATTGAATGAGTGTGCTGTGATAAAAATATATTTAATATCTCATTTGGAGTATCTGATGTATCGTTTGTAGAAAATGCTACTATTTGAAGCTTTTCTTCATTTGCTGACATTGATCTTTTTATAATTTTTTACATTTTTTTTTATTTTTAAAATTATTTTATTTTTAGTGTTTAAATATATTTATATTTACTTAAAGTCTTGTTAATTAAATATTTTTTTTATTTATCATTTTTTAATTTATTCTTTGTATTAATATTATAATTATAAGTTAATTTAGGATATATAATTTCATCATCCCAATTTTGGTCTAAGTTTTTTAAATTAGCTAAAATAATATCTAAAGAGTTTTGCTGATTATTTGAAATATCATTTATTATTTTTTTACAATTATCTTCAATAATTTTAATAATATAATTTAATTTATCTAGTAATAAATTTCTACTATTAGTTCTTCTATGTTTAGGACAACTTACAAAGGGTTTTGAATAAGGTTTAATTTCTTTTCCATTACTATCTTTAAATATATTTAAATTATTATTAACTTTTAAACTTCCAATTTTTTTCAAAGAAATAATTTTTTCTTTATCATCTTCATTTTTTCCTTCACAAACAACATCTCCAAATTTTTTATCAGGTAATTTAGTGCTTTCATATTTTTTATGAAAATTAATTCTTTGATTAATTAAATTTCCATTAATAATATCATTTTTATTATTAATAATATTATTATCTTTTTTTATAAATTTTTCAGAATATTTATCAAGAGTAATAGGATTATTTAAAAAATTTTGAGCAATTTCACCAGTTGATAATAAAGAATCATTATCAGAATATTTTGATTGTGGAATTGGAGAACCAATATTTTGAAAAGAAAAATTATGTAATTCATTGAATTTCTTATTTAAATGTTTTACTTCTTTTGAAATTTTATCATATTTAAATATACTATTTTGATTTAATACTTTTATATCATTATGAACTAATTTAATATCATTTTTTAAATCTTCGATTTTGTTATATATTATTTGATTATTTAAATTAAATTGATAAAGTATCATTTTCATAAAAGTTAAATTTGAAGAATCATTAATTGAAGGAAGATTATTAATTAAATTTTCAAAATTTGCTTTATGTTTTTTAATATCATCTTTATTGTTTTTGTTGATTGAAATAGAAAACTTTTTTAAATTTTTACAATTTTTTTCATGTTCTTCAAAATCACTTCTATTGAAATTTTGATTACAAATTTTACATTTTAATAAAGAATAAGGACATTCATTTATTAAATGATTTTCTAAAGAGTCCCATAAAATTTTTTTATTACATTGTCCATTAGGACAAATAGTATAAAAATATTTACATTCTTTTTCATGAATATCTAAATTTTGATATGAAATTATTTCATTACAACCATAATCTTTATTTTTACAATTAAAGTTTAATTTAGAAAGATATGATATTATACCATATGATGATGGTTTTATTGAAAAATTTTCACAATTAAAAGGACAATTTTTTTTTGTTAATAATAAATTAGATATACAATTATAACAAAAACTATTTCCACAAGAAGAACAATCATATGGATTTTTTAATATATTAAAACATATTTTACATTGAATTATATCTAAAAAATTTGTGTAATTTTCTTTATTTATTAATCTTTGAAAAGAAATTCCGTTTGGAGTTATTAATGAATTTTTATTTGTTTCTTTCATAAAGAAAAAATAATTATTAAATTTATTTTAAATTATTTATTTAATATTATTTATATTATATTTATATTTAAAATTAAATTCTATCATTTTAAAGCTTACATAACAAAAAATATAAAGAATAAAAATAATTTTTAATTACCATATACAATTAATTTATTTTTTTATATCACAATATTTTCTTCTTGAATTTGACTAATAATAATTCCTTTTATTTTATCATCTACAATTTTCTGATTATCAGAATTATTTATTGTAGTGATATTATTATTTTGAATTAAAATATTTTGATTATTTAAATTAAATTGTCTAAAATAATTATCAGATTCATCTTTAGATAATTGACATCTATTACATAAAGTTCTAAAAGCAAAATTTAAATTTTTACAAGAAAAACAAATCCAATCACCTATTCTTTCAGAAAATTGATTTTGTTTAATTAACTTAGTTGAATTATTAATTTTTATTTTTTTATCATTTATATTATTTTTTTCATTATTTACTTTATTATTTTTCTTTTTTATTTTTTTTGGACTTTTACTTTTTTTACATCTATTACATTTACTTCTATTTTCATAATTAAAATTATTACAATAAAAACAAATCCATCCTTTTTTCCCAAACATTTCAATATAACATTGATTATTATTTTTAATTTTATTGTTATTATTATTACTAAACATTTGAGAAAAATTATTATTATTAATCATATACATTGAATTAAATCTTGGTGTATAAATAGAATTCATATAATAATTATTATTTAAATAATTATAATTCAGTTGTTGTTGGTTATTTCCTTGATTAAAATTTTGTTGAATGTATATTTTGTTTTGTTCATAATTGTAATCTTTTGAATAATTATTTTCATTTGATTCATAAGATGAATTGTCTTCTTTTTCACTACTTTCATCACAATTTGAATTATTTTGTTCGCTTTTATTATATGTATCTTTTCTAATATAATTATTACTTCTTTCTAAATTAATTCCATTATTGTTTTCTGAATATTTTCGAATCAGATATTTATTACTGCTATTATAATATGAAATTAATGGTGAAGAAAAATCATTGAATGTCTTTTGAAATTTAGGAGTTATTTCATTATATTCTGAAAAATTTTGTTTCTCTAGAGTGATATTGTTCTTTTGAACATTATAAGGAGATTCATTTATCATTATTTGATATTCTTGGATTTTCATTTTTTTGGTTTTTTATATTTTATAAATATTTAAAATTGAAATGATTGTTTTTTTTCACTATAAAGTTATATTTTTAATGATTAATTATAGATTAATTGTGAAAGGAATTTATTTTACTTCACTTTAAGAAAAATGAAAAATAATAATAAATTTAATTAAAATGAATTCTTAAATATATATAATATTTGTATTTAATTATTTAAACCATTGATTACTAATAAAATAATTATTTCAAATTTTTTTATTAAATGGAAAATTTTATTTTATTGAATCCTTATTAAATTTATTAAAATTATAACTAATAATTATTCTTTAGATTTAAAAAATTTATCAATCTCAAATAATTCTTAATTTCTTTAAAATTCATATTAAACTTTATTCAAATATAATTCATCAAACTTTTCAACAACAATCTTTTTCCGAAAAAAGGTTCAAATATATCAAAAAAAGAAAATATTGTTTTTATAAAAAATAACAATTCAATTTCATTATTTTAATATTTTTGAAAGTATTATTTTCTTAAATATAATAAAACTTTTGTGTATTAGAGTAAATTAGACATTGACTTAGTTTTGAATTTTTTAAAAATTTATTGATAGTAGATAAGAATTTTGAAGAGTTAATTTAAAATTTTTAAATTAATTAATATTGAATTTTTTTAAAAAATAAAAATCAAAATAATCAATAATTAATAACTATACTAAACAAAAATATCAAAATAACCAAATAATTAATAAATAATCATATAATAACAATCATATTAAAAAAAATGAACAGTCCATCCCGTCAATCAAACAACATGTCAATGAATGCATCATTAAATTCAACATCTCATAATGCTGAAAGAATAAGTGCATTAGCAGATAAATTAAATCAACTTCAAATAAATCTTCAAAATGAGAAA
>JAEEGL016185025.1_pt1 | contig 10898 bp, 8 predicted proteins | sample 9134231 | NCBI WGS metagenome assembly JAEEGL01 (sample SAMN16246548, study PRJNA631951) | gut metagenome | biome: gut microbiome; feature: rumen; material: fiber-attached | host: Bos | place: Iran: Karaj | collected 2018-10
GGAGACTTAATAGAAATAATTCCAGCTAGTAATAGAGATAAAGGAATATCTATAGAATTTTTTGGAGACGAAATAGATAGAATATGTGAATTTGACGTTGTAACAGGTACTATTTTAAAAGAAAAACAATCTGTATCTATATTCCCAGCTTCTCACTTTGTAACAGATGATGATAAACTAAAAATAGCTGTTAAAAGAATCAAAGAAGAATTAGAAGAAAGAATAAAATACTTTAAAGATAGAAATAAGTTTATTGAAGAACAAAGAATTAGGGAAAGAACTAACTATGATATGGAAATGCTCCTTGAAACAGGATTTTGCCGTGGAGTAGAAAACTATTCCAGACACTTAGCCCTAAGAGAAGAAGGAGAAACACCAACTACCTTAATAGATTTCTTTCCTGATGATTTTCTTTTAATCGTTGATGAATCACATGTAACAATACCTCAAGTGAGAGGCATGTTTAACGGAGATAGAGCAAGAAAACAAAATTTAGTAGATTATGGATTTAGATTACCTAGTGCCCTAGATAATAGACCATTAAAATTTGAAGAGTTCGAAAAAAAATTAAATCAAACTATCTATGTATCAGCAACCCCAGGAGATTATGAAATGAATTTGGTTAATAATCATGTTGTATCACAAATAATAAGACCAACAGGACTATTAGATCCATTAATTGAAGTAAGACCTACTAAAAATCAGATAGATGATTTGATTAATGAAATTAATTCAAGAATAGAAAAGAATGAAAGAGTATTAATAACTACTTTGACTATTAAAATGGCTGAAGAATTAACAGAATACCTAAAAAATATGGATATCAAAGTAGCTTATTTACATAATGAAATAAAAACATTAGAGAGATTAAGAATAATTCATGATTTAAGGGTAGGAGACTATGATGTTTTAGTAGGCATCAACTTATTACGTGAGGGAATAGATATACCAGAAGTATCTTTAATAGCAATAATGGATGCTGATAAACAAGGATTTTTAAGAAGTGAAAGAAGCCTTATCCAAACAATAGGTAGATGTGCTAGAAATAGTGAAGGATATGTCATAATGTATGCTGATACTATTAGTGATAGTATGGATTATGCTATAAAAGAAACTAAAAGAAGAAGAGAAATTCAAGAAGAATATAACAAAAAGCATAATATTAAACCTACTACTATCATAAAAGAAATAAGAGAAGTAATATCTAATCAAGTTGAAGATACTACTAAAAAGAAAACTTTATCTAAAAAAGATAAAGCTAGTATGATAGAAAAACTAAATAAAGAAATGCGTGAAGCAGCATCAAAACTTGATTTTGAAAGAGCAATGGAATTAAGAGATATAATATTTGAAATGGAAAGTGAATAATCACTTTCTTATTTTTTAGATATATTAAGCAATATACTCATACCAACCATAGTCACAAGCAAGCTTGATCCTCCATATGAAAGAAAGGGAAGAGTAACTCCAGTAACAGGAATTAATCCCACTACGACCATTAGGTTTAATATTGTCTGAAAAGCTAAATTAAAAGTAATACCAAAAGAAAGATATTTAGAAAATAAATCAGTAGAATTAAGAGATATTTTAAATCCATGATAAATAATAGTAAGAAATAAAATAGATACTATAATAACTCCCATAAAACCTAACTCCTCACTTATAATTGAAAAAATAAAATCAGTTTGTGGTTCAGGTAAATAAAAATGTTTCTGAATAGAATTACCAAGTCCCATACCTAAAAGTCCTCCTGGACCAATAGCATATAAACTTTGAATAATTTGAAATCCACTACCGAGTGGATCTGTCCATGGATTAATAAATGATATTATTCTTTCCAATCTGTATGGAGCAATTATTATTAATATAATAACACCAATAACACCAAGTAAACCTATTTTAATAAAAAAGGACATATTAACTCCAGATGTAAATAGCATAACAATAATTGTCATAACAATAATTACACCAGTACCAAAATCAGGTTCTAACATAATTAATCCAAATACTAAGAATAAGACAATTAAAAGAGGTAATACACTAGTTTTAATATCTTTAATTTTATTATTTGATAAATACTTAGATGTAAATATAATTAAAGATAGTTTCATAAATTCTGATGGTTGAATACCAAATGAACCTATTCCAAACCAACTTCTAGAACCATTTCTAACACTACCTATACCAGGAATCAATACTAAAATTAAAAGTATTAAAGAGAATATAAATAATTTATTAGATATATTCTTTAATCTATTAATAGGATATCTAATAATAATAGGCATAATTAGAAAACTAAAACATAGAAATATTGCTTGATGAGATACATATTTATATGGATTATTATATTTATATTCTGCCCATACATAAGAACTAGAGTATATCATTAATAATCCCAATAAAGAAATTAATACTAAAGAAATTAATAAAGTCATATCTATTTTTTTCATAATTAATTATATGTTTACTAGATCAATTAAATGAGATATAATTTATTTAATGAAGGGAATAGTATGAAAGGATTAGAAGAAAGAATAGAAAAAATAGAAAAAAGAAATAAAAAAGTAGAAACAGATAAAGCATGGGAAACATCGTGGACAAGAAGAATATGCATTATGATATTAACTTATATAATAGTAATAATATATTCATACTTCATAAAGAAATATGATAATGTTTTATTAAGTTCTCTAGTACCATTAATAGGCTTTACTTTATCAACATTATCAATAAAAATAGTAAGAAAAATATGGGAAGAAAAAAGAAGATAAACATTTATCTTCTTTTATTATAACCATACTCCATATATTAATGCCACTAGTGAGAATAATAATCCTACTATCCAAAACATCTTAACAATATCTGTTTCCATCCAACCTAATCTTTCAAAATGATGATGTATAGGAGTCATTAAGAATGTTTTTCTATGAAATATTCTAACAGATATAATTTGAATAATAACAGTTATTGTTTCAATAACAAATACTCCACCAATTAAGGCTAAAGATAATTCATGGGATGTAAGAATAGCAACAGTTGCTAAAGTAGCACCAAGTGTTAAACTACCAGTATCTCCCATAAATACTTTAGCAGGATTAGTATTATAAACTAGAAATCCTAATAAAGAACCTACTAACACAAAACAGAATATACCAATATCTTGATAACCTTCTATCCAAAATGATCCCCAAGATATAAGACCATATGCTATAAAGGCAATACCAGATAATCCACCTGCCAATCCATCTAATCCATCTGTTAAATTAACAGCATTAGAAGATCCTACTAATAGGAATAAAATGAATAATCCATATGCCCACCCTAATTTCCATTTAATACCTAATAAACTAATTTCTAATACAGAATCAACATCAATATATGTTCTATATAATAAATAGAATACTAAGGCTACTATAAACTGTAAAAATAATTTCTGAAATTGAGAAAGACCTTCGTTCTTGTTTCTTTTAATACTTATGTAATCATCTAAAAAACCAATCAATGCATAAGAAATAAAAACAAATAATACTATCAAAAAGTTTATAGAAAACCTAATTTTACCAGTTAACAATAATATTAAAATAGTAAGTATTGTTGGAATTATAAATATAAGCCCTCCCATAGTAGGAGTACCAGCTTTCTTTCTATGGTTATCAACATATACATTTATTCTCTGACCAACTTTTATTTTCCTTAAAACAGGTACTAAAAAGTATCCTAATATAGTTGATAATATAAATCCTATCATTAAAGCAAATAATGATTTAGTTAAAGTTAACATAATTCACACCCTTTTTTTCAATATTAATTATATCATAAAAAGAATTATAATTAAATTATTATTCTTACTTTACATTATTGTTTACTATTAAGTAAAACTCTAACCACACCTTTTTCTCTTATAATAGAACCAGCTTGAGGAGATATAGACTTTACAATATCACCATTACCAGAATATTCAATTGTAAAGTTTTTAAGCAACTTCCTAGCATCTTTAATATCCATTCCAATAACCTCTGGAATAGTATAATATTTAGTATCATACCATTGATAAGTTTTAGGTAGAGTATCATCATTTTTTTCTAATTTGTATTTATCAATAATATCTTTCATGATATTTTTAGCAATTGGAGCAGATACAGTACCACCATATTGCGTTATACCTTTAGGATTATCTACAGCTACATAAACAACTGCACGAGGATTATCAGCAGGTAAGAATCCAATAAAAGACACTATATAATTACCAGCCATATATCTACCATTAGATACCTTTTGAGCGGTACCTGTTTTACCACCAATGCGATAACCTTCTATATAAGCATTTCTACCTGTTCCATAAGCTACAACCGTTTCTAAAGCCATTCTAACATTTTTACTAGATAGAGAACTAATAGTCTTTCTAATTAAAGTAGGCTTATTTTCTTCTATAATTTCTTTACTCATAGGATCAACTATTCTTTTTACAACATATGGTTTATATAAGTATCCACCATTAATTGAAGCTGATACAGCAGTTATTTGTTGAATAGCAGTTACACTAATACCTTGACCAAAAGCCGTAGTAGCTAATTCAACAGGACCAACTTTAGATAATGAGAATAATATTCCAGATCCCTCACCATTCAAATCAATTCCTGTCTTTTCTCCAAATCCAAATTTATTTATATAAGAAAATAATCTTTCTTTCCCTAACTTATTACCTAAAGATACAAAACCAGGATTACAACTATTTTGAACAACTTGTAAATATGTTTGTGTACCATGGCCACCTTTTTTCCAACATCTAATTCTAGCGCCATCAACATTAACAGAACCAGTATCAGTAAAAGTATCATTAAATAAATCGATAGTCTTTTCTTCAATAGAAGCTGCTAATGTTATAATTTTAAAGGTAGAACCAGGTTCATAAGTAGACCATATTGCAAGATTTCTATTTATTTCTTCAATACTATATTCTTGATAATTATTAGGATTAAAATCAGGTTTAGAACTAAGAGCAATTATTTCACCATTATTAGGATTCATAACAATAGCCCAAGCACCATCAGCATTATATTTGTCTATAACATTATTAAGTTCTCTTTCTACTGATGACTGAATATCATAATCGATAGTTAAATATATATCCATGCCATTTTGAGGTTCAGTATAAATATTACTTAAATTTAGTTTGTTACCCTTAGCATCAGAATAATACTTAATAGCACCTGCTGCTCCAGTTAAATATTTATCATAAGTAAGTTCTATTCCGGATAATCCTTGATTATCTATACCGACAAACCCAAGTGAATGAGAAAGTAAAGTATTATACGGATAATATCTTTTGCCTTCCTTTAATAAGTAAACACCATCTAGATTTAAACTATTAATCTTATCAGCAATTTCATAAGATAATTGTCTACCTTCGGGATGAATTATTTCAACGGAAGACTTCTTATTAATGTGTTCACTTATCTTTTTCTCATCCACATTAAGTATTTCTGAAATAGTTTTAATAACACTATCTTTATCTTTAATTTGGTTAGGAACCACTACTAATGATACAGTAGTTAAATTATCAGCAACAGTAACCCCATCACTAGTAATTATTCTTCCACGATTAGCTCCAATAACCAAATTTCTATTCCATAAATTATTAGCCAATTTATTTAATTTATCATATTCAATAACTTCTACAAAAAACACTTTTAAAATTATTAATATAAAACAAAATATTATTCCCAGTAAAACTATTTTAATTTTCTTATGTATTTTCTTAAAAAACATATTATCCCTCATAAAAGTTTATTAATAAATAAAAATAAATATCACAAAAATAAATTTGTTATATTGCTTGTTTGTTATTTAATATGATATAATTATCATAGAAAGGAGTAATATAATATGTACGATTATGATATGATTACAAGTCAAAACGCAAGCCAACTATCTAATATTATGGCAGCATTAGGAGGACTATTCTTTTTTGTCATGATAATTATTATAGCAATAGTGGTTTTACTAATTGTTGCATTATGTAAGTTTTATAAGAAAGCTGGAAAAAATGGATGGGAAGCTATTGTTCCATTTTATAGTAGTTGGGTACTAGTAGAAATTGCTGGATTGAATTGGTGGTGGTTCCTATTACTTATATCAGGAACAATATCATCAATGCTATTAGGTAATGATAGTAAAATTAGTGGCGCTGTAACTTTAGTTACATTATTTGGTTTCTTTGTTTGTAATTATAATATTTCTAAAAGATTACATAAAGATACTGGATTTGCAGTATTATTAACTATTTTTCCAGTAATTATGTATCCAATTATTGCTTTTAACAAAGATTATGTATACGATGGAAATGTAGAAGTTTCTAAAAACGGACCTTTTAATTAATAATAATAAAAGAATTAGAGTAGTTTGACTCTAATTTTTTTATATCTAAATACATAAAAAAAGAGGCTGTCCCCCTGAGAACAGCCTCCCAAAAAGAATAAAAAGGGGTTGGCTAGTGTGATACTAGCACCAATTCGCTTAAAAATTGAATTGGTAGTTAATATACTAATCGATAACATTCCATTTGTCAACTAAAAAATCAAAAAAAATCAAAAAAATATTATCTTGATAGATTTGATATATTGTGATATTATTATTATGGAGAATAGGTGATACTATGAACAAGAGAAAATTATATGGAACTTTGATTGCTGTTATAGCTTTTGCTATTCTTGTAGTAGGAGCTACATTAGCATGGCTTACCTATACCTTTAATGCTACTAACGGAGTATATAATACTGCTACATCATGCTTTAACATATCCTATTCAGGTGGTTCAGATATAACTGGAGATTTACAATTTTCTTCTAATCCAACAGAAGGATTAAGTACCTCGATATCAATAGGAATGGACAACAGTTGTATTATTGCAAGCGAGGTAAGTATTAAATTGAATATTCATAGTGAAACAAGTGAAGTTTTGTATAGCACAGTTTCAGAACATTGTGAAAATCCTTACACTCTAGAAACTCTATATAGCTATGATAATCAAGCAGACTGTGAGAGTAATAATGGTTCTTGGGTAAGGCCTAACTTAGTATCACCAAGTGCTTTAAAATATGCAATATATTCTCATGCAAATCCTACAAGTTCGACAATTCCTATAAAAGTGGGATATATAAATCGTTCTGGGACTCAAGAATTATTCGCGTCTGAATTAGGAGTAGGAAGCACTGATACTTATTATATATATATATGGCTTGATGGTGAACTAGCAAACGAAGAATATTCAAATAAGCCATTTAGAGGAAGTATAAATGCAAGTGCTAGACAAGAAACTGCTGGTATTGATATCACAGTAAGAAGTAGACCAGTATTACTTGATGGACTTATACCAGTAAAATTAAGCCCAAATGGTACGACTGTTACTAGTACTAGCGATGGACCGGGCTGGTTTAACTATGCAAAAAAGCAATGGGCCAATGCGGTTTTAGTTAACGAAAACACCCACACAAGAAGCTACTATGTAGATAATCCTGGAACTACAATTCCAATAGAAGATATTCTAGGATACTTCGTATGGATACCAAGGTTTTCATATAAAGTATGGGCGTATGACGCTAATGATCCTGCGGGTAATCCGTCAGAGATATATATCAGATTTGATACGGTAGATTATAACCAAGCCAGATATAATGAAGAATGGCAAACGCCCCCGGCATTTACTGATACTCTCAACACTGGATTTTGGGTTGGAAAGTTTGAAACTAGTCATACAACTTTATCAAGCAGCACCACTGAAAATAATTTAGGATGTACCATTAGTAGTTGTGCCGCTACAAGTTATAATGGTTTAAGGGTCTTACCAAATGTTTCATCGTTAAGATATAATGATATATCTAACTTATTCTATGCTATTGGAAATATAACTCATGCTCATAATGCTTTTGGACTCGCATTAGAAGCAAATGCTCACATGATTAAGAACTCAGAATGGGCAGCAATAGCTTACTTATCACATTCTAAATATGGAATAAATGGACAAATTAATTATAATAATGTGTCAAATTATAAAACAGGATGTGGAGCATTGACACCTAATGCTAATACTTCTACAACGTGTACTAATGCATATGGAGGAACAGTAGAAGAATTTCCTCAAAGTACAACAGGTAATGTAACTGGAGTATTTGACATGGTTGGTGGTACAGTAGAATTTGTTATGGCAAACTATAATGACGAAGTAGGTCAAAGTGGATTTTCTAGTATGCCTGCCAGTCAATATTATGATAAATTCACAATACAAAATATTAATAACTGCCATAATGGTGTATGTTTAGGGCATGCATTAAATGAAACAGCAGGATGGTATAATGGAAGAACAAATATGGTAAGTTCTAGTGCTAGATGGCTATATAGGGGAGAATCATGGACTAACAGAGAAACCGCTAGTATTTTTAGCTTTGTATATAATGATGGTAATATTTCTGGTTCACCACATGTTACAACAAGAATTGTACTATGGCCTTAAAGGCTTAAAAAAGAAATACTTTGTTATTTCTTTTTTTATTATCTTTTGCTATAATTATATTGGAGGTTTTTATACCATGAAAAAAGTATTAGTAATTGGAGGAGGTACTGGATTATCTGCTTTATTAAAAGGACTTAAATTATTTCCTATAGATATAACTGCTGTTGTAACAGTAGCAGATGACGGGTCTTCTACTGGTAGACTTAGACAAGAGTTTAATATACCTGCTGTTGGAGACTTACGTAAGGTATTAGTATCGCTTTCTTTTTCAGAACCTATTGTGGAAGACCTACTTCAGTATCGCTTTGATACATATAGTGATCTAAATAAACATGCTGTTGGTAATCTTATGTTAGCAGCTCTTTATAATATAACAGGTAGTCTAACTAAATCATTAGAAGCTATCAGTAAAATATTAAATATTAAGGGTAAAGTATTACCTTTTACGGAAGATAGTCCTACATTAGTAGCCCAAATGAAAGATGGAACTATTGTAGAAGGCGAAGATCATATTACTAAAGCGCATAAGAAAATAGATAAAATTAAATATAAGGAAAAGATAAAAGTAACACCAGAAGTTATTAAAGAGGTAGAAAATTCTGACTTAATAATTATTGGTATTGGGAGTTTATATACAAGTATTATTCCTAATCTATTATCTTCTGAAATGAAAAAAGCTTTAAATAAATCCAAAGCCAAAAAGATGTATATTTGTAACATGATGAGTCAATATGGAGAAACAGATGGATATAGTGCCTCTGATTGTATTAAGCAAATCAATAAATATGTTGATAAACACTTTATTGATGTTATCTTAACCAATAATAAAAAAATACCCGATAATATCTTAGATTTATATAAAGAAGAACATGCTGAAGTAATACAAGTAGATAAAGAAAATATCAAGAAGATGGGGGTAGAACTTATATCAACAGATTTACTTAATTTAGATAATAATCAAGCAAGACATGATTCAATAAAAACAGCTTTAGCTATATTTACATATTTAACTAAAGGTGATAAAAGATGAGTTTTTCCGGAGATATTAAAAATGAAGTTACAAAACTAGACTCATCACGAGAAGAATTAATTTCTGAATTATCTGCCGTAGTAAGAAATAGTGCTACTATTGATAATAATATAGAGATTAATATAGAAAATAATTCTTTAGCTAGAAGAATATTTAAATTATTTAAAGATGTTTATGATGTTATACCTACGATTACCATAAGAAAAAAATACTTTAATCGTGGTATTAGTTATATATTAACAGTAGGGAAAAATAATAAACAAATATTAAAAGATTTATCTATAATAGATGATAATAATAAATATTTAAATATCCCTCATGATTATATAATATCTGATGAAGATTTATTAAGAGCATATTTAAGAGGGTTATTTATATCAGTAGGGAGTCTAAATGATCCTAAAACATCTAGATATCATCTAGAATTTTGGGTAGATAATAAAGATTATGCTTATTTTATCAATAAACTATTAAATAATTATTACTTAAATAGTAAAGTTATTCATAGAGAAAAGAATTATGTCATATATATAAAAGAAGCTGAAAAAATAAGTGACTTTTTAAGAATAATAAAGGCTTATAATGCAGTAATGTACTATGAAGATATAAGAATATATCGTGATCATAAAAATATGACTAATAGATTAAATAATTGTGAACAAGCTAATATGGATAAAATATTCTATACAGCATCAAGAGAAATAAAAGCCATAGAAAGATTAAAAGAACTTGGAGTATATGATACAATGGATGATAAAATAAAAGAAGTAATGGAATATCGTCTAAAGTACCCAGAATATTCTTTGCAAGAATTAAGTGATATAATTAGTACAGAAACTAAAAATAAAATAACTAAATCAGGACTTAATCACAGATTTAGAAAAATAAGAGAAATACTAGAACAAATAGACAATAAAGATAAAAAATGATATAATTTCAAATGAAAGAAGTGATTTAAATGACGTTTTTTGAAGAACTAGAATGGCGTGGATTAGTCAAAGATATGAGTAGTCCCGAAATAGAAAAAAAATTAAATGATGAAAGATTAACTTTCTACTGGGGAACAGATCCTACTGCTGATAGCTTACATCTAGGACATTATTCATCATTAGTAACTGCTAAAAGATTAGCTAAGTATGGACATCATCCAATACTTCTTGTCGGAGGAGCTACAGGATTAATTGGAGATCCTAGACCAACTGCTGAAAGAGAAATAATTGATAAAGAAGTATTAAATAAGAATCTAGAAGGTATTAAAAATCAAGTAAATAGAATATTTGATGGTAAAGCAGAGATAGTTAATAACTATGATTGGTTTAAAGGATATGAATTTCTTGATTTTCTAAGAGATGTTGGTAA
>JAEEGL016260439.1_pt1 | contig 10898 bp, 14 predicted proteins | sample 9134231 | NCBI WGS metagenome assembly JAEEGL01 (sample SAMN16246548, study PRJNA631951) | gut metagenome | biome: gut microbiome; feature: rumen; material: fiber-attached | host: Bos | place: Iran: Karaj | collected 2018-10
AACACCAACTCGCCGAAATACTCCGAAGTCTTCTTGGCGGGTGTCTCCACTACAGCAGCCTTCTTCTTGAAAGCATCCTGTATCACATCAAATCTAAGTTCACTCATAATTGTATTGTTTTAGTGTTTTGTTCTTGTTAATTATTAAAGACGAAAGGCCAGTCCAAGCGGGCCAGCCTTTATGTTTGTTTTGAAAGATTTTTAGTTTTATCGTTTGGCTTACTCTCCGGCTGGAGAGAGATAAGCCTGATGTCCGGTAAAACAGTTCCAGTTGCCGGAATTATTATTCCCGGCATTACGCTTAGGGTTGAAACCAACCTCCAGAGCATATACAGAACCATATCCTTTCAACACTTTCATGCCTTTGCTTGTCTTTATGTTTCAAAAACGTCGCAAAAGTACGAATTAATGTTGCAATTTGAAAACAATTCATCATATTTTTTTCACAAAATGACATTAAAAAAATGTTTAAGGCAGCAAACCGATATTAAACAACTTATTTATAAGCGTTTTCGTGAACATCTTTCACGGCGCGTCCGCTAGGATCGTTCAGTTTGCTGAAACTTGCATCCCACTTCAGAGCCTCAGCGGTAGAGCAAGCTACGCTGGGTACACTGGGTACGCACTTGGCTGCTGATGCGCTTGGGAAATGCTCCTCAAATATTGAGCGGTAGTAGTACTCCTCCTTGTTCATGGGAGTGTTGATGGGGAACCTCTCAGCTGCATGAGCCATCTGCTCATCAGATACAGCAGCTGCGGTGATCTCCTTCAGGGAGTCAATCCAGCTGTACCCTACTCCGTCACTGAACTGCTCCTTCTGGCGCCATGCAACGCTCTCAGGCAGCATATCGGCAAAAGCCTCACGTACCACACGCTTCTCAATCTCATGGCCCGGGCACATCTTGGCGGCGGGGTTCATACGCATTGCCACATCCAGGAACTCCTTGTCCAGGAACGGCACGCGGCCCTCAACGCCCCATGCTGCCAGTGACTTGTTGGCACGCAGGCAATCATAAAGGTGCAGCTTGGAGAGCTTACGTACGGTCTCCTCATGGAATGCCTGGGCATCGGGAGCCTTGTGGAAATAGAGATAACCGCCAAACACCTCATCGGCACCCTCGCCGCTAAGTACCATCTTGATACCCATGCTGCGTATCACGCGGGCAAGCAGATACATAGGTGTGCTGGCGCGTACTGTGGTAACATCATAAGTCTCAATGAAGTAGATCACGTCACGGATAGCATCCAGACCCTCCTGGACGGTATAGTTGATTTCATGATGTACGGTACCAATGTGATCAGCCACCTCACGGGCCTTAGCCAGATCAGGCGCACCCTTAAGACCAACTGCAAATGAGTGCAGACGCGGCCACCAGGCCTCCTGCTGGTCATCGGTCTCAATACGGCGTGCAGCGTTTTTCTTTGCTATGGCCGATATCACGGAACTGTCCAGACCACCTGACAGGAGCACTCCGTAAGGAACATCACTCATAAGCTGACGCTTCACTGCAGCCTCAAGAGCCTTACGCAGCTCAGCCACATCGGCCTTGTTATCCTTGACGGCATCATACTTGAACCAGTCACGGGTGTACCAGCGCTCCACATGTCCGCTGCGGCTGCTCAGGAAATGTCCCGGCAGGAACGGCTCATACTCAGTGCAGATACCCTCCAGTGCCTTAAGCTCACTGGCCACGCAGATATGTCCCTGCGCATCCTTACCTATATAAAGAGGTATGACGCCTATCGGGTCACGAGCCACCAGATACTCGTCACGCTCAGCATCATACAGGGCAAAGGCAAAAATGCCGTTCAATCTCTCAAGCATACGGATAAAATCCTCCTGGCTGCCGCCGGCACGTACGGCGTCGCGGTACAGCGCCAGGATAACCTCACAGTCACTGCCGGTACTGAACGTGTATCGGCCCTCATACTCACGGCGTATTGCCTGATGGTTGTATATCTCACCGTTAACGGCCAGCACCTGCAGACGGTCCTCACTGAACAGAGGCTGACCGCCAGACTGGGGATCAACTATACTCAGACGCTCATGAGCCAGGATGGCAGAGCCACCGCACCAGATACCGCTCCAGTCGGGACCGCGATGACGAATCCTACGACTCATTTCCAATGCCTGCTGTCGGAGCTGCTCTGACTGCTTCTTAATCCTGAAGATTGAAACTATTCCACACATAGTAATTATTGTTTTTTTGTTATTGTTTTCTGTTCTCTGCTCTGGCGTATCAAACAAAAAAAAGACTGATCAAATTGACCAGTCTTTTATGTTTTGTTCTGTATATACCTGAATGATTAGCTTTCCCGCTGGTCTAAAGGAGTAACCATCCGAACCTGATTATTATTCTGGTTCTGATTATTATTCTGATTATTATTGGCTACTATGTAAACCAAACCTTTAGACATATCTCGTTTTGCTAATTACGGTGCGAATTTAAGCACACTTTTTCTATCCACCAAATCATTTGGCAAGAAAATATCACTTTATCACAAAATATTTTTCTCCACTTACATTTTGATACCTTTATATATAATAGCGCAGCATTTTGACAGAAGTGGCACAATAGGGACAGTCCCCTTTGTGTCGTTTTCAAAATCACACAAAGGGGACTGTCCCTATTGTGTCACTTTTTTAGTACTTTTGTAAGTAATGAAACAATTAACTAACCTTACAGTTATGAGAAAGCATATCATTCTATATGCAGCGGTGCTCACAATATGCCCCGCATTTGCCCAGAAAACCCTTAAAAGCGCGTATGCCGATGCATTCAAAATAGGATGCGCCGTAAACTCGCAGATTGTGAGCGGCCGCGACAACCGTTCCGCCCAAATCATACTCCAGCAGTTCAACGCCATATCGCCTGAGAACGATATGAAGGCTGAGGTGCTGCACCCCAGACCTGACACCTGGAACTTTCAGGCTGCTGACCGTTATGTCCAGTTTGCCCAGGATAACGGCCTGTGGGCATTGGGGCACACCCTGGTATGGCATAACCAGACCCCTGATTTCTTCTTCAACCACGCTGACGGCACACCCAAGAGCCACGATGAGATGGTTGAGACCATGCGCAGTTACATAGAGACCGTAGCCGGACATTTTGCCGGTAAGATCAACGCATGGGATGTTGTGAATGAGATCATAGACAATGACGGATCATACCGCAAGACACTGTGGACCGATGCCTTTAACGGCAACGGCGATGAGGTGGTACGCCTTGCTTTCCAGTTTGCCCATCAGTATGACCCCAACGCCGAGCTCTATTACAACGATTTCAACGCGTGGCGCCCCTCCAAACGTGACGGAATAGCCCGCATGGTCAGAATGCTCCAAAAGAACGGCATCAGGATAGACGGCATCGGCATACAGGCCCATTGGGGTCTTAACTTCCCCAAGAATGAATACATAACCGCCGCCATTGACACCTTTGCCGCATTGGGAGTAAAGGTCATGATAACTGAACTTGATGTCGATGTGCTTCCGCTCACCAAGGAGGGCCAGGTAATAGGCAAGTCACTCCAGGACCCGCTCTACCAGCTGGAGGAATTTGAAACCTATCTGGACCCATACAAGAACGGACTCCCCGATGATGTACAGGCTCAGCTGACCGCCCGCTACAAGGAGCTGATGCAGATATTCTACGACCGCCGTGACAAGATAGACCGCGTAACCATCTGGGGCCTCCATGACGGCATGTCCTGGAAGAACGGCTACCCCATCCCCAACCGCACCAACTACCCCCTACTCTTCAACCGCGACCGAACCCCCAAACCCGCATTTGATGCGGTCCTCAACATCCCCTAATCCGCAGGGGCACAAAGGGGACGGTTCTTTTTGTGCCCCTTTTTGACTATATTCGCAGAAGAAGAACTGATATGGAAGTAACCAACCTGCTTGACATACACACCCGCCAGGAACTGTACCAGTGGTACAAGGAAAATCACGACAAGGTGAGTGATTTTTGGCTGCGCATAAACCGGGCGGAAGCTGACTGCCCGGGCGTAGTGCGGTATGTTGATGCCGTAGAGGTGGCGCTGTGCTTTGGCTGGATAGACAGCACCCAGAAACGCATCGATGACGGCAAGCCCATCCAGCACTTCACCCCGCGCCGCAAGCGTAGCAACTGGTGCGAGCAGAACCTGGTCCGATGCCGACGCCTCATCAAGACCGGTGAGATGACATCCGCCGGCCTTGCCGTAGCCCCAGACCTCAACCCCAAGCTGTTTGTCTATGAGGACTGGGTAATCAACGCCATTAAGGCCGATGCCCAAGCCTGGCGTTTTTACCGCTCCTGCCCCGAGAACTACCGCCGCATCAAGGTAGACCGAATCCAACACTATCAGCACACCAACCGTCCCGAATACGCCCAGAAGACCCTGCAGAAGTTCATCGAGGACTGCCACAACGGCAAGATGCAGGCTGGGTGGAGTGATTTTGGGAGAAATTAATGGTAAAAAAAGTGCAATTGGGGTCTGACCCCTTTTGTACTGATGTGGCACTTTCCCCGTGTGCCATTATGCCTTCAGATTCTCTTTAGCCTGTGATTGTTCTACGTATCAAATAAGTATTTTTGCAACTGATTTGAATTATCCGTTTATGAAGAAGCGCAAGCGGAAATATAAGCTACTTGTAAGGATCCCCCTACTCTTTATAGCACTGAGTCTGGCTCTGGTGCTGCTGTTGCGCTATGTTCCCGTAATATACACTCCGCTTATGCTTAAACGTACTATCGAGAACAGGAAAGTGGAGACGTATGAATCAAGGCACACATGGGTTAGCCTGGATAAGATATCGCCCCAACTTGCCAAAGCTGTGGTTCTGACTGAGGATCAGAAGTTCTATGACCATCATGGGTTTGATTGGGATGAGATAAGGAAAATGCGGGATGATCACATGAACAAAGGGACCAAGCTGCGTGGCTGCAGCACCATATCACAGCAAACCGCCAAAAACGTATTTTCATTCGGCTCCCGTACAGGCATCAGAAAAGTATGGGAGGCCTATTGGACCGTCCTGATTGAACTGCTCTGGAGCAAGGAGCGGATAATGGAGGTTTACCTTAACGTGATTGAGATGGGCCCGGGCATCTATGGGGCCGAAGCCGCCGCAGAACACTTTTTTGGATGTCACGCTGACAAACTAACTCGCAGGCAGGCCGTATCAATTGCCATTTGCCTGCCCAACCCGCTAAAGTACAATCCCACAAAACTTACTACTCACCAGCGCAACCGCTGCAACACTCTGCTTGAGCAGATGCAATGACTCAAAAATGGCACATCGGGAAGAAATGAGACGTATCGTATTTATATCGGCCATATTAATGCTGCTGTTGGGCGGATGCCGTAAGAGTAAGACGGATGACATATCGGCCCAGATGGCTTATGAGGGGGTGAGCAATTATTGCCATAGTGAGTTTGACTGGAGCGCGGCTCAGGAGAATCCTTCCATCATGTATGTGGCTATGGGCGACAGCACTGAGACTGAGTACAAGGTGGTGTTCCGCAGTTATACGGGCGCGTTTACCTATTTCTACGTTGACAAGGCGAGTGGATCCACAAGGATGGTGGAGTTTGTTCCGGCGCTGAATATTGAGAGTGAGGCCGGCTCCATTAACTTGCGGGATTATTTGGAGTGAACGGCGGCACAGAGGGACTGTCCCCCTGGGTCACAATTCCATTATATCGTATTAATTGTCTTTTGAAGTTCTTCCAGAAAACGGGCGGCTTGGCAACCGTCCATCTGGGCGTGGTGGAACTGGAAGGAGATGGGCAAGGTTGTCTTGAGCCAGCCTTTGCGGTATCGGCCCCACGCCACAAAGGGATTGTTGAAGATGCCGCTATACTGATTGACGAGGCTGTCCAGTTCCGTACCCGTAACTGCCGATGTGCCTACTATCACGGCTTCATCATCCAGGATATCCTGACAGGTCTGGCTGATGGTCTCTGTAAGATGCAGGTAATTGGCATTAAACGCCTCCAGATCATCGCTGACGGCAACATCGCAGAAACTCAGTCCGCCCTTAACATTGTTCGCTATTACGTTGATGGCCATGCGGTCATATTTGTATAGTTTCCCATTCTGGGGCAACATGTAAAACTCCTCAATCTTTGATGCAGCACGGCCGATGCACCAGCACAGCAACATATTGAACTTCATTCCGCGCCTTCGGCTCACCTTGCGCAGCCGCGTTACGTCAAACGTCTTAGTGAGCGTCACCATCGGCATAGGCGACTTTGTCCACAACTCAAATGCAATGGCTCTATTAGTATCCTTGGGATTTATTTCCTGTTTCATTATTTCTTATAGTATTTCTCTTGCTATCCATGCACAGGCTTCAGCATCAGCAAGCGCATGGTGGTGATTCTCTAAGCAGTAGCCGCAGGCTGCTGCGACGGTTTGCAGCTGGTGGTTCTCCAGATCCGGGAGCACTCGCCGTGAAACACAGAGGGTATCATAGAACTCATAATCTGGGTAATCCATCTGATAAACACGGAAGACGGACTTCAGGCAGCCTTCATCAAACGGTTTGTTATGGGCAACCAATGGCAGACCTTGGATCAAAGGTTCCACCTGTGCCCATACTTTAGGGAACACCGGTGCGTCATCGGTATCCTGGCAGCACAAGCCGTGTACCTGGGTGCACCAATAGTTATAATAGTTAGGTTCCGGCTGGATAAGAGAATAGAAAGTATCCACTATCTCCCCATCACGAACAATGACAACACCTACTGAACAAACAGAACTCCTCTCATTATTAGCTGTTTCAAAGTCTATTGCCGCAAAATCTCTCATCTCTTAAGCTCACAAATTGTTTGTTCGTCATAAAGTTTAGACAAATGTACGCAAAAAATGGCACAAAAGGGACAGTCCCCCTGTGCCACCTTATGTGTTTTTGTGTAACTTTACCGCATCAAATATAAATGACAATGATTATGAGAAAACTGTTTTCAATAGCGCTTATGGCTATGGCCGTTATGGCTGCATCGGCCCAGACAAAGAAAGTTTCTATCCTGGGTGACTCTTACTCCACATTCCAGGGCGTGAACCCTGAGGGTTACAATCCGTTCTATCCCAATGACCGCAATGATGTGACAGAGGTTAGCCAGACTTGGTGGGACCTTTACATCAAGGCTAAGGGATATGTGCTTGAAAAGAATGATTCATGGGGCGGCACAACCATCTGTGGCACTGGATATGGCCGTATGGATGCTTCACGTAACAACTTCATCTCACGCGTTGACAAGCTGGGTAATCCTGATATAATCTTTGTATTTGGCGGCACCAACGATGCATGGGCACGTGCTCCAATGGGCGAGTACCAGTATTCAGACTGGACCAAGGATGACTGCAAGAATTTCCGTCCGGCTCTGGCATGCCTGCTGGATATGCTCAAGAAACAGTATCCCAAGGCTGAGCTCTACTCTATCCTGAACTCTGAGCTGAATGAAGATGTCAACGAGTCCATGCGTGAAGTCTGCAAGCACTACGGCGTACAGCTTATTGAACTGCACGACATAGAAAAACAGAATGGCCATCCATCCATAAGCGGAATGAAGGCCATCTGTGATCAGCTGCTTGAAGCTATAAAGTGACCCAAAGGGGACAGTCCCCAATGTGTCCAAAAAATGGCCCAAAGGGGACTGTCCCCTTTGGGTCATTTTTTATTTGGCGTAAGGCGGTACATTGCCACATCGTGACCGGGAACAGTTACCTTGAGAGCCTTCTTGGTGGTGCCTACCTTTGCCTTCTTGGCGTTTGATTCCCACAGATTCTCAATGTTATAGGTTATGGCGTCAAATGATGTGGAAAGGTGGCTTACCTCTTCATCGGTCAGGTTATAGTCCTGCCAGTTGATGTTGCACTCCACGGGTTCTGTGCTGCGGTTGAGCAGGCAGAATGCCCAGTCACCGTTCTCCAGCGGCTTGAACCAGTACTCAATCTCGTTTTCTGTCTTGTAGCGCAGTCCCTGCACGCCCAGTTTATCCTGATCAATGGCTATCACCTTTTTATTAAGGATAATGGCGCGGGTCTCATCGGTCATCTTTGAGAGGTCATTGCCAAGAATCAGAGGAGCGGCCATCATGCACCACATGCTAAAGTGGGCGCGGTCCTCATTGACGCTCATACCGTTACCAACCTCAAGCATATCAGGATCATTCCAGTGGCCCGGACCTGCGTATTTGCGTAAGGGAGCGTTCTGGTCAATGATGCTCAGAACGGTCTGACCCCAGCCGCGCTGACGGGGGTTGCCGGCAAAACGGGCGGTGATATCACCTGTTGTACGCCATGAGTGGCCTACATTCTCAGCCCACTCCCAGGGTTTGTTGGTACCCCACTCGCACATGCTGAATAAAATAGGTCTGCCTGCAGCACGCAAAGCGTCACGCATCAGGGCATATGCACCACGCGGGTTGATGTTCTCACTTGAGCACCAGTCATATTTAAGGTAGTCTATTCCCCAACGCGCATACTGCAGGGCATCCTGATACTCATGACCGAAACTACCGGTACGGCCGGCGCAAGTCTTGCGGCCCGCATCGGAATAGATACCCAGTTTCATACCTTTAGAGTGAACGTAATCGGCCAGAGACTCGATTCCTGAAGGGAATGTCTTGGGATCAGGCTGAACGAATCCGTCGGCATCGCGCTCGCCGTGCCAGCAGTCATCCATATTCAGATAGATGTATCCGGCATCAACCAGTCCTTCAGCCACCATTGCATCGGCCTGCTCACGGATAAGTTTCTCACTGATGTTCTGTCCGAACTTGTTCCAACTGTTCCAGCCCATTTGGGGCGTATCGGCCAAACCTTCCCATTTCTGTGCTGCGCTCCAGGCAGGAACCAGCATGGCTGCCATAAGCAGCGCTCCTGTAAGTTTTCTCATAATATTTGTCAGTAAGTTGTGAATGGCACAAAGGTAAAAAAATTACCTTTGCTGTCCAATATATCACGATATGGAAGACCAGCTGTACTACAACATGTTCCAGGGCCGTCTGGAGAGGGAATTACTAAAGATATGTACCGATGCAGGGATGCTTGAAGGCTTTCTTTTGAGGTCCGATGACATAGACCTTAAGTGGAAGGAGCTTGCGCCGGAGTATATTGCCGACGGCGTGAAAGAGATTGCCGCCTACCCTACGGTTTCAGTAGCCTGGGCCGGTTATATTGGTATGGCTGTAGCCTGCTGGTGGAACCGCGATTGGAACAAGCTGAAAGATCAGCCCTACAGCGTGCTGCTGGGGCCTAACGGTTTTGACGATATGGATGACCATATTCTGAAAGACATACTTGGTCTGTTGCCCGATGGCAAGCAAGCACAGCAGATCACCTCCCTGATGCAGACCTGCGCCCAGACTGCAGTGACCTTTATCCGCCAGGAGAAAATAGAACCGCAGAGCCGCAGAGCATTCTATGTCTATGCCCGTGCCGTTCAGGTTATGTTCTCAATAGGCGCAGCTATTGAGCTGCACCGCCTGGGTTATGAGATGAAGAAACTGAAGTGACCCAAAAGGGACAGTCCCCCTGTGCCATCTCACATGACACAGGGGGACTGTCCCTTTCGGGTTACTTTCAAAAAATGAACAAATCAGAATGATATTCCGAATACCAGGTAGGCCATCTCAGAGCAGGGGTTAACGGTGAGTCCTGCCGATATAGGAAGGCTGAAACGGTCCGATATCTCAAGCTCTTTTGTGGCAGTGACAGAGAGATTGGTAACTGAGAATCCTTCAGTTGCATACTCAACGCTCTCTGATGCAACGAATCCGGCAGTTGCGGTCCAGTCAGCTCCAAAAGCACTGAAGGGTGCCGATATCTCACAGTATGAGCTGTACGCACGGTCTCCGTTGGCCTTGAAATCATTACCGGCAAAGTTTGTGTACCAGGATATGGATGCAAATCCAAGATCATAGCCCAGGAATGCCTCAAACACATGATCGGTCTCTTTTTCCTTATATCCGAAATAGCGTCCGTATGGCTCAATACCTGTGCTGAACCAATAGTCTGTTACGCCTACGCTGAGTCCGGCAATGCCGTAGCTCAAGGTTACATCAAACTCTTTGGTGTCGGCAAAATTCACTATGCCGGTGCTTCCCCAGAGTGACAGGTCAAATCCTGCGGCGCTTACGCCCAATGTGGGTTGAAAAGCTGCATCACCCAGATCACAGCCACGCCAGATATAACGGCTGACCACATCGGCTCCTACGGTTGTTTCCACTTCGGCACTTACAGGTGCCACAATTGCTATCACTAATGTTACTAATGAGAAAATCTTTTTCATAATTCTTTAATTTGTAAAGTCGTTTGTTTGAATTGAGAATTGAAAATTGAAAATTGAGAATTACTAGCACCTGCGTAGGTCTACTCAACTATTTTATATAGATGTTTTTAATTTTAATTCCGAATCAAAATCCAAATCTCACCAATTTTCAATTTTCAATTCTCAATTTTCAATTCTCAATTTTCAATTTTCAATTTTCAATTTGATTAAATATTGTAAGCTGTCTCTCCATGCTCATAAATATCCAATCCTTCCTCTTCAACTCTGGCCTCAACGCGAATGCCATGAACCTTCTTGAGGATAACGAATGTGAGCAGACCAAGACCGAATGACCAAGCGCAGGTTACCAGTGATCCAAGAGCCTCAACGCCCAGGAAATGCCAGCCACCACCGTAGAACAGGCCACCGTCAACTGCACCAAGGGCTCAATGGGTACCGCCTATCTCTCGCAAATCGTCACATCGCACCAGCCAATTTTCAATTCTCAATTTTCAATTCTCAATTTATATAACAAAGGTCAGAACTACAAACTCTACATGATTCCCGCCCTCTTTGCCATTGTGATGATGCTGATGACGGGCTTTCTGCCCACACTCAACATCGTTGGCGA
>JAEEGL016752168.1_pt1 | contig 10898 bp, 8 predicted proteins | sample 9134231 | NCBI WGS metagenome assembly JAEEGL01 (sample SAMN16246548, study PRJNA631951) | gut metagenome | biome: gut microbiome; feature: rumen; material: fiber-attached | host: Bos | place: Iran: Karaj | collected 2018-10
AATTTGATGCGAGGATTAGAATACAGATGAACTATTTCGGTTGATCAATTATTCACAGAGGTTCTCTAATCTTCTTCAACTGACAGTAAAGTTACTCTATCTGGATACATTGAAAAAAAGACAGTGATTTGGTACAATATTCCTATTGATCATATACTACAAATGCAAGGGAGATTACAATGGTAAGAAGACTTAAAAAGCGGGGTGATATGTCCGATCGTATGGACATTGCCCTTAAGAAATTTAGCTCCAGAATGACATCATATCCGCCGGGTATGTGTCCTCTTGTAATGTACAGATCCATCCTTCAGATGTCCATGAATCAGTCATGCGGCAAGTGCGTGCCATGCAGAGACGGACTTGTGGAAGCGGAGAGGATGTTGTGTGATATCCTTAACGGAGATGCTACTGAGGAGACTCTTGTAAAATTAAAGGATCTTTGTACGATGATCTCCGAGACGGCAGACTGCGCAGTGGGCGTGGTGGCTGCCAATACGGTTTTGGACAGTCTTAAGGATTTTGCGGATGAATATGAGAGTCATATTAAAAACCGCAGCTGTGTGGGTAACATGGTCCAGACGGTTCCGTGTATGACATTGTGTCCGGCTCATGTGGATGTTCCGGGATATATTGCCCTTATAAAGGACGGCGACTATGCAGGAGCCATCAATCTTATAAGAGACCGCAATCCATTCCCGACAGCCTGTGCAATGGTATGTGAGCATCCTTGTGAGAATAAGTGCCGCAGATCCATCATAGACCAGCCGATCAATATTCGTGGTCTCAAGAAGTATGCGGTAGATCAGATATCTGCAGATCAGGTCAATACGCCTCCTGCCAATGTTAAGACGGGTAAGGTGATCGGTATAGTCGGCGGTGGCCCTTCAGGCCTTACGGCGGCATACTTCCTGTCCCTTATGGGTCATAAGTGCGTGGTATATGATGAGCATGAGAAATTGGGCGGAATGCTAAGATACGGCATTCCCGAATACAGACTTCCCAAGGCAAGGCTTGATGAAGATATTAAGGCTATTCTGGCAGCAGGAGATATAGAGGTGCATTTGGGCACCAAGGTCGGACGTGATATAACGGTAGATGAACTCAGGGAAAAATATGATGCCGTCTATCTGGGTCTGGGTGCTCAGCTTGGTAACCGTATGCCTGTTGAGAATTCCGATTGTAAGAATGTTATTCCGGCTGCAGACTTTTTGCAGGCTGTGGCAAGGGGAGACAAGATAGATCTTACCGATAAGCACGTGGTACTTATCGGTGGCGGTAACGTGGCTATGGATGCTGCAAGAACCGCTGTCAGATTGGGTTCCAAGACCGTACATGTATTTACGAGAAAGCGCGATGACTATACAGCACTTATGTCAGAGATAATAAGTGCGATGCAGGAAGGTGTAAGATTCCGTACGCTTCTTTCATTCCTTCATCTTGAAGTGAACAAGGAAGATCCCGAGAATATAGATGCCGTATGGCTTCAGCCGGAGATCGTGGGAGGCTTTGATGAATTTGGCCTGGCCAAGACCGAGCATTCAAGCGCTTACCCGTACAGATTTAAGTGCGACTACCTGATCATGGGTGTCGGACAGCGATGTGATGTGAATGATTTTGAGCAGGCAGGTATTCCTGTCGAGAGAGGCAGGATATTGGCCGATGAGTCCTGTGCGATAAAGGGAGCCGACGGAGTATTCTCCGGAGGTGATTGTGTTACAGGTCCGTCTACGGCTATCAATGCTATAGCTGCAGGACAGGTAGCTGCTCATAATATAGACGAATATTTGGGATACCATCATAAGATAGTATGTGAGGCTTCGGCACCTGCGGCCAAGCCCAATAAGTGCATTCCTACGGGAAGAGCTGAGATAGAAGAGCGCGATCCTTTTGAGAGACGACAAGATTTTGAGCATGTTGAGATGCCCATGACTCCGGAGGAGGCAGCAAGAGAAGCGGGAAGATGCCTGCGCTGCGATCACTTCGGATGCGGTTCGATGGAAGGAGGCAGATGCGCATGGTAACAGTAACTGTTAACGGTAAAGATTATACTTGCGAAGAGGGAGTTAAGATCATCAATCTGTGTCGTGAGAACGGTATTGATATCCCTTCGCTCTGTCACCTTAAGGATTACAGTGATATAGGTTCATGCAGACTCTGTATGGTAGAGATCGAGGGCTATGACAATCTTTTTGCGGCATGCCGCACCAAGGTTGAAGATGGGATGGTGATCACTACAGAGTCGGATAAGCTTACTTCATACAGAAAAGAGATGTTAAGGCTTCTTTTGTCCAACCATACGGTTGATTGTATGAACTGTCCTCAGAACGGTAACTGTAAGCTTCAGGAACTTTGTAATGCCTATGACATCAAGGATACAGAGTATGCAGGTTCGAGAAGAGAGATAGAGAATAAGCTTCCGGATCTTACGGATAATCCGTATATCTCATATGATCCGAGTAAGTGTATACATTGTCAGCGTTGTATAAGTGCATGTAACAGAGCTGCAGTCAACGGTACCATGGTAAGTGGCCGTTCCGGAGTATTCCATACCGTGGATGCACCTTTCGGTCCTGACTGGAAGTCTACCGGATGTGAGAGCTGCGGTAACTGCGCGGCTGCATGTCCTACGGGAGCGCTTACGCTTAAGCGCCAGGCCAAGTACAGAAAATGGGAGACCAAGAAGGTCCTTACCACCTGTCCTCACTGTGCGACAGGCTGTCAGTTCTACTTAATAGTTCGTGATAATGAGATAGTAGATGTGGAAGCGGCAGATGGACCGTCCAATCATGGCCTTCTGTGTGTAAAGGGTCGTTCGGGAAGCTTTGATTTTGTCAATTCACCTGACAGGATAAAGACTCCGCTCATTAAGAATAAAGAGACGGGTAAGTTTGAACCTGCTACATGGGATGAGGCGATAGCCTATACAGCCAAACGCTTCATGGAGATCAAGGATAAGTACGGTTCGGAATCGCTTGCAGGATTTGCATGTTCGCGTTCGGCCAACGAGGATATATACCTTGTCCAGAAGATGGTTCGTACATGTTTCGGAACCAATAATACGGATAACTGCGCGAGAGTCTGTCATTCGGCTACGGTTGCCGGCCTGGCCAAGACGTTAGGTTCAGGTGCGATGACCAATCCCATATATGATATCACTCATGATGTTGACTGCATCCTGCTTGTAGGATCCAATCCGGAGGAAGCGCATCCTGTTGTGGGAATGCAGATACGTCAGGCCGTATCCAAGGGTACAAGACTTATAGTTGTAGATCCCAGATCGATCGGACTGACCAAATATGCCGATATTCATCTTAAGCTTCGCCCGGGTACCAATGTAGCATTTGCTAACGGAATGATGAACGTGATGATCCGTGAGGATCTTATAGATCATGATTATATCGAGAACTTTACTGAAGACTTTGAAAAGCTTAAGGAACTTGTTGCTGATTACACACCGGAAAAAGTCGGTGAGATCTGCCATATAGACCCTGATAAGCTTATAGAGGCCGCCCGCATGTATGCAACGGCCAAAAAGGCTCCCATTATTTATTGTCTTGGTGTGACCGAGCATTCGACCGGTACTGAAGGTGTCATGAGTATGTCCAACATGGCTCTTTTATGCGGTAAGGTAGGTAAGAGCGGATGCGGCGTCAACCCTCTGCGAGGACAGAACAATGTGCAGGGTGCCTGCGATATGGGTGCGCAGCCTACGGATTATCCCGGCTATCAGAAGGTTGACAATCCGGAGGTAAGAGAGAAGTTTGAAAAGGCATGGGGCGTATCGCTTAATCCCAATCCGGGACTTAAGGCTACAGAAGTATTCCCTGCTGCAATAGAAGGTAAGATCAAGGGGCTGTATATCTTCGGTGAGGATCCGATAGTTACCGATCCTGATACCGAGCATATCAGGCATGCACTTAAGAGCCTTGATTTCCTTGTGGTACAGGAACTGTTCATGACCAAGACCGCAGAATATGCCGATGTCATCCTGCCCGGCAGAAGTTTTGCCGAAAAAGAAGGTACTTTCTCAAATACGGAACGCCGTGTACAGAGGATAAGGACAGCCGTTAAGGTAGATGGAGATATGCGTCTTGATACGGATATACTTATAGACCTTATGAATGCGATGGGATACAAGCAGCCTTATCTTACACCGTCGCAGATCATGGATGAGATAGCATCGGTTACACCGAGTTTTGCCGGCATCTCATTTGACAGACTTGATGCGGGAGAGACACTTCAGTGGCCGTGCAAGGATAAGACATCTCCGGGTACACCCATTATGCATGTGGGGAAGCCTGCGAGGGGAAGAGCACTGTTCTATCCGGCTGAATATAAGCCTGCCAATGAGCTTCCGGATGACGATTATCCGTTCATCCTGACCACGGGTCGTATCTTATATCAGTATAATGCGGCTGCCATGACATCAAGGGCACCGGGTCTTATGGAGATAGCAGGTGAGGGCTTTATAGAAGTCAATTATAAGGATGCAGACAGACTCGGATTTAAAAACGGTGAAAAGATCCGTGTAAGCAGCAGAAGAGGTTCGATAACCGCTACGGCAAGAGTCGGACGTAAGGTGTCTGAAGGTGAGACGTGGATGCCGTTCCATTTCCCGGATTCACCTGTTAATGTGATCACCAATGCGGCACTTGATGATTTTGCGCGTATACCCGAGTATAAGGTATGTGCGGTCAATATTGAGAAGATCTGATACGAATGGAGATTTTTTGAAATGGAGCTTGAAGAGGCAAGAGATGCTTTAGTGCGTGAACTTAAGCAAATCCTTGAATGTGAGACGGTAATGCTGCCGGACGCTGTAGGACGAATACTTGCCGATGATCTGAGGGCTCCATTTTCTGTGCCTTCATTTCCCAAGGCTGCCATGGACGGGTATGCTGTAAGATCATCGGATGTATCAGATGCAACGATCGATGATCCGGTGATGCTTAAGGTGATCGGTGAGAGCCTGGCGGGAACCCGGATGGAAAGATATACAGAGGCGGATACTTTTCCATCTGCTGTACGTATCATGACAGGCGCCAGGGTACCGGATGGTTATGACACTGTTATAAGGCAGGAAGATACGGACTACGGCGAGGATACAGTGAGTATCCGTAAAGGTGAAAAGCCTTATACCAATTACTGCAAAGTAGGAGAGGACATAAGCAAAGGACAGACGGTCCTTAAGGCGGGCAGGCGGATCGGCAGAACTGAAAGCGGTGTGCTTGCAAGCTTGGGGATTGACAGAGTTACGGTCATAAGACCGCTTCGGGTATCGGTGATCGCTACGGGCAGTGAACTTAAGGACGTGGGATCTAAGCTTGGTGACTGCGAGATATATAACAGTATCGCATATATGATAGAAGCAGCATTATGCGATCCACAATTTGAGGTTACACGGGAGATCTGTCCTGACGATGAGCAGGAACTTAAAACGCGTATCCTAAAGGCAGTGGAAGAGTCCGATATAGTGATCACTACAGGCGGAGTATCCGTGGGGAAAAAGGATCTTATACCTGATGTGCTTGATGATATCGGGGCAAAAAAGATCTTTGCCCGTGTCAACGTACAGCCCGGTACACCGACGATCGGAAGTATATTGGATGGAGTGGCGATCCTAAGCCTGTCAGGCAATCCATATGCCGCGATAGCCAATTATGATTATTACTTTGGGACGATCACGGCTGCACTTACCGGCTGTGATGCATATAAGCAGACTAAAGAGACGGCTGTACTTATAAGTGAGTATCCCAAGGTCAATAAACACAGACGTCTGCTTCGGGCTTTTGTATGTAACGGCGAGGTATCTCTGCCTGTTAAGAGCCATGCATCTTCGGTATTGTCCAATATGCTTGATTGCAATTGCTATATAGATCTTCCGGCCGGCACGTCGGTATCACCGGGAGATAAAGTTAATATATTAAGAATATGAACAGTAAGATCATAAGTTCCAAAAAGATCGGAGTCGGAGTCCTTGCGGGCGGCAAGAGCAGCCGCATGGGGCAGAATAAGGCTCTGATGCAACTTAATAATGAGACGATGATCGGCAGGATCTTAAAGAAGTTTGATGGCTTCGGGGAGATCCTTGTTTCCGCTGCTAAGAAGGGCCTGTATGAAGCGGAAGGTCTTAAGGTCGTATATGATGTTGCGGACAGTATAGGACCGATCGAGGGTATAAGACAGATACTTACACATTCGGAATGTGAATATGTATTTATTTGTGCTGCGGATATGCCTTTTGTAGGACCGGAGATCGCCGAGTATCTTGCTGAATTCATATCCTCCGATTATGACTGCTATGTGGTGGAGGATGATGAGAGGATACATCCTCTTTGTGCCATATACAGTAAGAGCATCCTGCCCGTGGTAGAAAAACTTATAAGCGAGGGCAGATACAGACTGCTTGACATACTTAACAGCGTACGTACGAAGTATGTGTCTTTAAAGCATACGGACTTCGATAAAAAGATCGTACGAAATGTTAATACCAAAGATGAATTCTTAGAACTCAGTCGCCCTTATGTTTTCGCGGTAAGCGGATATCATAACAGCGGCAAGACTTATCTTATAGAGAAACTCATCAATGAGTTTATACAGGACGGCTGTAAGGTCGCTGTGCTTAAGCATGACGGAAGGGATCATATAACGGATGCAGAAGGAACGGATACGGCAAGGTATCGTAAAAGCGGTGCCGTATGTACTGTCATAGTATCTGACAGCAGGTGTATCCTTGATGCTGACTGTGTGCTGGATCCGGATGATATACCGGAGCAGATAAAGAGGCTGCCGGATCCGCCTGATGTGATCATACTTGAAGGGTTTAAGGATAAAAAGATACCGCGGATCGAAGTGGTCCGTAAGGAAGTACATCCTTTCAGTGTGACTGATCCCGATCATTTAATATGCATAGCAAGTGACCATATTTCCCCTGAAGAGACAAAATGCCCGGTATACGGACCGGATGATGTTCGGGGGATATTTTTATGTCTGAAAGAGTATTTTGGAATCCCGAATGATTGATAGGCGGAGCGATCGATGAAACTGATAGATACAAAAGATGCTGTCGGGCATGTACTGTGCCATGATATTACAAGGATAATCCCGGGTATAGAGAAGGGACCCGTATTTAAGAAGGGTCATGTAGTGACTAAAGAGGATATTCCGGTATTGCTCGATGTGGGCAAGGAGCACCTCTATGTCTGGGAAAAGACTGAAGGCATACTGCATGAAGACGAAGCGGCGGCGATACTTAAGTCCATATGCATAGGCGATGATGAGCATTTTAACACATCAGAGCCGTCTGAAGGCAAGATAGAGATATTTGCCTCTACAGATGGTCTGCTTAAGATCGATACGGACAGGCTAAATAAAGTCAATTCTTTGGGCGAGATGATGATCGCTACAATACATGGCAATCTTCCGGTTAAGGCAGGTCAGAAACTTGCAGGTACCAGAGTGATCCCGCTTGTCATAGAGCAGGAAAAGATGGATCGCGCCGTGCGGGCAGCAGGTGAAGGGGGTATTTTGTCGATTCGGCCGTTTTTGCATGTGCGCTATGGAATAGTGACCACAGGCAGTGAAGTGGCAGCCGGCAGGATTAAGGATGCCTTCGGCCCTGTTCTTATGCAAAAAATGAGCGATTATGATACAGAATGCTTAGGACAGGTGATCCTTTCGGATGACCGCGGTGCGATTACGGAGGCGATCATGCAATTTGTCGATAAAGGTGCGGATATCGTGCTGGTAAGCGGAGGGATGAGTGTCGATCCGGATGATAAGACTCCGGGAGCGATCAAAGATACCGGCGCGGATATAGTAAGTTACGGGGCACCTGTACTTCCGGGAGCGATGTTCTTGCTGTCATATCTTAGATCGGGTGATGGCAGGGAGGTACCCGTTTTGGGGCTTCCGGGATGCATAATGTATGCCGGAAGAACGATATTTGATCTGGTGCTTCCAAGGATTCTTTCGGGCGAAAGACTGACAGCAAAAGACTTAAGTTGTTACGGAGAAGGCGGACTGTGTTTATCATGTGACGTTTGTCATTTCCCCAACTGTCAGTTCGGAAAATAGATTATAGTATGATGCGAAGTGACACATTTACACTTCGTGATGGAGTTAAACCATGAGTGATTTTACACATATCAATGAAAAAGGCGAGGCGAATATGGTAGATGTTACGGATAAGTCAGACACGGTTCGTTTTGCCAAAGCTTCAGGTGTTATAAGTGTGAGCAAAGAAGTACTTGATAACGAATGTGTATCAAAAAAAGGCGATGTTTTGGGAACTGCAAGGATCGCAGGTATCATGGCCGCCAAGAAGACTTCTGAGCTTATACCTTTATGTCATACGTTGATATTAACCAAAGTATCCGTTGATTTTGAGATACTTGAGGAGACTTCGCAGATAAGATGTATATGTGAAGTCCGCCTTAAGGGTAAGACCGGGGCAGAGATGGAGGCTCTTACCGGTGTAAGTGTTGCTCTTCTTACGATCTATGATATGTGTAAGGCGGTTGACCGCGGTATGGTCATATCAGATATCCGTCTTTTGGAAAAAGACGGTGGGAAGACAGGGCATTATAAAAATGAATGAAAAAAACAGAATAAAGATATTAAGTGTGGTATTGGCAGGTATTGTATCAGTGGCATCACTTTGCGGATGCGGAGCCGGTAAGGCAAACGGAGAGTTAACGGTCCTTGCGGCAGCTTCTCTTACCGATGTGTGCAATGAGCTTGCCGATGTGTATAAGACTAAGAATCCCGATGTTACAGTCACATATTCTTTTGCCGGATCGGGTGCTTTGCAGACTCAGATAGAAGAAGGCGCTCCTGCAGATATATTTATTTCTGCGGCAAAGAAGCAGATGAATGCTCTTAAGGAAGAGAGTCTTATGAAGGATGACTCAATAAGCAATCTTTTGGAGAATAAGGTAGTTCTTATTGTTCCTAAGGACTCTGATATAGCACTTACATCTTTTGGAGATGTAAAAGGTGATGCCGTTAAGATGATCGGTATAGGTGAGATCGAGAGCGTGCCGGCAGGGCAGTATGCCAAGAAGGTATTTGAGAGTCTCGGATTCTGGGATGTGGTGGAGAGTAAGGCCAATTTCGGAACTGATGTGCGCACGGTATTGTCATGGGTCGAGACTAAGGCTGTAGACTGTGGTGTAGTATATGCCACGGATGCTTATTCATCAGATCAGGTTAGGATCGTGGCAGAGGCACCTGAGGGTTCATGTGATAAAGTTATCTATCCTGCGGGGATCGTTGCATCTACCGGCAATGAAAAGGCTGCGGAGGAATTCCTTGAGTTCCTTAAGAGCGACGAGGCCATGAAGATATTTGAAAAGTATGGATTTGTAAAAGCGACTGAATAAGTGATATGGAGGAGTAATGGATATTTCACCGTTGTGGATATCATTAAAGATCTCCCTTACTGCTACGGTATTCACCTTTGTGTTGGGACTTTTGGCGGCATGGGGATGTTCATACTTACATAACGGCAGACATATAGTGGACGGACTTTTGTCTGTTCCGCTTGTCCTGCCTCCGACTGTTGTGGGATTTCTGCTGCTGATAGCGTTTGGAAGAAATACCGCCTTCGGAGTTTTCCTGGAAAATATCGGACTTGATCTGATATTTACATGGAAGGGAGCCGTAGTGGCGGCTGTCGTGATATCATTCCCGGTAATGTACAGAGGTGCAAGAGGAGCAATAGAGCAGGTAGATGAAAATCTTATCCATGCAGCAAGAACTTTGGGAATGGGTGAATATGCAATAATGAGAAGGATTATCCTGCCGGCAGCATGGCCCGGGATCGCAGCATCTGCGGTACTTTCCTTTGCCAGAGCATTGGGAGAATTTGGCGCCACCATCATGATAGCAGGTAATATTCCGGGCAGGACACAGACCATGTCGATAGCTGTATATACGGCAATGCAGGGAGGCAACAGGGAACTTGCATTTAAATGGGTAGTCATTATCCTTGCATTTTCCGTTACCATACTTATCCTGACCAATTATCTGACATCGGGAGTATATAGAAAAAAACATGTTGCTTAAAGTAGATATAGAGAAAAAACTTGGGAACTTCATATTAAAGAGCAACTTCGCTACAGAGGACGAGAGATTTGCGCTTCTTGGTGCCTCAGGCTGCGGAAAGTCAATGACACTTAAATGTATCGCAGGAATCGAGAAACCTGACAGAGGCCGCATAGTTTTGGGAGACAGGGTGTTTTTTGATTCGGATAAAAGGATAGATATCCCGGCAAGAAACAGAAAAGTCGGTTATCTTTTTCAGGATTATGCACTTTTTCCCAATATGACGGTTAAGGGAAATATATATACTGTCGCCGATGACAGGGCATATGCGGATGAACTGATAGAAAGATTCGGGTTAACTGATGTGGCGGATCAGTATCCCGCAGAGCTGTCCGGCGGACAGAGTCAGAGAACGGCTCTGGCAAGAATGCTCGTAACACGTCCTGAAGTACTGCTTTTGGATGAGCCCTTTTCTGCGCTTGACAATTATATGAGGACGAGGATGGAGCATGAGATCCTCGACATTATGGATGAATTTAACGGTCCGACGGTACTTGTCACTCATGATCGCAATGAAGCGTACAGATTATCCGGCAGGATCGGAGTTATGGATGGCGGCCGGATAGTCGAGACCGATGACAGAGAGGCTTTCTTTGAGCATCCCGTGACCGTGGCAGCGGCAAGGCTTACCGGATGTAAGAATATCTCGCGGATCAAAAGTAACGGCGATGCGACGTACGATGCCACGGATTGGGGGATAAGGATTAAGCAGACAGAGGAAGATGCCGGATGTTCAGATAAAGGGAATGCATCGTGCGTGGGATACAGAGCACATTTTCTTACATTTATGG
>JAEEGL017451915.1_pt1 | contig 10898 bp, 8 predicted proteins | sample 9134231 | NCBI WGS metagenome assembly JAEEGL01 (sample SAMN16246548, study PRJNA631951) | gut metagenome | biome: gut microbiome; feature: rumen; material: fiber-attached | host: Bos | place: Iran: Karaj | collected 2018-10
ACTGACGGCTGTTTTGCGGCAGCACTCGCCGTGGACAGCACAACAAAAAAGCGGGCAAGTCAGCCTTTGTCGCTGCTGAAATAATCTGGGATTGTCAGCGGTTGCCCCGCTGCCAACAAGGTTGAGTTGAAAGAAAAACGGCTGTCTTGGTTGAAGACTGGCGGTTGTTTTGCGGCAGCACTCGTCGTGGACAGCAAAACAGAAAAGCGGGCAAGTCATCCTTTGTCGCTGCTGAAATAATTGGGGATTGGCAGCGGTTGCCCCACTGCCAACAAGGTTGAGATGAAAGAAAAACGGCTGTCTTGGTTGAAGCCTGACGGCTGTTTCGCGGGCTGGTTGCCGTGGACAGCACAACAGAAAAGCGGGCACCCTGCCTGTTGTCGCCACGCCCATGGATTGGTAATTGGCAGCGGTTGCCCCGCTGCCAACAAGGTTGCGGTGAAAGAAAAACGGACGTCTTGGTTGAAGACTGGCGGCTGTTACGCGGGCTGGTTGCCGTGGACAGCAGAGCAAAAAAGCGGGCAAGTTATCCTTTGTCGCTGCTGAAATGATTTGGGATTGGCAGCGGCTTGCGCCACTGCCAACAAGGTTGAGTTGAAAGAAAAACGGCTGTCTCGGTTGAAGTGCTATACGATGGAATGCGCAGATACCGCTGTGGTCGGCACAACAGAAAAGCGGCGCAGCCTGACAGCAAAGAAGAAGTTGTCAGCGGCTGCCCGTTGCCTTGCAATCCGCTGTCTGCTAACAGCTTCGTGCCTGCGGCGCTCTTGTCAAAACGCACAAAAATCATGTTGCAATTTTTGCAAACCAGTTAACGCCTTATTAACAAATTAAAAGTCCGGCTGTACTATAATAGCTATGTACGGTCTTGTGCCGAATCATGTCAAACAGGAGTGACAGTTGCAATGAAAAAGACAGTATTTCTGACCGGTTCATCCGGCAACATGGGCTTTGCCGCGTTCAAAGAGCTGTATGCCCGCCGTCATATGTACCATATCGTGCTGCTCAACCGCGACAGCAAAAAGAACCGCGATAAGTTCGCTTCCTATGTGGGCGATCCGGACGTCACCCTGTATTGGGGCGATCTGACCGTGTATGAAGACGTGCTTGCGTGCGTCACCGGCGCAGATTTCGTGCTGCACGTCGGCGGTCTGGTGTCTCCGGCGGCGGACTATTTCCCGAAGCGCACCCTGGTTACCAATATCACCGCGATGAAGAACATCGTGGAAGCTGTGAAGGCGCAGGAAGATCCCGACAGCGTGAAGGTTGTCTATATCGGCACCGTGGCAGAGACCGGCGACCGCAACGCGCCGGTGCACTGGGGACGCTGCGGCGACCCGATTCAGGTCAGCGTGTATGACCACTACGCCATCAGCAAGGTCACCGCGGAGCGCATCCTCGCTGATTCCGGGCTTCGCTACTGGGTGTCCATGCGCCAGACGGGCATCCTCTATGCCGATATCATCTATAACATGGAGCCGATCATGTATCACGTGCCCATCAACGGCATGCTCGAATGGGCAACGGTGGAGGATTCCGGTCGCCTGTGCGCCAAGGTGTGCAACGAGCGTGTGCCCGAAGAATTCTGGCGCCGGTTCTATAACATCTCCTCCGGTCACGACTATCGTCTGACGAACTATGAGTTCGAGGAGTATCTGCTCAACGCCATCGGCATGCGCGGCAAGGACGTTGTGAAAAAGCTGTTTGACCCGCAGTGGTTCACGCTGCAGAACTTCCACGGTCAGTGGTACACCGACGCCGACGACCTGGAAAACTATCTGCACTTCCGCGCGAATATCCCCGTGAAGGAATATTTCAAATCCATTGCCAAAAAAGCGCCGTTCTATTATAAGCTTTCCGGTCTTGCGCCGCTCGGGATTGTCAAGCGCTTCATGATGCAGCCGATTGCGAACACCTCGCTCTACGGCACGCAGTCGTGGATCGACAACGGCATCCGCGACCGGATCACCGCCTATTATGGCTCGATTGAGGCATATAACAACATCGGTACTTGGAAGGAGTTCAAGGTCGTCATTCCTGACAAGGAGAACCCGGAAAATCTGCTGGACCACGGCTATGACGAGAGTAAGCCCTTTGACAAGCTGACGCTTTCCGACCTCAAAAAAGCGGCGGCGTTCCGCGGCGGCGAGTGCCTGGAAAAGAAGCTGCCCAAGGATATCTATACGCCGATCAAGTGGAAGTGCGCGTGCGGGCACGAATTTGAAATGTCGCAGAACCTGGTGCTCAAGGGCGGTCACTGGTGTCCGGAATGCCTGCCGATGCCGTGGAACTACGACGCAGAGGCGAAGGTCAACCCGTTCTTTGCGCAGGTGTGGTATGCCCACCACGGCAAGGACGAGAACAACGTCTATGACGAAAACATCTATTTTGGTTATAAAGAATAATGAAAACGTTAAATATGCGGCAGAAATGCCGCATATTTTTCTTTTCTGCAACAACTATGCCACAATCTGGTTGTACAATATCACTTAAGAAACCCCTTTGGAAAGGAAAGGACCCCTTATGAAAAAAACCGTGAAACATCTGCTCGTGCTGCTGGCGCTGTGTCTGGTCGGCTTTGTGCTGCTTGCGCTGCCGTCGTTTGCCGTGCCTGCCGCACCGCACAGTCCGTTCACCGGCAGCGACGCGCTGTGCCGCTCGCACACCGGGCACACACTTGTGACGCTCGATTCCATTCCGGAAACGCAGAACGGCAGCCATAAGATTCCCAAACCGGGCGAAACCGTCAAAAACATTCCGCTGCTCACGCTCGTGATCGGCTTTAAAGACATGCCCTACCGCAACGACTACAACTGGGCGGACGAGATCTTTAAGGGCAACGAATCGCTGCGCGCGTATTACACCGACATGTCGTTCGGCAAGTTTACCTTTGAACCGGTCCGCGAAAGCTGCGCCTACGGCAAGGACGGCAACAGCAACACCTATGACAAAGCCAACGACGGCGTGATTCATGTGACGCTGCCGCGCAAGCACGAGAACTGGACCGGCTACGGATTGTCTGCGCTTGAGGTGGCGCTGCGCGATCTGAGCATGGCAAACTCGATCTCCGAAGCGATCCTGAAGGCGGGCAGCTATATCAACTATAAGCAGTATGACGCCAACAACGACGGCAGAATCGACACCAACGAGATGGCGCTTGCGTGCATCTTTGCCGGCTATGAGGCCGCCGCCATCGACGAGGACGGCTTTGTGCAGGGACTCGACAAGTATCTGTGGGCACATGCGTGGACGCTGGATGAAATGATTGAGGAGCACGGCTGGAGCAAACGCACGTTCAGCCTGCCCACACCGTCCGGTGTTGTGGTTTCGTCCTATATCGCCACTGCGGAGCAGATGAGCGACAACGAACGCGAACCGATCAGCGTTCTGGCGCATGAGCTCGGACACTATATCGGTCTGCCCGATCTGTATAACACGCAGGTGAAGCCCTCCGGCGAATGGGTGGATTACGACGTCAGCTGTGTCAGCGTGATGTCCGGCGGCTCGTGGGGCGTGAACCCGGCGGGCGGCTATATCCCGTATTCCATGGACGCGTGGAGCCGCTACGTGCTCGGCTGGATCAAGCCCGAGACCGCAACCAAGAGCGGCACCTACAGCATCGTCAGCCAGTCGTATACCGGCAAGCAGGACTTTGCCGCGCTGCGGATTGATACCCAGAACGAAAACGAATACTATCTGCTGGAAAACCGCCAGCATCAGAAATGGGACGCCGGTCTCGCGTCGGATTATGAGGGCGCGTCGCTGACCTCCGGCATCATCCTGTGGCACGTCGATATGGGCATCTTTGATCAATACTTCGACGAAAACGCCGTGAACAACGGCGACCACCGTCCGGCAGTGATGCCGCTGTATCCGGAATCGAGCGATCCCGTTACGGTCACCTTTGTCGGTGCAAGCAGGGATATCTATATCGGCAACCCGTTCTTTGACCAGGCAATCTGGAATAATAAATACCGCTCCGCCGGCAGTATGCTGGATCTGCCGATGTATGGCAGAGACGGCAACGGCAACAGCCGCGCAGCGCGTATGAACACCGGAATCAAGGTGCAGTTTGTGAGCAACACGGCGCACAGCATGCAGATTAAGCTTGACACCAGCAAAAAGGTGCATTTCCACAAATGGGAACTGACCAAGGCGATCCGTCCGGCAACGTGCACCGACGCGGGCACCGGCGTCTTTACCTGCAGCGAATGCAAGCAGACGAAAGAGGAAACCATTCCCGCGCTCGGTCACGAGATCGGCGGAAATGGCGTTTGCAGCCGCTGCGGCAAGACGTTTTGCCCCTATTGCCACGGGGAGCATACCGGCTTCTTCGGCAATATCGTTGCGTTCTTCCACCGCATCATCTACCGTCTGACCCATCTGTTCTCAAGATAACCGGGTACCCTTAAAAAGCCGTCCGCGCAGGGCGGCTTTTTGCTGCAATCGGACGTGTCGGCACGGTCCGTGCGCAGGGTTCCGTTCGCGCCGCCACTTGCTTTTTTGTGCAAGATATGATACGATAACAGCAGACTTTGTGTTGATTTGAAAGGGGGCTTTCCCATGCCGCTGCATCTGATCCGCCAGGACCTGACGACCATGGACTGCGACGCCATTGTCAATCCGAGCAACGTGCATCTGCAGCCGGGCGGCGGTCTGGACGCCGCAATCCATCAGGCGGCCGGTCCGGCATTGCTGGATGCCTGCCGCAACGCTGCGCCGTGCCCGGTGGGGCAGGCGAGAATCACCCCGGCGTTCCGCCTGAAGTGCAAATGGGTGATCCATACCGCTGCGCCGGTCTGGCACGGCGGCCTGTTCGGCGAAAAAAGGCTGCTTGCGGCGTGCTACCGCAGCTGTGTGGCGTGTGCGCAGGACAACGGCTGCGAAACGCTGGCGGTGCCGCTGCTCGGCGCCGGGAGCAACGGGATCCCCGTGAAGCTGGTGCTGCCTGTGGCGCTGCAGACGCTGGAGGATTGCCTGCGGAAAACGGACATGACCGTTTATCTGGTGGTGTTCAGCAAAGACGCCTTTGCGCTTTCCAAAGATCTGCACGCAGACGTGCAAAGCTATATCGACGACAACTACGTCCGGCTGCACCGCCCGAAGGGCAGCGGGAGCTTGCCGCGCCGGCTGTTCGACCGACAGACGCGCGGCAGCCGGTCGGAGTTTGCCGACAAGCGGAGCTCGGGTGCATTGCCGGGCAGCGAGCATCCTGCGCCGCTGCAGGTGCCCGCCGAATCTCCGGATGACAACTGCGCGCCGCTGCCGCCCGACCTGCCGTCCTGCTCGGTGGCGGCGGAGGGGGTTGCGTCAACAGACATGCCCGCACCGCAGACGCAGATGGATTTTCTGCTGCAGCTGGACGAGCCGTTTGCCGTGAAACTGCTCAAGCTCATTGACCAAAAGCAGATGGACGACGTTGCGTGCTATAAAAAGGCGAACGTCAGCCGGCAGACCTGGTATAAGATTCTCAATGAAAAGGGCTATAAGCCCAACAAAAAGACCGTGCTGAGCTTTGCCGTGGCGCTGGAGCTGACGCTCGACGAGACCCAGACGCTGCTCGAAAGCGTGGGGTTCGTGCTGTCAAACAGCAGCCTGTTCGACGTGATTGTGATGTATTGCCTGTCGCACGGGCTGTATGACGTGGCGCAGATCGACGCCATTTTGTTCCAGTACGATCAGGAAACGCTGTACAGCAAAGCGTAAGCGTGTCAATTGCCGATTGACCAAAGGCACGCGGAATTCTGCTACACTATAGCTGCAAACAGATCTTGCAGCTATATTTTTTTGAAAGGGAGCAGATTTCCATGAAACAAAGCAACGAAACCAACAACCTGACCGAACTTGTTTTTATCCTTGACCGCAGCGGCTCCATGCGCGGGCTGGAGGGCGACACCATCGGCGGCTTCAACGCCACGCTGGAAAAGCAGCGCAAGCAGCCGGGCGCATGCTGTGTGTCCACCGTGCTGTTCGACAACACCAGCACCGTGCTGCACGACCGGATTGCGCTTGACCGCGTGCCGGATATGACGGCTAACGACTATCAGGTGGGCGGCTGCACGGCGCTGCTGGACGCGCTCGGCGATGCGATCCGCCATATCGGCAACATCCACAAATACGCCCGCGCCGAGGACGTGCCGGCGCACACGGTGTTCGTGATTATGACCGACGGCATGGAAAACGCCAGCCGCCGCTACAGCAGCGATGAAGTGAAGGCGAAGATTGAACGGCAAAAGGAAGAATACGGCTGGGAGTTCCTCTTCCTCGGCGCGAATATTGACGCGGTGGAGACCGCAAAGCAGTTCGGCATCGACGAGAGCCGCGCCGCCAATTACAACGCCGACGCGGACGGCACGCGCATAGCGTATGAATGCGTGGAGGCAGCCGTCTGTGCCGTGCGCGCCAACCGACCGCTGAGCCCCGGCTGGAGCCGGAAGGTGGAAACCGACCATAAAACGCGCAAGTCAAAGCGCTGAGCGCAGCGATCCGCTGCCGGCAGTCAGCACTTAGCAGGCGCACCGGCAGAAGCTGATTTCTGACTGCTGACAGCTGAATGCGTAGTCGCCGCTTCGGCGGCGACGCTTTTTCCCTCCATCTCTTGTAAAATCCACGCCGATATGGTATACTGAAAAAAAGTATCTGATTTGGAGAGAAGCCCATGATTTCCGTAGCTCTTGCCGCCTTCAAAGGCGAAGCCTATATCGAAGCGCAGCTGCGCTCCATTTTGCCGCAGCTCTCGCACGACGACGAGATCATTGTGTCTGACGACGCGCCCGGCGGCGCCACGGAACGCGTGGTGCGCCGCGTGATGGTTGACGATCCGCGCGTGTTCTATGTGGAAGGCAAAGGGCAGGGTGTGGTTGCAAACTTTGTCAATGCCATCCGGCACTGCCGCGGCGACAAGATTTTTTTGTGCGACCAGGACGACGTCTGGCTGCCCGACAAGGTGCAGCGGGTGATGGCGGCGTTTGACAATGGCGCCACGCTGGTTTTGCACAACGCCTATGTGACCGACAAGGATCTCCGGATCACGGACTATTCCTTTTTCGAGCTGCGCGGAAGCAAAAAGGGCTTTTTGCATAACGTCGTCAAAAATTCCTACATGGGCTGCTGCATGGCGTTTGACCGGAAGCTGTTGAAAAAGATTATGCCGATGCCGAAATACGTGCCGATGCACGACCAGTGGATCGGGCTGATGGGCGAGGTATACGGCAAAGTCGCTTTCCTGGACGCGCCGCTGATCTACTACCGGCGCACCGGCAGCAACGTGACGGGCGGCGCAACGAGCACCGCGCAGAAGCTGCAGTGGCGGCGCTATCTGGTGAAAAAGCTTGCAGGCAGAATTTTGTTTGACAGATGAGGGGAGACATTATGAAGGACTATACCGTATCCGGCTGCATCGTGACCTATAACAACAAAGACAAGATTGCCACAACGATTGAAAGCGTGCTGTCTATGACGCAGGGCGTGCCGTTCACCCTCTACGTGGTTGACAACGCGTCCACTGACGGCACAGCCGCTTATATCCGGGAAATGTTCCCTTCGGTGGTGGTGATCGAAAGCGAAAAAAATGCCGGCTTCGGCGCCGGACACAACAAGGTGCTGCCGTTTCTGCAATCGAAGTATCACGTGGTCATCAACCCCGATATTCTGCTCAGGGACGACGCGATCACCGCGCTGTGCGATTACGCCGACGCCCACGAGGACGTGGGACTGCTGTCGCCGCAGATCCGTTTTGAAGACGGACGCGTGCAGCAGCTGGGCAAGAAAAACCCCACGGTGCGCTACCTCGGTACCCACTGGTTCCACAAGGGCGACACGCCGAACAAAACCATGACCGACTACTGCATGCTCGATATGCCGCAGGACAAGCCCTTCCCGATCACGAACGCCACGGGCTGCTTTATGTTCTTCCGCACGGCGGCGTTTCTGGAGCTCGGCGGCTTTGACGAGCGGTTCTTCATGTATCTGGAGGACTGCGACATTGCCCGCCGCGCCGCGGAAACATACACGGTTCTGCACATCCCGACCGTGGACGTCTATCATCTGTGGGAGCGCGGCAGCAAAAAGAGCAAAAAGCTGCTGCTGATCCACGTCCGGTCGATCCTCAAATACTTCCTCAAGTGGGGGATCCGGTTCTGATGTTTGCTTTGCAAACATCAGAACAATTCGATCAGTCCGTTCCATTCGCCCGCTGTTGACTGTTGACTGTCGACTGTTGACTGCACCGGAGGTGCCCTATGCCGCTTTTTTCCGTTATCATCCCGGCCTATAACAGCGCGGCGTTTTTGCCGCAGGCGCTCGACACTCTGCTGCAGCAGACGATGCCGGGCTTTGAAGCCGTGATCGTCAACGACGGCTCCAAAGACAACACGCAGGACATCATCGACGCCTATTGCGCAAAAGACAGCCGTTTTCGCTGCATCAGACAGGAAAACGCCGGCGTTTCGGCAGCGCGCAACAACGGGCTTGCGGCGGCAGCGGGGGACTACGTGACCTTCCTTGACGCGGACGACTACTACGACAAAGATACGCTTGCATCGTTCGCAAAGCGGATTGACGCAACGCACGCCGATCTGCTGCTCGGGCGGCTGTGCATGACGTCGGGTAGCAAAACGCTCGGCTTTCACGCCATGGCGGACGTGCTCGCCAAAGAGAACGGCACGATCGACCGGTTTGACAAGCGGCTGCTGTGGAACTTCCTCGTCAGCAACAAGTGTTACCGCCGCGCCTTTTTACTGGAGCACAGCGTGCGGTTTCCCGCCACGGGCTTTTCCGAGGAGGGCGCGTTTTTCATGGATGCGGTCTATGCGGGCGCGTCGATCGCTGCGGCGTGGGACAGCGTGGTCTGGTACCGCCGCCACACGGACGCGGAAGGACTTTCCGTCAGTCAGACGGCAAACCAAAGAAATCTCGAAAGCCTGCACGGCTCCATGACGCATATTCTCGACGCGGCAAAGCGCGCGAAGGGGACAGACGATCTGACGGACGACTATCTGCAGGAGATTCTGTATAAGCATCTGCACATTCTTGTGTCGCAGTTTTACCGTGCGCTCTGGCAGATGGACGACGCGGCGCTGGCGCTGTGCACGTCGCAGATGCAATCGCTGCTCGACTGCCTGACAAACGAGCGCGTTGCGGCGCTGAAGCATGCGAATCGCGACCTGCGGCTCGACCGCCTTTGCCAAACAAAGGTCGACGCGGCGCAATGCCCGAACCTTTGCGTGCGCGTGAAAGCGCACAGCAGCGAACCTGCGATCAGAGCGCTCTTTGCCCAAAGCTGTCCGTTCTTCACGCTCTCGCTCTCGCCCGAAGCGGCAAAGACGCTGCCGGACGCTGTTTTGCATCAGGCAAACGTCCGGGTGGAGGCAAAGACCGAAGCGGCGAACGTTCCAACGCTGCACTTTGCGTCGCTGCCGGTGCTGGACCCGTCGCTGCTGCAAACGCTGCTGTGGCTGCCTGTGCCGAAAACGGCGACGGTGGCAAAGCTTTTGGGAATCCTTTTGAAACGGAGGCACGGCGGATGAAAGAACTGCTCTATCACGTTTTTGCGTTTTTTTGCAACCTGAGCGCCCGGCTGTTCCCGGTCAACGACCGCCGCGCGGCGTTTCTTTCCATGCACAACGAGCAGATGCACGATTCGCTCGGCGCGGTGCGCGACGAGATGAACCGTCGCGGCTTTGAAACGGTGACGCTCACACGCCGCGATCTGTCGCCGCGGCATCCGCTGGGCGTTTTGCGTTTTTTTCTGATTCGGGCGCGGCAGCTCGCCACGGCGAAATACATCTTTCTCAATGATAATTTTATGCCGCTGGGGCTTTTGCATCTGCGTGACGCACAGGTGGTCACGCAGCTCTGGCACGCGGAGGGCGCGTTTAAAAAATTCGGGCTGTCCATCGACCAGCCGCCCGCCGTGCGTGCACGCGAGCAGGCGGGCAACGCCAGGCTGACCTGGGTGGTCTGCTCGTCAAAACAGGTTGTGCCGATCTATGCCGAAGCGTTTGGCGTCCAAGCCTCTCAGGTGCTGCCGCTCGGTGCGCCGCGGATGGACGCGCTGCTTCGTCCGGGTGTGGAACAGAACGCACGTGCCGCGCTGGAGGCGCAGTACCCGCAGCTGCAGGGCAAAACCCTCGTGCTGTATGCGCCGACGTTTCGCGATGACGCGGAACAAAACGAAGCGATGCTGCGCCGGATCGACATGGAATCGTTTCACCGGTCGCTCGGCAACAGCTTTGCGCTGCTTGTGCGGCTGCATCCGCAGATTCGCCCGACCGACCGTGCGCTGGACGGTGCGATCGACGTGACCGACTGGTCCGACGCTGCGGCGCTGGTGGCGGCGTGCGACGTGCTGGTGACGGACTATTCGTCCATCTGTATGACAGCGGCGCTGCTCGGCAAGAAGACGGTCTTTTTTGCCTTCGATCTGCCGCAGTACCGCAAGGCGCGTGATTTCTATTTTGATTATGAGAGCTACGTGCCCGGCGCGGTCGTCCGTTCATTTGACGATCTGCTGTCCGCAATCGGGTCTCCGGCGGATCCGGAGAGGGCGGCGCGCTTTTGCAGCTTCAATTTTGACTATCGCGACGGCGGCGATACGGCGCGTGTGATTGACACGATTGTGAAAAAGTAAAAAAACAATTGAGTTTTTCGCAAAAAAGGCTTGACATTTCCTGCCCGAAGTGGTATAGTATTCGAGCAGTTGCGAGAGTGGCGGAATCGGCAGACGCGCACGTTTGAGGGGCGTGTGGGGTGACTCGTACGGGTTCAAGTCCCGTCTCTCGCACCATTTCGAGTGTTCATAACGGACTTCGTATGAACACTCGTTTTTTTGTTGCGCTTTGCAGATGACACGGGCATTTGCCCATGCCATCTGCTTTTGTTTTACGCTGAGATCTGTG
>JAEEGL010268524.1_pt1 | contig 10897 bp, 7 predicted proteins | sample 9134231 | NCBI WGS metagenome assembly JAEEGL01 (sample SAMN16246548, study PRJNA631951) | gut metagenome | biome: gut microbiome; feature: rumen; material: fiber-attached | host: Bos | place: Iran: Karaj | collected 2018-10
AAACAAGTACTAACCAATTAAAGATTGAACAATGAAACAAGTAAAAAGACTTTTTCTGAGTTTGCTGACACTGCTCTCGTGTACAATAATGTACGCGCAGACAGAGATCACTGGTACTGTCATCGATGCAACTGGTGAAACTGTCATCGGTGCGACAGTAACAGAGAAGGGAACGTCAAACGGTACCATTACCGACTTTGACGGAAACTTTAAAATCAAGGTGAATGAGGGCGCAACGCTCGTATTCACTTTTATCGGTTATCAAACACAAGAGCTGCCCGCAAAGAACGGCATGCAAGTAACGATGACTGACGACGCTCAGACCTTGAGCGAAGTTGTGGTAACTGGTTACCAGGTACAGCGTAAGGCCGACCTGACCGGTTCTGTAGGTGTTGTTGAGACTAAAGATTTCAAGACAAGCGACACCGACCCCATGAAATCACTGCAAGGTAAAGTTCCTGGCATGACAATTACGTCAAGCGGTTCTCCCTCGAGTGAAGCTAAAGTTCAGATCCGTGGTATCGGTTCTATGGGCGGTTCAAGCACTGACCCTCTTTACATTGTAGATGGGATGCCTTACAGTGGTTCACTGAACAACTTAAACGCATCTGACATTGAGTCCATGCAGGTTTTAAAGGATGCTGCCTCTGCTTCTATCTATGGTTCTCGTGCTGCTAATGGTGTGATCGTTATCACAACCAAGAAAGGTAAGAAGGGTGATAAAGTGAATATCGACTTCAACGCTTCAGTTTCTATGGCATGGATGACCAACAAGATGAAGTTGCTGAACACCCAACAGTATGCTACTGCATTGGTACAGGCAGCCCTCAACGATGGCAAGGACCCCATTGGCTACGCTCAAAACTATGGTCTTGCACTGAATGCTGCCAATGGCACCCCCATCTCGGTATATGACCCTGTTTCTGGAAATATGGTGGACTATACTGTAGGCGGTTTCTACGACGGCTTCATGAATGCCAAACAAACCATGCGCTATAGTGATACAGACTGGGTGAACGAAATCGGTCGCACAGGTGTCACTCAGAACTACGACCTCTCATTCTCGAAGGCTACCGACAAGGGCTCTTCACTTTTCTCATTTAACTATAAGAAAGCTTTAGGTGTATTAAAGCACACTGACTTCGAGAACTTCGCTGCTCGTATGAATAGCAGCTACAAGATCAACAGCATTGTTACTGTAGGTGAGAATGCCACATTCTCTTATTCAAATAGTGTAGACTGCGCTCCACTTGAAAATGCTCTGAAGATGGCGCCCACACTGCCTGTATATGAAGAGGACGGCGTAACCTTCTCTGGTCCTGTAGGTGGTATGAGTGACCGTCAGAACCCTATGCGCGAACTGTACCATAATAAGGACAATCGCCTGAAGAAGTGGCGTATCTTTGCTAATGCCTATGTAGATGTCACTCCTATTAAGGGTATGCTTTTCCGCTCTAACTTCGGTATTGACTATACAAATGGTTATATCCGTAGCTTGCAACACACATATGATTCAGACGTAGTTAAGAACAGCACCAGTGCAAGCACCATGTCACAAAGCCACAGTACAAAGTGGACTTGGTCAAACACATTGCAGTACAACTTCGACATTGCGGAGAATCACAACCTGAATGTACTGCTCGGTCTTGAGACCCATCAGGATAATGGTATTGACTTCTCTGCACGTCGCACTGACTATCCGTTGGAAACTCTTGATTATATGTGGCCGAATGCTGGTACAGGCATTCAGACTGTAACTGGTGCCGGTGATGCTTATAAGCTGATGTCTTACTTCGGTAAGATTGACTATAACTGGAACGATCAGCTTCTGGCTTCATTCACCCTGCGTCACGATGGTTCAAGCCGTTTCGGTAAGAATCACCAGTATGGTACCTTCCCATCAGTATCACTTGGTTATCGTCTCTCAAAGCATATCAATGCCGACTGGCTGCGTGACTGGAAGATTCGTGCAAGCTATGGTGTGACAGGTAACCAGGGCATGAACTCAAACAATGCCCACTACGGACTCTATGTTGCCGACTATGGTTCAAGTCGTGAGAATTCTACTGCCTACGACGTCAACTTGCAATATTCAGGTACCTTCCCCTCTGGCTACTACAAGCTGCAGTCTGCCAATGAAGACCTGAAGTGGGAGTCATCTTCACAGTGGAACTTCGGTACAGACTTCTCACTCTTCGGCGGTGATCTGTACGGTTCATACGATCTTTTCTTCAAGGAGACAAAGGATATGCTCGTACAGCCTGCTTTCCTCGGTGCTATCGGTTTTGGTGGTCAGACCTGGATCAATGGTCCAACTCTGAAGAACTGGGGTATGGAGTTCAATTTAGGCTATCGCCATACCACATCTTATGGTTTGTCCTATGACGTGAACGGTAATCTCGACTTCTTCCGCTCAAAGGTAACCTATCTGCCCGAGAAGTCAAAGAACTCTTACGAGCATAACGATTTCCATAATTTGGCTCAGGACGAGAAAGCTTATGGCTCACGTATTGGCTATGTTGTAGAAGGCCTTTATCAGTCACGTGAGGATGTTCTTGCTCACGGTCAGGCAGGTGCACGTGTTGGTGGTTTGAAGTATGCAGACCTCAACGGTGATGGTATCATCAACGAGAGAGACCGTACTTGGGTTTACAACCCAGTTCCCAACTTCTCTTGGGGTCTTACTATCAACCTTGGCTACAAAAACTTCGACTTCACAATGTTCTGGCAGGGTGTATCTGGTGTTGATATCATCAATGATCAGAAATACCAGACCGACTTCTGGAGCATTACCGATGCTGGCTCTAACAAAGGTGCGCGTGTAGTTGATGCATGGACACCAATTAACAATGGTTCCAGCATTCCAGCCCTTACCACCTCAAATGGTGCTGACGAAGGCCGTATGTCTTCCTACTTCGTAGAGAATGGTTCTTATGCCAAGATGCGTACTTTACAGCTGGGTTACAAGCTGCCTGCAGCATTGATTAAGAAAATACTGCTCTCAAGTGCCCGCGTATATCTCTCAGGCGATAATCTCTGGACCATTAAGTCAGGTTCGCTGACTTGCTCAGATCCTGAGAGCACAGCATGGAATTATCCTCACACAGCTTCCTTCACATTCGGAGTACAGGTAGGATTCTAATAGAGTTAAGAATAAAGAGTTAAGAATAAAGAGTTATGAAAAAGATTCAATTATATATCTCTACTTTACTGCTTTCAGTCTTTGCAGTATCATGTAGTGTCGATGACGTAAAGCCACAGGGTACGCTCGATGAAGAGACAGCGTTCTCAAGCCCTGAAAAGCTTGTCACCGCAGCCTATGCTAAGCTGGGCGACGACTGGTATTCCTATCCCTTCAACCTCTGGCCGTATGGCGATATGAGTGCCGATGACTGCCTGAAGGGCGGTTCTGGTGAAAACGATACGGGTTATCACCCCATGGAGATTTTCTCTACTTTACAGCCAGACCGTGGTGAATTCGACGAACTTTGGTACCAGCTTTACAGTGCCATTTCTCGCTGCAACCGTGCCATTGAAGCAACGGATCGTGTCGAGGAAACTGCTCAGAACAAGCAATATAAGGCAGAGGCTCGTTTCCTGCGTGCCCACTTCTATTACAAGCTGCAGCAGATGTGGTATGAGGTTCCTTTCATCACAGAAGGTATGGACAACGCGACCATCGAATCTACCCCGCAATGCACGCATGACGAAATCATGCAGCACATCATCGACGACTTCCAGTTTGCCTATGAGAACCTGCCGGAGGCTGGTCCTGGTCAGACAGGACGTGCCCACAAGGTGGCTGCTGCAGCCTATCTGGCTAAGTGTTATCTGAACTGGGCTTACGGTGACGGCTACGAGGGAACAACAGGTTACGACCATGTTGACCAGGCAAAGATCCAAAAGGTTATTGAATATACAGAGGTTGTAAAGAACTCTCCTTATGACTATCTGGACACCTACGGTCACATCTTCCTGCAGGATTATGCTAACTCTTCTGAGAGCATCTTTGCAGTTCAGCACTCCAACAAGGCTGATGACGGTACCCAGTTCGGTCGTGCCAACTGGTCAAATATGCTGAATGGTGTTTGGGGTATCTGGTCATGCGGATGGGACTTCCACAAGCCCTCACAGAACTTGGTCAATGCCTTCAAGACCCACAATGGTCTGCCTATGGACAACTTCGATGAGGATCACAACGCCATCCTCATAAACGGTGCTGATTCTAAGTACAAGTACGATCCCCGTTTGTTCCACACAGTAGGTATGCCTACTTATCCATATAAGTATGAGGCTCAGTATACTCTCTCTAAGGCTAATAGCCGTACGCCTAACACTTATGGCTACTACTGCTCAATGAAAGAGTGTCCCCAGCCTTCAAAGGGTGAAGACTATGATTACCCCTGGCAGGCATTCGGCATGAATGACTATGTGCTTCGTTATACCGATGTGATGCTGATGCGTGCCGAGGCGCTCATTGAGAAGGGCGACTTCAATGGTGAAGCACTGCAGATCATCAACACAATCCGTGAGCGTGCCAAGAAAGATATTAGCAACACCTCACTTATCAGCTATGCTAAGGATCAGTGTGACATCGCACTCTATGGTAATTTCGCATCGAAGGATGATGCCCGCAAGGCACTGCGTTGGGAGCGTCGTGTAGAGCTGGCTATGGAGGGACATCGTTTCTTTGACCTCCGCCGTTGGGGCATGCTCTCTTCTACACTCAACAAGTACTTTGAGAGTGAGAAGACTGATAACTACGATGATCAGACCTACGCTTTATATTATAAGGATGCTTTCTTCACTAAGGAGAAGAATGAGTACTTCCCCATCGCATCTAACCAGATAAACTATGTTCCGGGACTCTATCATCAGAACAAAGGATACTAACCATAATTAAAGAATTAAGAGTTATGAATAGATTATTTAATAAAATAGGTACTGGACTGTTGAGCGTGCTGCTTTTTGCAGCTTGTCAAGACAAGGATCTGCCAGGTTCTGGCGAAATGCTACTGTCCGCACCTGACGATTCATCAATATCAGGTACACTCACAGGTGATTTCAAATACGATTACACACTGACATGGGGAGAAAGTCCTCAGGGTGCTACGATGAATGTGGCAGTATTCAAAAACGGTACTCAAATGCAGGGTCTTACCCCTACAACGGGTAATACGTTTACACTGAAGAATCTGGAGACGAACCAGCTCTATGAGTTCCTCTTCAAATACGCTAAGGATGGTGCACTCTCAAATGGTATCATGACATCTTTCACACGTCTTGGTGCTACTGCTCCCACAGATCTGAAGATGGATCAGGTTGATATTTCCGATGATGAGCACAATTTGAATATCACTTGGAAAGGCAGTAGCGACGCCACATCATATCTCTTGTATCTGGAGAACGGTGATGGTTCAAGAACAGAAACTGCAACTGTTGAGGGCACTTCGTATGTACTGGAGGACGTTGCCATCAAAGAACGCTGGAAGGCAACTCTGATTGCCCAAAACAGTGACGGTATGGCTCTGCCTATCGAGGCATCAGCTAAGATTGGCGGTAAGATTCCAGCCTTCCTGTCTGAATATGCTACTCCTGAAGAGCTCATTGCTAATGGTGACGACGATGAGGCATCTGCATGGCTCTGGTTCCAGGAGAATTACCCGAAGGGTGAATACCTCTATTTCGGCGATATCAATACTTTCGAAGATATTGAAGACTACCGTATGCTCTTCTGGCTGCGTGATCTCGAAACAGGAAACAATGATGATATCTGGAATTTCTCTGAGGTTGCTCGCAATGCTGCTCCTGTGATTGAGCAGTATGTCAAGAATGGCGGAAACCTGTTGCTGTGGTCACATGCTGTACCTTATATCGGCACCATCAATCGTCTGCAGACTTCATTGCTCCGTGGTGTCAGCAACGCCTTCGGTACTGGTGTCGGCGGTCCTAACGGTGATACCTGGAAGATGGGTGTATGCCTCAACACTGGTGAGTTCACAAAGGATTTCAGTAATCACCCCATCTATGCTAACATAGAAAAGGAGAAGCTGAGTGACGTTTGCTTCGCAGCCATTGCTTTCAAGGGACCTGGTTGGACTGAAGATCACAACTGTCTGTTCTTTGATATACCTACAACGTTGACAGGCCTGCCCAACACCACTGAGGACTGCTATAACGTGGTAACTAAGGAGTACGGTATCTATCCGCTCGGTACATGGGATTCACAGGCATCATGGGTATCTCAGCTGAATGTTTGGGAGGCTAAGGGTGCTCCTCTGGCTCCCGAAGGATTCCAGGAGGGATGTGGTACAGTAGTCTGCATCGGTAATGGTGGCTGCGAGTTCTCAATGAAGAATGAAGACGGTACACCCGACAAGAGTGCTAACCCCAAGAACAACTCTTGTCAGAAGAACGTACTTCAGCTGGCTAAGAACTGCATCGAATATCTGATGTCTATCTAAACAGAATGGTGGTCGCCCAAAAGACGACCACCATTAACTCGAAGGATCGTTCATTGCATGCATTTTTGTTGCAATGAACGATTTTTACTACTATTTGAAACATTATTTATAGGAGTAAATAAGGTTTTATGTTACCTTTGCAGCACAAAAATTCAATAATTAAAAGCTAACGATATGAAAAAACTGATGACAACGATGATTGCTGCCGTGCTGGCGTTCACAGGAGCCCAGGCACAAAGCAAGCCGCAAGTGTTAGGTAAGAGTCATGCCATGCAACGTGTGGTAGTGACACAGAAGTATTTACTGTTACCCGTTCAGGAGCGCGAGGAGAATGCTACCATCAAGGTGTTGGCAAACAACCAGCAGGTACAGAAACTGAATGTGAGACTGGCAGTAGATAAAGTTGATTACTATGTGCCACTCGACATTAAGCGATTTGGTTCTGACGAGGTACTACTCGACATCTTCTTCCACGGAGACCGCCGTTTCACAGGTGCCATGAAGGATTTCCTCTGTTGGCGCGAACTGAAGCAAAGTGATGAGTTCGACACAACCAACCGCGAGAAATTCCGCCCGGCATACCACCATACACCAGCCTATGGTTGGATGAACGACCCCAATGGTATGTTCTATAAGGATGGTGTCTATCATCTCTATTACCAGTTTAACCCCTATGGATCCATGTGGGAGAACATGACATGGGGACACTCGACATCGAAAGACCTGATTCACTGGGAGGCACAGCCCATTGCTATCGAGCCCGATGCCTTAGGCGATATCTTCAGTGGCTCTTGCGTAGTAGATAAGAAGAACAACCGCGTTGTAGCTTTCTACACTTCAGCTGGTGAAAGAATGCAGATTCAGTCGATGGCCATTTCAACTGATAATGGTCAGACTTTCCAGAAATACAAGGGTAACCCTGTCTTGGTTAGTAAAGAAGAGGACTTCCGCGATCCGAAATGTTTCTGGAACCCAGAAATCCAGAAATGGAATCTGATTCTGGCTGTAGGTCAGGAGATGCGCATTTATAGCAGCAGCAACCTGACAGACTGGACCTATGAAAGCTCTTTCGGAATCACTGTCAACAAGCAGACTGACGAAGTGACTGAAATAGGTTGCCATGATGGCGTTTGGGAATGTCCCGACCTTGTGAAATTACAGGTACGCGGCACCGACAAGCAGAAATGGCTACTCATCTGCAACATCAATCCTGGCGGTCCCTTCGGAGGTAGTGCTACCCAGTACTTTGTAGGCGACTTCGATGGTCACAAGTTCACCTGTGAGCATCAGGACACTCGCTGGATGGACTATGGAAAGGATCATTATGCTACCGTCACATTCGACAATGCACCTGATGGTCGTAAGATTGCATTGGCATGGATGTCTAACTGGCAGTATGCCAATCAGGCACCTACCAAGCAGTTCCGCTCAGCCAACAGCGTTCCCCGTGACCTTGATCTCTTTGAATATAATGGTGAGACATACTGTGGCGTAACACCATCACGCGAGCTTAACGCCATTCGCGGAAAAGCTACCAGCAAACTGAGTCAGACCTGTGAGATTGTAGTTGATGTGAAGGAAAGTGCAGAGATTGTCCTTTCTAACTCTCTTGGTGAGCAGGTGGTAATGGCCTACGATGCAGCTAACAAGACCTTTGCGATGGATCGTACCCGCAGTTATGCCAGCTTCAGTGAAGCATTCCCCGTTAAGACTGTTGCACCAACTTACGGAGAGATCAAGCAGTTGCGCATCTTCATCGACCGCTGCAGCATTGAGGCTTTCGATGCAGAAGGAAAGATGGCAATGACCAACCTTGTGTTCCCCAACGAGCCATACAATAATATTAAGGTAAAGGGCGGCAAGGCCACCATCTATGAAATCAAGTATTAATCGTATAGAATCACAAATATGAGTAAGACTAACAAACTGGCCCTCGTCCCAGTCATGCTCTGCTTCTTTGCAATGGGCTTTGTGGACCTGGTAGGCATCGCCTCTAACTATGTGAAGGAAGATTTGGGACTGACAGATTCTGTGGCAAACATTTTCCCATCACTGGTATTCTTCTGGTTTCTCATCTTCAGTGTACCAACAGGTATGTTGATGAATAAGATTGGTCGTAAGAATACCGTATTACTCTCACTCGCTGTGACAGTACTCTCACTGCTGATTCCACTGTTTGGTGAGAACTTCACTATCATGTTGATTGCTTTCTCGCTGCTGGGTATCGGTAACGCCCTGATGCAGACATCACTCAACCCGCTGGTTTCAACCGTCATGGGTGGTGGCAACTTAGCATCAACGCTGACCTTCGGACAGTTCATCAAGGCCATCGCCTCTTTCTTAGCACCTTATCTCGCCATGTGGGGTGCCACCCAGATGATTCCGACCTTCGGCTACGACTGGCGTATTCTTTTCGGCATCTATTTCGTGGTGGGCATTATGGCAGCTATCTTGTTGGGTGTCACACCTATTCAGGAAGATACCAATCCCCTTGTCGGTCCCCAGAAGTCAGTTTTTGAGCAGTTCACCGACTGCTTCAAGCTTTTAGGCACACCGATTGTACTGCTGTCATTCTTTGGCATCATGTGCCACGTGGGTATTGACGTAGGTACCAACACCACCGCTCCGAAGATCCTGATGGAGCGTCTCAGCATGTCACTGAACGATGCGGCATTCGCTACAAGCCTATACTTTATCTTCCGTACTATCGGCTGCTTGACGGGTTCTTTCTTCCTGAGAGTGCTGCCTAATCGTACATTCTTTATCATCAGCGTCGTGATGATGGCATTATCTATGTGTGGACTCTTTATCGGCACAGAAAAGTGGATGCTCTATACTGCTATTGCCCTCGTAGGCTACGGCAATTCCAACATCTTCTCCATCTGTTTTGCACAGGCACTTACCTCAATGCCAGAGAAGCAGAACGAGGTGAGTGGTCTGATGATTATGGGTCTCTTCGGTGGCACCATTTTCCCATTGTTCATGGGCTTTGCCAGCGATGCCATCGGACAGGCTGGTGCCGTTATCGTGATGGCTATTGGTGTTATTTACCTCTTCACTTACATTAATCGCGTTAAGAATTCATAACTAAAAAACTATAAGCATTATGAAAAGATACATTGTTGGCCTCGGAGAGGCATTATGGGATGTACTTCCCGATGGAAAGAAACTTGGTGGTGCACCAGCTAATTTCGCATACCATGCAGCACAATTCGGTCTTGATACCATTGCTATCAGTGCACTTGGTGAAGACAAATTGGCCGAGGAGACCATTGAAGCTCTTAAAGAGCATAATCTGAACTACCTGATGCCCCGTGTGCCTTACCCGACAGGTACGGTACAGGTAACTTTGACAGGCGATGGCATCCCCACTTATGATATCAAGGAGAATGTAGCTTGGGACAATATCCCCTTCACCGATGAGATGATGGAGATTGCCAAGAATGCCCGTGCTGTCTGCTTCGGATCACTGGCTCAGCGCAATGTGGTTTCTCGTGAGAACATCCACAAGTTCCTCGATGCCACACCCGAAGACTGCGTGAAGATCTTCGATATCAACCTTCGTCAGCAGTTTTACACCAAAGAAGTCATCAAGGAGTCGCTGAAGCGCTGTAACATCTTGAAAATCAACGACGAAGAACTCGTCTTGATTGGACGTATGTTCGGTTATCCAGGTCTTGACATTGAGAATAAGTGCTGGCTTATTTTAGGCAAGTACAATCTGGACATGCTTGTACTCACTTGCGGCACCAATGGCTCATACGTATTCACGCCAGGTCAGATGTCGTTCCAGGAGACACCGAAGGTTGAAGTAGCTGATACGGTGGGAGCTGGCGACTCTTTCACAGGTTCTTTCTGCGCCAGCATCCTCAATGGCAAACCAGTTCCCGAGGCTCATAAGACTGCTGTTCAGGTCAGTGCATTCGTCTGCACTCAGAATGGTGCTATGCCTGTAGTGCCTGACAGACTCAAGGGTTAATGACTTGTTGAAAAGTCAACACTCTTTTATTTGATATGTCGGAGTGGCAAAACAGCTACTCCGACATATCTTTTTAAATTCTTTAACCTAAAAAGAATTGTGTACGCTCAAAAAAACGCCATTCGCAATTCTCATTTCAAAAATAATTTGTATCTTTGCAGCGGTTTTTCAAAAAGCCGCCTGATAACAAGGATAATATTCACAACTTAAAATAGATTAGTAATATGGCAAAGTTAGATTTGACTCAGTATGGCATCACCGGTTCAACCGTGATTGCTCACAATCCATCGTATGAGTACCTCTTCGCTGAGGAGACAAAGGCTGGCCTCGAGGGTTTCGACAAAGGCGTAAACACCGAGCTCAGCGATGTAAACGTTATGACTGGTATCTACACCGGCCGTTCACCTAAGGACAAGTAAATCGTGAAGGATGCACAGAGCCAGGCTAAAGGTTG